>Ga0209702_10007628_pt1 | contig 13124 bp, 9 predicted proteins | sample FRY01_FD_187210 | JGI IMG/M metagenome (GOLD analysis project Ga0209702, IMG submission 187210) | Freshwater microbial communities from Lake Fryxell liftoff mats and glacier meltwater in Antarctica - FRY-01 (SPAdes) (version 2) | ecosystem: Environmental > Aquatic > Freshwater > Ice > Glacier... | reverse complement strand
TACCAGCTACCTTCGGGGAGGTATACTTTTTGAATCGGCATCCACGAATTAACGGCTGCAACCAAAATAGAAGGTCCAAATAGATACTGTTGGCCCCATGCACGGTCGTAAATATGCTCATCATGGGGGTACATAAAGGTTAAACTTCTTGCCACAGGCATGCCTGTTACTGCACTTTCATGGAAAGCAGTATATAAATACGGCATCAAACGATAGCGTAACCGAATAAAATTACGGCTTATTTCTTCTGCTTCTTCCCCATAAGACCAAGGCTCAGAATCACGGCTGTTAATCATGGTGTGGCCCCGGAAAAGGGGAGAAAAGGCACCAATTTGCATCCAGCGAGTGAAAAGCTGCGGAGTGGCTTCACCAACAAACCCTCCAATGTCAACACCGGTAAAGCTAAGGCCTGCTAATCCCATATTGAGCATGAGACGAACTCCCAAAAGCATGTGGTCGTCGGACGCGGAATTGTCACCAGTCCAGCTGGCAGCAAAACGCTGACTGCCGCTGAAGCCAGCTCTGCTGAGTATAAATGGGCGCTCGTTGGGAAGTAACTGCTGCACTCCCTCTGCGGTAGCGCGCGCCATTTGCATGCCATACACATTGTGGGCCTTTCGGTGAGTAGCACCTGCGCCATCAAATTCAAACTCAATCAAGTCAGGAAGCTTTTTGCCCCATGTCACAGGCTCATTCATATCGTTCCAAAAGCCCGATATACCTAGTTTAACTAAAGGTTTGAACTGTTCACCCCACCAAACACGGGTTTTTTGGGCAGTAAAGTCTGGAAAATGGCAAGTTCCTGGCCAAACATCCCCGCTATAGTATGTTCCATCGGGATATTTTAGAAATAAATCGGCTGCTTTTCCACTTTCATAAGCATGGTAACCCGGTTCAACCTTTACTCCTGGGTCTATGATTACCACGACTCTAAAATTCATGTCCCTCAAAGCTTGAACGAAGGCTGCAGGATCCGGGAATTCTTTGTCGTTCCACGTAAAGAGTTTGTATTGGTCCATGTAATGGATGTCAAGGTAAATGACATCGCAAGGAATTTGTTTTTCACGGAAGGTTCGTGCTACATTAAGCACTTCTTTGTCAGGATAATAACTGTATCGACACTGTTGGTAGCCTAAACTCCATTTGGGTGGGAGCGAAGGGGTACCCGTGAGCCAAGTGTATGCCAATACTGTTTCGGCAACATCGCCTGCCTTGATTAGGTAATAATCGAGCTCGCCGTCGGGGATCTGGAAGTAGCTGAAACGGTTATTCGAGGCTCCAAAGTTGAAAATACTTCGGTAGGTATTGTCTAGAAAGATGCCATACACCTTGTTTTGTGTAATACCCATGTAAAAAGGCGTGCTCATGTACAAAGGATCTTCCTCCTCACCATAAGCAAAGGCATCGGTGTTCCAATGCTCGTACCATTTGCCACGGCGGTTGAGGTGACCGGTTTTTTCACCTAAGCCGATAAAACGCTCATCCTGCTGCAGGGATTTATAGTTGTACCACTCGTTTCCGATGCGACTTATGCCGAAGGCTTCGTCGTCGGCGTTGACCAAGGTGCCGTCTAAGTCGTATAGCTGAAATCGGATGGGTGCCTTGCTTATTTTGAGACGGAGTTTACTGGTGGTGATTTCCCAGCCTGTCGAGTTTTCGCTAAGCTCGAAGACAGTGTTGGCTGCCGGCTTTACTACGGCATAGGAAAAATCCTCGAATGCCTTCAGCTTGTCAAGGGCTCGAATGCGGATGATGTCGTCACGGTATATTTCTACCTTCAGTTTTGCCCATTCGGTTTCAAATAGTAGAATTTGTCCTTTTTGTTCAAAATAGAGGCATTCTCCCAAGGATTGGTTAAAAGGATCTTGGCGTTTGTTCATAAATTTTCTAAATAAGGCAGGCCCTGTAGCCAGCTTGCTAACTTTTAGCTCAGTTGGGCTGCTTTTAAGATGTAGTAGCTGTAACCCAAAATGTTTAGGTTTTGCTGGAGACTCATGGCTTTACCAGTCATGAGGTTGACCATACTTTTGCCTTGCATTGTTTCGGGTAAGTCAAAATTAACAAGGTTTTTTCGCACGTTAACTACTACAAAAATGGCTGCCTCCCCACTGCCACGTTGGTAGGCAATGATGTCAGGACTGCCTGTCTCGAAATAGGTGATTTCATCTCCTAAAACAGCAGTTTCTTGACTGCGAATATCTAATATTTGTTTGTAAGCATCCCTCATGAAAGCGTTTGCATTCCAATCAATCATGCTTTTTTCGAAAAGATTCATTTTTTCTGGATGTCCAACTTCTTGACCGTTATACAAAAGCGGTATGCACGGCATAAAGGTGGAGGCTACAAATGCTGAAAGACTGCCCTCTCGGGTATTGAAGAGATTCACAGGAACTTCGTCCCAAGAGGTTTCATCGTGATTGGTCACAAATCGCAGAATTTTATTGCCTGTCGGTACCTTAGCCGTTTCGGCAGTGGCAAGGTCAGCAAGACCAGTGGTTGGTTCTCCAGCAAAAAGCTTTTTCATGTGGTGGTAAACTTCCCAGCCATAAGTAAAGTCAAAACCGATTTCGTGAAATTCGGTACCGGCCGCCTCTGCCAACATCATTATAGGTTTGATTTTTCGGATGTTAGCAATGCTGCTTTTCCAAAAATCATTGGGTACCATGTAGGCCACGTCACAGCGGTATCCATCGATGTCGAATTCTTTTACCCAATACGCCATCACCTTAGCCATTTCAGCAGGTACAGCAGCTTGATCGTAGTTTAAGTCAGCTACATCTGACCAATCGGCAACCGGAGGAATGATTTCTCCTGCTTCGTTTTTTGTGTACCATTCAGGGTGCTCCGTGATCCATTTATTGTCCCACGCGGTATGATTAGCAACGAAATCAATCAGCACGTAAAGGCCTTTTTCGTGGCAAGCGTTTACCAAAGACTTAAAATCAGCCTTGGTTCCAAATTCAGGGTTTACGTCATAAAAGTCTTTTACGGCATATGGCGATCCAAAAGTTCCTTTCCGATTTTCCACCCCAACTGGGTGAATGGGCATCAGCCAAAGGGTGGTCACTCCGAGCTCCTTCAACTTGTCGAGCTGCGGAATGATGGCTTGGAAGGTGCCTTCGGGAGTGAAATTGCGGACATGAATTTCGTAGAGAACTACTTTATTGATTTCGGGTGCTGCTATCGACACTTTTTCGGGGCTTGAATTTTCTTCGGATGGATTATCGCAGCTGCTCAGCACGAAAATCGTGAGCAGGGCGAATGTATAAAGGTTTTTCATGGAATTATATTGAAACGCTAAATCTACATGTCGAAATTGACTTGCACAAATATTCTATTTGAGAAGTGGTTTTTGGTACTAAGTAAAAGCATGAATTCAATGAAAGGACTACTAAATCACCAATAAATTGCAGCCACGCAAATCGCTATGGTCAAATCTCCCTAAAACTTCGAACGTATTTTCTGTTGATTTCCGGCCTAAATCTTGTGTTTGTAAAAAAGCACAACTATCGATATTGGCCAAATCAACGATGTTGATTCCTCCGGTACGACCGTTTTCTAAATACCGAAAGGGATCGTTGATATCGCGGATCAGCACTTTCATCCAAGGGGCAGCTTGGTAAATGCCTTCGCCTTGCGAATATGCTTGCGACAACAATTCAGTCATGCCATATTCACTGTGAATGCGTGCTGAACCCAAACCAGCGCACAAAATGGCATGCAATTCTTCTCGAACCAGTTCTTTGCGACGGCCTTTCATCCCTCCAGTCTCCATCACTACATCCTCAGGCTTTAGTTGAATCGAGTTGCTTTCCGCTAAATCTAATAAAGCAAAACTCACGCCTAGTAGTAGCACTTTTTTACCTGCTGCCTTGGCTTGGAGATACCTTTGACGTAGCAGGGTGGTGTCATACAAAAAAAAGCCGCTTTCTTCATGTCCTGATTTGCGAATCAGGAAATCCACCATGTGAATGAGGCTAGAGCCATCGCGTTCGAGGTAGGCAGGTAACAAGGCCAAAATCACCCAATCACTAACAGTGCCATAGGAAGATTCAAACAGCTGCTCACATACTTGATCATATAAAGTAGACTGCTGCAAAAAATGCTGACTACGTTCTACGCCGGTGGTGCCGCTGCTACTAAAAACGACTTCAGCTTCAAAATCCCAACTTTTCACGCTATGGTTTTTGAAAAAGGAGATGGGTAAGAAGGGAATGTCTTCGAGCCGTTTAATTTGCTGCACGTCTCGCTTTAAAGCCTTTAAATAGGTCTTATAAACAACATTGTGTTCGGCTTGAAATTGAAATAATTCCAAGGTAAAAGCTTCATCAAATACCCCCTTCGATGCCCGAATTTTGGTAAAGACTTGATGGTAGTGGTTGGCCATCAAAGCAGCATCGGCAGTGGAGATGTTGGAAAGCATTTTTGCAAAATTAAAGCTAAGGGGGTAAGTGAGCAACTTTTGATGCAGAAATACGTTTATTCTTCGGTATTTTTGTAGATATGCGCCGCATCCTATTTCTGTTAACGGCTATGTTGTTCGGCTTGATAGCTTGTCAACCCATTCGTTTTTTCGACGAAACGCCCTTGATTGAGTTTGTGGCGGTAGAGCCAAGTCAAGTGCGTGAAGGCATTGATTCGCTGGTACTTGTATTCAGTTTTAAAGATGGGGATGGGGATTTGGGATTAGAAGAGGGTGATACCACGAATGATATCACAGTGATTGACCGCCGCAATGGCGAGCCGAATTTTGGTGATATCGATTATCCTTATCGCTTACCTTTCGTTACTCCCCCTGGCCAAAGCAAGCAAATTTCGGGTGAAGTGCGGTTAACCATCCCGAACACCTTTCGCAGACCCGGTTTGCTGCAGGACACCGCTTATTACCACATCCAAATTAGAGATCGGGCAAATCGTTTTAGCAATAAGATCGTAAGTACCCCCGTTGTCATTATTGCTCCTTAATTTATGGTTTTGAACGTAAATCGACGCATTCCTCTTTGTTTTGTGCTTGCTGTTATCTTGATGCAGCCTGTTTACGCACAAATTGGCGGCTTGAGTACCTATAACTTCCTCAAATTAACACCCTCGGCACGGGTAACGGCACTCGGGGGTGCGGCCTTGGCTACGCACGACAATGATGTAAACCTGGCGTATTTTAATCCTGCCATGCTGAACCAAGAAATGGATCAGCGCATTGGGATGAGCATTGTAAATTACGTGGCCGACATCAATTATGGCAATGTAAGTTATGCCCATCACCACAGCGATCGCGTGGGGACTTTTGGAGGAGCTGTTTCTTACATCAATTACGGCAAATTTGAGCAGACTGATCCTGCTGGCAATGTAATGGGTACCTTCAATGCCAACGAACTGGCGGTACAACTTGGTTGGGGCAAGGAAATTAACCCCAGGATGCGCACGGGAGCCAATGTGAAGTATATTGGGTCGTTTTTAGAGTCTTACCGCTCTCATGGACTAGCCATAGACATGTCAGCCATGTACATTGACACCGCGAATCGTGTAAACGTAGCCTTTATCGTTCGGAATTTCGGTATGCAGATTAGCACTTATGAACCTGAGGGATTGCGTTCGAATTTACCTTTAGATGTTCAGCTGGCTTTTACGAATCGTTTGAAATACGTGCCGTTTCGTTGGGGGCTGGTGCTTCACAATTTACACAACTGGCGTTTGCGTTATGATGATCCATCAGATGTATACTATCGCCAGCGGGTGCTATTAAACGATGGAGAAGAGCAGGTAGCGCAGGGTAATCCTATTGTGGATGAGTTTTTCCGACACATAATTATCAATGGTGAATTGTTGTTATCAAAGAATTTTCACTTGCGCGTTGGATATAATCACCAACGCCGCCGTGAATTATTGATTCCAACGCGCCTTGGAGCCAGTGGCTTTTCTTGGGGATTTGGCATTCAAGTGAAGCGCTTTCGTTTCGATTATGGCAGCGGTGCGCTCACTTTGGCGGGCGCGTCGAACAACTTCAGTATCACCACCAACCTAAGCGATTGGTAATAAAAATAGCCCGAAGCAAATGCTCCGGGCTAAGCGAAAAACCTCAATTGAGGTCAGGCAAATGGATATTGGTTGGCATCGAGCAATTTGGCCGCAATGCTTCTGCGGATGGTTTTAAGGTTTTCAGGAGCTACCTTGGTAAAGCGCTTCAATCCTAAAAGCATCATTCGTTGTTCATCGCCTTCGGCAAAGGCGTAAATGGCTTCTTTGCCTGCTTTGTTGCATATTTCTGCAGCACTGTGCATGTAATTCACCGTCATTTCGTAACGTTCCTTACAAGCGGTTTCGCCCAATTGACCAGCAAGTTTTTCAGTTTTGAGGATGGCTGATTCCAGTGCATAAACCTGTATAGTCATGTCTGCCACGCTCATCAATACCTCTTGTTCATCGTCCAATTTGGTTTGGAATTTCTGAACAGCGGCACCGGCAACCATCAAGGTGGCTTTTTTGAGATTGCTTAGTACTTTTTTCTCTTGAGCGAGGTAACTGGTATCTTCTTCTGCACTGAAATCTGGGATGTCCATAAGCTCTTGAGCTACTTTCATGGCTGGCCCAAGCAAATCAAGTTGACCCTTCATGGCCTTTCGTAAAAGCATATCTACAATAAGCATGCGGTTGATTTCGTTTGTGCCTTCGTAAATGCGACTAATGCGTGCATCTCGGTAGGCTGCTTCCATAGGCGCATCGGCTGAATAACCCATTCCTCCGTAAATCTGCACCCCTTCATCAGCTACATAAGCCATGGTTTCTGATGCAAGTACTTTGATAATGGCGCATTCAACAGCATATTCTTCAATGCCTTTGAGTTTGGCGTCTGCTTCTTGCTTGCCAGAAGCGAGGAGTCGGTTTTGATTGCTTTCAATGTCCTGACCAGCCCTGTACAAGGCAGCATCAGACACATAAGCCAGTGTAGCCATGTCAGCCAGCTTTTGCTGCATGGCACCAAAGCTGCCAATTTTTTTGCCAAACTGTTTGCGTTCGTTGGCGTATTGTACGGCAAAGCCAATCACTTTAAAAGCGGCACCTACTACGGCAGCACCCAATTTAATACGCCCAGCATTGAGTACGTTCACGGCAATTTTAAAGCCTCCGTCGCGCTCGCCCAGCATATTTTCAATAGGGACCTTCACCTTATCGTAAAAGACTTGGCGGGTGGAGGAAGACTTTAAGCCGAGTTTGTGCTCTTCTTCATTGAGGCTCAAACCAGTTACTTCGTCTTTATGAAACACAAAGCCGGTGATGTTTTTGTCGTCTTCTATTCGAGCAAATACAATGAAGACATCCGCAAAACCTGCGTTTGATATCCAGATTTTTTGACCTGTAATTTCATAATGTTTGCCATCCTCAGTGAGTACCGCCTTGGTCTTGCCAGAATTGGCATCTGAACCAGCATCAGGCTCTGTGAGGTTGTAACAGGCAATCCATTCGCCACTAGCTACTTTCGCTAAGTACTTTTCGCGAATGGCTTCGCTGCCGTAATATTGAATGGGCAAGGTACCAATGCCGGTGTGTGCGCCAAAAGCTGTGGCCAGGGAGCCAGTCATACTGCTGATTTCTTCGCAAATAAGCATCGAAGTGTTGAAGCCCATGCCCATGCCGCCGTAGTTTTGAGGTACGCTGATTCCGAGTAGGCCCATTTCGCCAGCTTTTTTCATTAAATTTTCTACCAAGGCGTAATCACCTTTTTCGAAACGAGGCAGGTGCGGAAAAACCTCGGTTTTCATAAAGTCCTTAGTGGCCTCGAACATCATCAGTTGTTCTTCACTGAAATCTTCACGGATGAAGATGTCGGCGGCAATAGTTTCCTTGACCAGGAATTCGCCTCCTCGGAGTTGTTTTTTGGTGGTGGTTTCCATTTATATAGCTTTAATTTTTATAATAATTCATAAATAGCTGCTACGCCTTGTCCACCGCCCACACAAGCACTTACCATGCCGTATTTTTGGTTTCTGCGACGCATTTCGTTAAAAAGCTGCACCGATAATTTGGCGCCTGAGCAACCCAACGGATGGCCCAAGGCAATGGCACCGCCGTTTAAGTTGATGCGGCTCGGGTCTAGACTTAATTCTTGAATAACAGCCAAGGACTGCGCCGCAAAAGCCTCGTTGAGCTCAATTTGGTCGATGTCGTTTTGTTTCAACCCCGCCTTTTTAAGTGCAATGGGGATGGCAGCAACCGGACCAATACCCATATAACGTGGGTCAACGCCTTGTGTGGCATAGCTGACCATGCGAGCGATGGGCTTTAGGCCGAGTTCCTTCACCATTTTTTCAGACATTACCATTACAAAAGAAGCGCCGTCGGATGTTTGGGAGGAGTTGCCTGCTGTAACCGAGCCACCTGCTGCAAAAACTGGTTTGAGCTTGGCAAGAGCATCGAGGGAGGTCTCTTTACGGGGACCCTCATCGGTATCAACCACATAACTGCGGCTGCGTTTTTTCATGTTTTCGTCAACATACACCTCTTCAACGGTAATGGGTAGGATTTCATCCTTGAATTTGCCTGCCGCTATGGCGGCCAAGGCTTTTTCGTGCGATTTCAATGAAAATTCATCTTGTGCCTCCCTGCTGATGCCGTATTTGCCAGCTACTTGTTCAGCTGTTAGGCCCATGCTGGTGTAATAATCGCCGTGGGTGGCGGCAATTTTATAGTTTAAAGCCGTTTTCCAGCCCATCACTGGCACCAAACTCATCGATTCGGTACCACCTGCGATGATACAATCGGCCATCCCTGCATGAATGCGAGTGGCGGCAATGGCAATGGCTTCTAAGCCCGAACCGCAATAGCGGTTAATGACCATGCCGGGTACGTTGATGGGTAAGGAAAGGAGGGAGATGATGCGGCCCATTTGCATGCCCTGCTCGGCTTCAGGCACGGCATTACCTACAATGAGGTCATCAATTCGCGTGGGGTCTAGGGCCGGGATGGTACCAACTAAGTGCTTGATGACATCTGCGGCCAAGTCATCTGGCCTGGTAAATCTAAACCCACCTTTATTGGCTTTGCCAACGGCGGTGCGATAGCCTGCTACGATATATGCGTTCATGTTTTTGCTTTTAGTTACGGAGTGGACGTCCTGTTTTTAATACCGATTGAATGCGTTCTAATGTCTTCTTTTCTCCAAGGAGGGATAAGAAAGCTTCTCTTTCGAGATCAAGGAGGTATTGTTCACTGACTTCTTGCGGAGAAGTGAGGTCACCACCGCAGATAACGTAAGCCAGTTTTTGAGCAATTTTTTGGTCGTGCTCACTAATGTACTTGCCCATTACCATGCCGTTAATACCAGCAAGGAAGAGGGCCATGCCGCCGCGCCCCTGCACAACAATGTCATTACGTTGCTGTGGCATAGTGTAGCCTGCTTCCGCCAAATCCAGCGCCAAACGTTTGGCATCGGCCAAGTGATTACGTTCGTTAACCGAGATGCCATCGCCCCTGCGCAGATAGCCCATATCTAAAGCTTCATAAGCAGAAGTAGCTACTTTAGCGGTGGCAATGTTCATGAAGGCTTGCTGCAAGGAATTGTACGCAACGTCTCCTTGGCGCACGGCATCTGCCACACGCAGGGCCATTTCTTTGGTGCCACCACCTCCAGGAATTACACCCACGCCCACTTCTACCAAACCAATATAGGTTTCGGCTCCAGCTTGAATAGCATCAGCATGCAACGAGAGTTCGCAGCCGCCGCCCAAAGTGAGGCCTTTTGGGGCCGCAATAACAGGGATGTTGGAGTAGCGCGCACGCATGGTGAACTTTTGGAAAGCGCGGATGGCGAAGTCGAGCTCGTCGTATTCTTGCTCTACGGCGAGCATGAACACCATGCCTAAGTTTGCACCTGCAGAAAAGGTCGCGGAATCGTTGGCTACTACCAGTGCGCGGTAGTTTTGCTCGGCCAAATCCACGGCTTTATTAAAGCCGGCAATCACTTCGCTGCCGATGCTGTTCATTTTGGTGTGAAACTCGATGTTCAAAACACCATCACCTATGTCAAAAACAGACGTACCGCTGTTTTTCCAAACCACGTTCGAACCGCGTAAAACGTCAAGCGCAATGATTTTTTCAGCACCAGGAATCACTTTGTAGCTGGCCGAGGCTTTGTCGTAAAACAGCTTTTGGCCGTTTTCTACCTTGTAAAAGGTGGTGTGACCCGCAGCTAACATGTCAGTTACCCATGCGGCAGGCGGCTGCCCGTACATGGTCATTAAATTCACCATGTCTTTTACGCCAACGGCATCCCAAGTGGCAAAAGGCCCCATTTCCCAACCAAAACCGGCCATCATGGCGTCGTCGATGCGGTAAATTTCGTCTGCAATTTCAGGTATGCGGTGTGAAACGTATTTAAAGAGGTAGATGAAGTTGAGGCGGAAAAACTCACCGGCCTTATCGGGCATCTGCACCAGCATTTTGAGGCGCTTGCGGAGGTTGTCTTCGGCTTTGATGGGATCCAGAAGAGGGAATTTAACTTTCTCCTGCGGACCGTACTCCATGGTTTGGAGGTTGAGCGAGAGGATTTCTTTTTTACCAGCTTCGTTTTTGGTCTTTTTATAAAAGCCCTGCCCACTTTTATCGCCGAGCCAGTTGTTTTCTACCAGCTTACTGAGGAAGGCGGGTTGGGCAAAGTGAGCTTTGGATTCGTCTTCCGGACAATTTTCAGCCACGCCTTGGGCTACTTTTACTAAGGTGTCGATGCCCACCACGTCGCAGGTGCGGAAGGTAGCGGATTTTGGGCGACCGATGAGGGGACCAGAGAGTTTATCGATGGCTTCAACGCTCAATCCCAGCTTTTCGACGCTGTTGAAGAGGGCCATGATGCCAAAAACGCCCACCCGGTTGGCTATAAATGCAGGGGTATCTTTGGCGTGTACCGTTGTTTTCCCCAGAAATTTGCTGCCGTAGTCCAGAAGGAAATCGATGATTTCGGGATCGGTGTCGGGACCAGGAATGATCTCGAGTAATTTGAGGTAGCGTGGTGGATTGAAAAAGTGGGTACCGCAAAAATGTTTGCGGAAGTCCTCTGAGCGACCCGTATTCATCATATGAATGGGAATGCCTGAGGTATTGGAAGTAATGAGCGAACCCGGCTTGCGGAATTGCTCTACTTTTTCAAATACAATTTGTTTGATTTTGAGGTTTTCAACCACCACCTCCATGATCCAGTCGGTGTTGGCTATGCGGTGCAAATCATCATCAAAATTGCCGGTTTGGATGCGGCTGGCGAAGCTCTTGTGGTACAGTGGGGCTGGATTGCTTTTGATGGCGGTTTGCAAGGCGTCGTTTACAAGGCGGTTGCGCACGCTTTTATCTTCCAGCGTTTTGCCGGCAGCCTTTTCTTTGTCTGTGAGTTCGCGTGGCACCATATCGAGCAGCAGCACTTGCACGCCAATATTGGCGAAATGACAAGCAATGCGCGAGCCCATGATGCCCGAACCTAAAATGGTGACGTGTTCAATGTGTCGTTTCATTCGTAACGGTTTGTGTAGATGTGTCGAATATGTGGTTGTTCGCTATGAGTTCGTTGATGGTGTCGATGACACGGAAGAAAGCGGCAAGGTCTTCTGCACTGGTTTTGGCCTGCACCACCTTATTAAACTGGATGACCTTCTCCTTGGCCACTTCACGTGCTTCGAGGCCGATTTCGGTAAGGTAGATCTTAACAGCACGGCGGTCGTTGCTGTTATAGCGTCTGCGTTCAATCCATCCGCGTTCCTCTATATTATTAAGGATGCGGGTCATGCTGCTGGCTTCCATGCCTAATAGGGGAGCTAGCTGAGTCACCTGTGTACCATCCTCGTCTATGTGTAGGAGGGTGAAGGCGGCGGAGACGTTCAAATCGTAATGTTCTGCCTCGGCATTGTACATTCTAGCGATGTTGAGCCACGTGATTTTGGTATCGAAGCAGACCGTTCTTTTCTTTTGCAACATGATTTTGAATTCGACGCTCAATATACTATGCTTGCATATAATATGCAAGCCTATTTAGATAAAAATCTTTTGACAGCTGTCTGACTATCTCAAATTGCGCAAAGGTTATCTCATATTGCGCATTATAACAAATATTGTTGCCAGATTGAAAACGGTTCTTTAAATTCGATTATTAAACCTAACAGCATGAAAACGATGAACTTAAAACAGCTAGCAGCGGTGAGGGCATTGAAAGGGAATTTTGATGTTACACCTATTTACAAAGCAGTTTCAGGGCCTGAGCCTAAGTTGAGGTATTTATATGCCGCAGGAAGCTGGCATGCTTGGACAAGCAGGTTTGCTTTAAAATTAACCTTGTTCTTTTTTGGGATGGCCTTATGGGGCTGTCAGAAAGAGGAGCCGCAAGACACAGTTATTGAAGGAAGCATCACGGAATTAGGGACTTTTGAACCGATTAGGGTGGAGGGATTGAGGTTGGCTTTGTTCAAAAGGGGTAAACTAGGAATATTTCCTACAAAGAGTGCTAAAATTCATGAATTCACTACGGATGTCAACGGCCATTTTTATCATGTAGCTAAGCTCGATGAATATTACGGCATGTATTATATAGAGATTCTTGACGGCCCTGAAGGTTACTACCTTTTAGACAAACATAAACTTTTGACATCAGAGAAATTCAACATGTTCCAGTTTAATTTAAATAAAGAGGCATGGCTGAAGGTAGTCTTGAATAACGAAGGTGGTGGATTGTATGATTATTTCATTTTTGCAATTAATATCGGACGCTATGCTCATACCGGTGGTGGAAGACCTTTTGTAATACAAAGAGTACCTTCATTTTATAAAAACAAGATCACTTTTGCAGATCATCGAACAAATCCAGAAACCATTAAATATTATGATGTAGAAGTACATCCAAATGACACTACTGAGTTTGAGATAGATCTACGAGCTCAATAATCTAATAAAAACAGCCCCATGGGGGTGGGGCTGCGCACAACAATGGATTCATGTTTCACTCCAAATCCATACATCATGTTTTACAAATTTACACAATTGGCAGTTATATGCAGCACGGTGCTGTGTATGTGCCTCGGGTCAAGCGCTCAGACACAGCTTGCGCAACAACACATCAATCGGTACAGTTTGTTCCAACCATTTGTGCCAGAAGG
>Ga0209702_10007625_pt1 | contig 13128 bp, 8 predicted proteins | sample FRY01_FD_187210 | JGI IMG/M metagenome (GOLD analysis project Ga0209702, IMG submission 187210) | Freshwater microbial communities from Lake Fryxell liftoff mats and glacier meltwater in Antarctica - FRY-01 (SPAdes) (version 2) | ecosystem: Environmental > Aquatic > Freshwater > Ice > Glacier... | reverse complement strand
AGCAACAACAATCAATAAAGTATGTGCTTCCGGAACCAAGGCCATTATTATAGCTTCTCAAAGTATCGCATTAGGAGAAAATGATATTGTTATTGCAGGTGGAATGGAAAGTATGAGCAATGTGCCTTATTACCTAGACAAAGCAAGAAATGGCTATCGTTTGGGTAACGGTCAAATTATTGACGGATTGGTTAAAGATGGTTTATGGGACGTTTACAATGATTATCACATGGGTTCTGCAGCCGAATTATGTGCAACTGAATGCAAAATCAGCCGTGAAGATCAAGATGCTTTTGCTATTGAATCTTATAAACGATCACAATCTGCACAAGCAAATGGTAAATTTAAAAACGAAATTGTACCTGTTGAAATAAAGGATCGTAAAGGAGAAATAAGCCTTATTGAGCATGATGAAGAGATCAATGCAGTAAAATTCGATAAAATTCCTTCACTAAAACCAGTATTTAAAAAGGATGGTACAGTAACTGCTGCTAATGCGTCCACATTAAATGATGGAGCAGCCGCATTAGTTTTGATGAGTAAAGCAAAGGCCGATGAATTAGGGATAAAACCACTCGCCAAGATCATATCTTATGCCGACGCCCAACAAGCTCCAGAGTGGTTTACTACAACGCCATCAAAAGCAATTCCAAAAGCACTAGAACGTGCCGGAATCAAGGCTTCTGAAGTTGATTTTTACGAGATTAATGAAGCATTTTCAGTGGTTTCTCTTGCAAATAACCAAATTCTGGAACTTGACCCTGCAATAGTAAATGTAAATGGAGGTGCAGTTTCCATGGGACATCCTCTTGGAGCCTCAGGTGCACGGATTGTTATAACTTTGCTGAACGTACTTCAACAAAATGGCGGAAAGATTGGTGTTGCGGGTATCTGTAACGGTGGCGGTGGAGCAAGTGCAATCATCATTGAAAATATGCAATAAAGGGAAATGAGGCAGCTTTTTATAATTTTTCTTTTGTCTGTGTTTATTCTGAAGAACGCCGAAGCTCAGCATTCTTCCGGTAATAAAAACAAGCAAACTATGCTAGATCTTCAGGATAGTCTTCAGATTCTAAGTTATAAAATGATTAATGACAGCATTGAACCTGAACGCTATAATGCCAACTACAAATTCATCAAAACACTTGTTAATACATTAAAAATACCTTATTCATTCAATTTTCAATTCGATTCACTTAAAACCGTATCGATCCAATCATCTTCAGATAAAAGATTCAGAATATTCAGCTGGCATATAATGAATGATGATGGCAGTTATCGCTATTATGGTACAATTCAGATGAATAATCCTGATGGCAAGCTGCAAATGTTTCCATTGGTTGACTATACCCCTGCAATAAAGAAGCCTTCAGACACAATCACTACAAATGAAAGATGGTATGGAGCTCAGTATTACCGCATTATATCAGTGCTGAATAATGTGCAGACTCCATATTATGTTTTACTGGGCTGGAAAGGAAATACAGTCAAGTCCACAAAAAAAGTGATCGAAATACTTCACTTTAAAGATGGGAAAGCTTATTTCGGGATGCCGGTGTTCGATGGAGAGAAAGAACAGCCTTTAAAAAAGCGTGCTATCTTTGAGTATGATCGGCGTGCATCTATGGTCTTGAATTACGAGCCATCAATTAGCACCTTAGTTTTCGATCATCTTGCTCCTCCCGATCCGAAATTAAAAGGAAGATTTGAACTCTACGGTCCCGATTTCTCCTATGATGGTTTTCGACTTGTTAACGGCAGATGGAAATTTGTTCAGGATCTGGAACTGAAAAATACTCCTACAGATCAGGATGATAATTTCAATGATCCGAGGAAGATGAATTAAAAGTTTTACGTTGTAGTTTATACGTTATACATCTTCGATACCTAAACCTCATTAAAGAGTGGATTTATAGATACAAACTAATAACTGGTTATCTGTAACAATGAATGTATCTAGGGTGAAACCGCCTGCATCAATAATCCTGAAATGTAAGCCCCATAGGTCCCGATTACATAACCGAAAACAGCTAATAAAACGCCTATAGGAGCTAATGAAGGATGAAATGCGCTTGCCACTACAGGTGCCGAAGCCGGGCCCCCAACATTAGCCATGCTTCCAACAGCCAGAAAGAAAAATGGTGTTCTTGTTAATTTTGCAACTATAATTAAAACAATAGCGTGAATAGACATCCAAATTAAACCAACGATTAATAATCCAGGGTTCTTAAAAATTGCCATAATATTCATTTGCATTCCTATTGTTGCGATCAGCACGTATAAAAAAACACTAGCCAGTCGGGAAGCTCCAACACCTTCGAGGTTCCTGACCTTCGTAAAGGAAAGCAGCATCCCAAGGGTGGTAGCAATAATTATGATCCAGAAAAATCCGGAGGTTAAACTAAGAGTGCTCAACTGAGGTGCATTTATACTTATCCAAGGTGCAATAATATCTGCTCCAAAGTGTGCAATGCCCGTTATTCCAAATCCAACAGCAAGAATCTTAATGATATCTTCCATCTTAGGAATTTTCATAATACTTAACTGGTAGCTCTCAATTTTTTCTTTTATATCAGTAACTGACTGATCTTTAGCTTTTAAAAATTTATTAATTTCAACGTTCTTTCCAGCTGCAAATAGCAAGAGTGCCATCCAAACATAACCTACAAATACATCCAAAGCAACCATGGCCGAAAAAACATCGGCACTTGGTTTAAATACCTCATACATTGCAGCCTGATTTGGTCCGCCCCCTATCCATGCCCCTGCAATTGTACTTAAACCTCTCCATATTGCATCAGCGCCTTCACCACCAACTACTTCAGGAGCAACTAGCGAAACTAGATATACAGCAATCGGGCCACCAATAATTATACTGATTGAACCGCAAATAAACATCAAACCGGCTTTCTTTCTTAACTTCCAAATCTCTTTTAAATCTAGACTCAGAGTAAATAAAACTAAACTGGCAGGAAGAAGATATCTCGACGAAACCGTATAAAGAGCTGATTCAGAGCCTGATATTACACCTGTTGAATTTAATAAACCAGGAATAAAATAGCATAAAAGAATTGGAGGTACAAAAGTATATAGTTTTTTAAAGAAAATATTCTTGCTTTGTGAAGACCAAAATACAAATCCAAGGATACTCATTAGAATTCCCAAAAGAACAGCATCATTCGTAATCAAAGAAGTTTTTTCAACCATTACAGTAGATTTATAATTATTTACAAATAATATAAGTCGGCAATTTTAGTAAATTTTAATTATAATTGAACTTTTTACTCCTTTTAAAACTAATATAGTTAAGGCCTGACCCAATTATAAATTCTAAACAACCAATTATTATTATTTGAACGTATGGAAATACAGCAAAAACAGCTTTTTGGACACCCAAGAGGGTTATATGTACTTTTTCTTACCGAAATGTGGGAAAGATTCAGTTTTTATGGAATGAGAGCCCTGCTCGTACTCTTCCTTGTTTCATCTGTAAAGGGAGAAAATCCCGGCTTTGGATGGACTAGTACCGAAGCCTTAAAGCTGTACGGCATTTATACTTTCCTTGTCTATTTATCCTCAATTCCTGGAGGAATCCTTGCTGATAAATTAATCGGACAAAAGAAAGCGGTGATCCTTGGAGGGTTGCTACTGGTAGCCGGCCATAGTATCCTTGCATTTCAATCATTAATTACTTTTTATATTGGGCTAGGTCTCATCATTGCTGGTGTTGGATGCTTAAAACCTAATATTTCGACCATGGTTGGAGGACTATATCCAAAAGGTGATGATCGCAGAGATAAAGGATTTACGATTTTCTATATCGGAATAAATACCGGAGCTTTTTTAGCAGGCATCATAATTGGCTATGTCGGGGAAACCATGGGTTGGCATTATGGATTCGGACTGGCAGGAATTGGAATGGCAATCGGACTTATAGTGTTCATTTTAGGAAGTAAATATTTAAAAGGAGTTGGTGAAGCCACCAGGGAATTATCTGCTGCTGATCAGGAAACAATTTCAAAACCGCTTACAAGTATTGAAAAAGACCGGATAAAAGTCATGCTGCTTTCGTTTTTAATGATAATCGTTTTCTGGGGTGCCTTTGAACAGGCCGGTGGATTAATGAATCTATATGCCTCAGAAAAAACTAATCGCATGATTGACTTCATGAACTGGACAGTGCCAGCAACCTGGTTTCAATCGGTGAACTCGTTCTTTATAATTACTCTCGGGATTCCGATAGCAGCATTCTGGTTTAATCGCAAGAAAAGCGGTAAGGAAGCATCTTCAATCTTTAAAATTGCTATTGGTGTGATTATCATGGGCTGGGGATTTTTATTCATGTCGGCAGCCTCAATTCAATATCAAAATGATGGCGCTTCAGCCATGTATTGGCTTATTCTCGCTTACCTGTTTCATACTATTGGAGAACTTAGTGCATCTCCTGTCGCATTATCATTTATTACCAAACTTGCACCAATGAAATACGCATCAATTATGATGGGTGTATTTTTCGCTGCTACCGGACTTGGTAATTATGTAGCCGGATGGGTTGGTGTATGGTCACAAACTGCGGGTGAACTCGAAATATTTACTGGAATTGCCATATTCTGTACCCTAATCGGAGGGATAGTGATTGCCATCCTTAAGCCATTAAAAAGACTTGCACATGGTGCTGAAGACTTTTCACAGGAAACTATGACCGGAGCCAAATCTGAATAATAGACAATTTTTAAGAATAAAAATGAAGAGAGAGGTACCGAACCTATCTCTCTCTTCATTGAAAGCAGTATATTCGCAAATCAATTCTGTATTAGTGTTATCAGATAGCATCGTCATAATTCCAACCTATAACGAAAAGGAAAATATCGAAAATATCATCCGAAAGGTATTTTCTCTGCCTGATGTATTTCATATTCTCATTGTTGATGATGGATCACCTGACGGTACTGCCGAAATTGTCAAAAGTCTACAGGAAGAATATGCAAATATGATTCATATCGAGGAGCGGGAAGGCAAACTCGGATTGGGAACTGCCTATATTCATGGATTTAAATGGGCTCTTGAACGAAATTACGAATACATTTTTGAGATGGATGCAGATTTTTCTCATAATCCTGAAGATCTCATCCGCTTAAAAACTGCCTGTATTGAAAATGCTGATTTAGCGATTGGTTCTAGATATATCAGAGGTGTGAATGTAGTAAACTGGCCTATGAGCAGAGTGCTTATGTCCTATTTTGCTTCTGTTTATGTTAGATTAATTACAAGAATAAATATTCAGGATGCAACTGCCGGTTTTAAATGTTACCGGCGCAAAGTGCTTGAAACTATCCCTCTGAATAAAATTAGTTTCATTGGCTATGCGTTTCAGATTGAGATGAAATTCACTGCGATCAAATATGGCTTCAATGTGGTGGAAGTTCCGATTATCTTTACCGACAGAACTGAAGGAACCTCCAAGATGAGTACGAAGATATTCCGGGAAGCCTTTTTGGGAGTGATCCAAATAAAATTAAACAGCTTTTTCCGGAAGTATAATTAATCAGGCTTTAGTTCAGAATGTTAAGAAATTAACCACATAAGATTTATATTTACTTCATAATTATCATTCCAAAAGAACCCCAATAAATTATCAAAACCTATGAATGAAAATCTTGACCCCGCAGAAGATAACCTTTCACCTGTAGAACGGGAGATTGAGAAAGTTCTGCGTCCACAGGTTTTTGAAGATTTCACAGGTCAGCATAAAATTCTGGCGAACCTTCGCGTATTTGTACAGGCAGCCAAACAACGTGGTGAAGCATTAGATCATGTTTTGCTACATGGCCCCCCCGGATTAGGGAAAACAACCCTCTCGCATATTATTGCCAATGAAATGGGGGTCAATATCCGTATTACCTCCGGGCCTGTTCTGGATAAACCAGGAGATCTTGCGGGACTACTAACCAATCTTGAAGAAGGCGACATCCTTTTTATAGACGAAATCCACCGTTTAAGTCCTCTGGTTGAAGAATACCTCTATTCGGCCATGGAGGATTTCAAAATCGATATCATGCTCGAGACAGGCCCCAATGCCCGTTCAGTTCAGATTTCATTAAATCCTTTTACTTTAGTCGGAGCAACCACACGCTCAGGTCTTCTTACAGCACCTTTGCGAGCCCGTTTTGGAATCAACAGCCGCTTAGAGTATTATGATGCCAAATTATTAACTACCATTGTTCAGCGCTCAGCACAGATTCTAAAAACTGAAATCTCGGATGAAGGATCCTATGAAATTGCCCGCAGAAGTCGTGGTACACCCCGTATTGCCAATGCACTTTTACGCCGAACCAGAGATTTTGCACAGATCAAGGGCACAGGGAATATCGATACTGAGATTGCAAAATATGCTCTGAATGCGTTGAATGTGGATGAACATGGCCTCGATGAGATGGACAATAAGATCCTGCTTACTATTATCGATAAGTTTAAGGGAGGGCCAGTTGGTCTTAAAACTATTGCCACAGCTGTTGGTGAAGAAGAAGGAACCATTGAAGAGGTATATGAGCCCTTTCTGATTCAGGAGGGTTATATTATGCGTACCTCAAGAGGCAGAGAATGCACCGAGGCAGCCTACAAACATTTAGGCCGAATAAAATCAGGAGGCAGCAACACCTTGTTTTGAACTGATTATTGATATATATTTATTCTAAAATAGAAATCAAATTGGATCAGAAAATAATTAACCTCTACGACGAATACACCCACAAACCCTTAAGCCGTAAGTCGTTTATGAACCGCCTGGTAAAGCTTACCGGGAGCGCTGCTATGGCTATGTCGGCATTATCAATGCTGGAAGTAGGTTATGTGCAGGCAGAAACTGTTTCTGAACTGGATGAAGACTTAATTCTGGATGATATTTCCTATCCCGGTGATGATTGTACCATGAAGGGCTACCTTGCCCGCCCAAAAGGCCGTGGCAAATTTGGAAGTGTGGTAGTTATTCATGAAAATCGAGGCTTAAATCCGCATATAAAAGATATAGCACGTCGTGTGGCGAAGGCAGGCTTTATTGCTCTTGCTCCAGATGCTCTTTCACCTTTTGGTGGCACACCTGCAAATACAGATGAAGCTAGAGGTATGTTCAGTAAAATTGATGCTACAAAAAACCTGAATAATTTTCTGAATGCACTAGACTATCTTAAATCCAGAAAAGAAAGCAATGGAAAAACCGGCTGTGTCGGATTCTGCTGGGGTGGTAGAATGACCAATCTACTCGCCGTAAATTCAGCATCCCTAAATTCAGCTGTTGCTTATTATGGCGGACAACCTGAAGCGGCAGATGTTCCAAAAATAAAATCTAAATTAATGTTGCATTATGCAGGAATGGATGAACGTGTCAATGCAGGAATTCCAACCTATGAAGCTGCATTAAAGGCCGCAGGTAAACATTACCAGCTTTTTATCTATGATGGTGTACAACATGCATTCAATAATGATACCGGGGGTGAGCGTTATAACGCCGATGCAGCAAAACTTGCATGGGGAAGGACACTGGAACTTTTCAATAAAACGATTAAATAAAAAAGGGACTGATCCGAATGGACAGCCCCTTTTTAAAATTTGTAACTGTTCAGGTAGGTACTAATTATCAAAATTAAAAAAATCAGAGGGTTATCAACAATTTATAGCTTGATTTTTAAAAATCAGCTCTTAATTAACAAATGGTTGATAAAACCACAGGGGATGTGTATATCCATTTGGCTGTAAAAAGAGGATATAAGGATAATTATAGAGAATTTTACTAAAGCGTAAAACGAACTGTATTGTCAAAAAATAGCGACCTGCTCCAATCTATTATTGCCCATTCTGAAAAACAGCAGGAGCAAATATCGGCCTTACTGGAGCAGGTAGAAGTAATTCCTGTGTTACTTAAACGAATTGAAAATCTAGAACAGGAATTGGCTATTTATAAAAACAAAAAGAACAGTGGCAACTCCCATATTCCTCCCTCTAGCAGTCTGAACACTCCGAAAAGGAACCAAAGTTTGCGGGAAAAAAGCGGAAAGAAGGCAGGTGGGCAGCCCGGTCATGAAGGATCATCACTGTCCTTTTCATCCCTGCCAGATAAAATCGTCACTCATGTTCCCCAATATTGCTGCTATTGTGGGGACGATTTACAGGATGTTTCTTCAGTTCCACTGAACCAGCGCCAGGTAATCGATATTCCGGTTCCTGCTGTTAGTTGTACCGAGCATCAGACCTTTGCAAAAACCTGTCCTTGCGGGATGATTAATAAAGGTGAATTTCCGGAAGGGGTAACTTCCAACGTGCAGTATGGAAGCAGAATAGAGGCCTTGACTGCTTATTTGAATGTTCGTCAATACATGCCTTACGGCAGAATACAAGAGTTTTTCGGCCAGATAATGGGTCTGAAAATTAGTCAGGGTGGCATTGTAGGATTAATGGATCGTTTTACTGAAAAGTCCTTGCCCATGTATCAGGAAATTAAAAACCGTATACAGCAGGCTACTGTTGTAGGAACCGATGAAACCGGAGCCAAAGTAAACGGGAAAAAACACTGGTTTTGGACCTGGCAAAACCAGTCCTTAACCTTTATTGTACAATCTTCCAGCAGGGGCTATCAGACTATTCAGAATACTTTTCCCTTAGGCCTGCCTAATTCGGTACTTATACATGACCGTTGGGCGACCCATTTCCAATGTCCGGCCCAAGACCGGCAGATATGTCTGGCACATTTGCTTCGTGATTTAAATTATATTCATCAGGTACATAAAAGTAAATGGGCGCTTTCTTTCAAACAGCTAATAAAAAATGCGATGACCCTGGATAATGAACCAGCATACAATGGCCTACACCATAGCTTTGCCAGAAACAAGCTAGAAGGCTGGTTGGCGGATCTATTATCACAGCAACTTCCTGTTAAACACAAACTAGCTATCACACTGCAAAAAAAATTGCGGAAAATCAGCCAGAATATACTTTGCTTTTTACACTATAACAGCATACCCTGTGATAACAACGGCTCAGAGCGAGCCATAAGGAATATTAAAGTCAAACAAAAAATATCTGGTGGATTCAGGTCTACTCAAGGTGCAGACGGTTTTGCTGTAATACGATCAGTAATTGATACAGTCATAAAATCTGAACAAAATGTCTTTTATGCACTTTCTTTAATCGCTAACTTAGGGGCTCCTGAATAGTTACTAATTCTTGAAGCAGGAATGTCAGTTCCGGCAGATATTCGCTTAACCGAAACATACTCCTTAAAAGTTGAAGAGGCATCATTAACCGGAGAATCCAATGCGGTAGAAAAAAATACAGATGAAATAGCGACAGAAAATTCACCTTTGGGCGACCGCTTTAATATGGCTTACAAAACCACGATTGTAACCTACGGCCGTGGCGAAGGCATTGTCGTAGCAACGGGAATGAAGACCGAAATTGGTCGGATAGCTCAACTGCTGCAAGAGGATGAAACTAAAACACCGCTGCAAAAACGGTTAGCAGATTTTGGAAAAAAATTATCTGTTGTTGTAATTTGTATTTGTGCAATTATTTACGGTGCAGGTTTGCTTCGTGGCGAGGACCCTATCCAGATGTTGCTCACTGCCATCTCTGTTGCAGTGGCTGCTATTCCGGAAGCATTACCCGCAGTGATCACTATTGCTTTGGCCTTGGGTGCAAAACGAATGGTGCTAAAAAATGCGCTCATCCGAAAATTGCCTGCAGTTGAAACCTTGGGTTCTGTTACTTATATCTGTTCGGATAAAACAGGAACTATCACTCAAAATAAAATGACGGTGATGGATACTTGGATTTCATCCAAAGCAGAAACCATAAATGAGTTTTCAGCAGAACAATTACTGTTGCTTTCGATGGAACTGAACCACGATGCAATCGCAGATGAAAGTAAACAACTTAAAGGCGACCCTACAGAAGTTGCATTGGTTGAATATGCCAGAAAAAATAAAAATTACGACCAAAAATGGTTAACGGATTTTAAACGCCAACATGAACTGCCTTTTGATTCGGAGCGTAAACGAATGACAACCATTTATCCTCTAGCAGATCAGTGGCTAATTGTTACTAAAGGTGCGGTAGAAAATATTTTAAGCAATTGTAAAGATGCAAATTCGAAAGAAATAAATGAAGCAACAACAAAATTTGCTGAACAAGGGAAAAGGGTTTTGGCTTATGCCGTAAAACTTGTTGATGCTTTACCAAAAACTATATCAATTGAGACCATTGAAACTGATTTGAACTTTATTGGCCTAGCTGCAATGATAGACCCGCCTCGAGCCGAAGCCATACAAGCCATTGCCGATTGCCATACAGCAGGCATAACTCCGATAATGATAACAGGCGACCACCCTATTACAGCAAAAGCAATTGCGACTAAAACAGGAATTTTACGCCTTGATAAAGACAAAGTAATTACAGGAACAGAACTTGCAAATTTTACGGATGCGGAATTTGAAATAGAAATTGAATCCATAAAAGTGTATGCCCGTGTTTCACCCGAACAAAAACTGAATATTGTAAAAGCATTACAAAACAAAAATCATTTTGTAGCTATGACGGGCGATGGGGTGAATGATGCACCTGCATTGAAACGGGCCAACATAGGTATTGCAATGGGCATAACAGGCACTGATGTTTCAAAAGAAGCAGCCCACATGATTTTGTTAGATGATAATTTTGCTACCATTATAAAAGCAGTACGAGAGGGCCGTAGGATATTTGACAACATACGCAAGTTTATAAAATACACCATGACCAGCAATAGCGGTGAGGTATTGACTATCTTTCTTGCTCCGATAATCGGTTTGCCAATTCCACTTTTACCCATTCATATTCTCTGGATAAATTTGGTTACAGATGGTTTACCCGGACTTGCTTTTGCAGCCGAAGAAGCCGAAGAGGATATTTTGATACGACCGCCACGAAAAACAAATGAAAGTATTTTTGGTGGCGGAATAGGAATTCATATTCTTTGGGTGGGGTTGCTTATGGGTGTTATATGTGTAGCAACTCAAGGTTGGGCAATGCACCTAGGCAATGAGAAATGGATGACAATGGTATTTACAGTTTTAAGTATATCACAAATGGGACATGCAATGGCAATCCGCAGCGATTGGAAATCACTTTTCAGTCAAGGCATTTTTGGAAACAAACAATTGGTGGGAGCAGTACTGTTGACACTTGGTTTGCAGATGGCGGTAATTTATGTCCCCTTTTTACAAGATATTTTTAGAACTCAAGCACTATCCATACAAGAATTATTAATTTGTCTCGGCTTATCAAGCATTGTGTTTTGGGCAGTGGAAATTGAGAAATGGTTTAAAAGGATAAAAAATAAGCCACTAAACGGAAAGTAAACAATCATTGACTGTTATATTGAAAATGGTACAAATACAAAAGTATTGGCACTTGGGGACTGCAGGTTAGAAAGAAGGCCAGCTTTTACCTAGGTACTACAGGAAATTGGCGGTTCAGTGCTTAAATGAAGCTTTGTGCTTCGTATCAAGTTTTGTAGTGGTATTAAGTGCGTTTAAGCAGGATTAAATACCATATTCACAATTTTGTTCCCTTTTTCACAAATTTTATTTTTAGATAAGATTTAAATTTCTACCTTTGATTTAGAATTAATCTAATTAAGAATAGAGTGAAAAAAATATTATCGTTGTCAGTATTTGCCTTTTTAATAATAAGCAAATTTTATGTTCAAGCTCAAGACACAACCAAAGTTATACAGTTACCAAAGGTAATTGTAGAAGGAAAGCGACCGGTTCCTGAAAGATTAAAAGAGGTAGAAGGAGTTGTAATTTTTTCAGGAAAGAAGAATGAAGTAATTAGGCTTTCCAGTATTGATGCCAATCTTAGTACAAATAATTCACGTCAAATTTTTTCGCGAGTCCCGGGAGTTACTATTTGGGAAAATGATGGTTCTGGAATACAGGTATCTGTAGGTACTAGGGGATTAAATCCTAATCGCAGTTGGGAGTTTAATACTCGACAAAATGGCTATGATATATCAAGTGATGTTTTTGGTTATCCGGAAGCATACTTTAATCCACCTATGGAAGCCGTAGAAAAAATTGAGATTATTAGAGGTGGTGCTTCACTACAATATGGTTCTCAGTTTGGTGGATTGTTGAATTATGTTTTGAAAAAAGAAACTTCTGACAAACCCTTCACTTTTCAATCTCAAAATACTTTGGGTAGCTACGGGATGCTTAGTTCATATAATGCTATAAGTGGCAATACAAAAAAATGGAACTACTCAGTATATAATCATTATCGAAAAGGAAATGGCTGGAGACAAAACGGGCGATATGAAGTTAGAAATACACACGCCTTTTTCCAATATAAGATTAATGCAAAATCAAGTCTATCAGCTGAATACAGCAATATGGATTACGAAATTCAGCAATCAGGCGGGCTCACTGATGTTCAATTTAAAGCAGATAGCCGACAATCTGTCCGCCAACGTAATTGGCTTAGCACTCCTTGGAATGTTGCAGCCCTAAATTTTGACACTAAAATAAAAGAAAATTTAAGTATCAATCTAAAAGTATTTGGTTTAATTGCTCAAAGAAATAGTGTTGGATTTATAACAACACCAAATATTAAAGATACTGTTAATGCCACATTAACAGATTTTAATAACAGACAAGTAGACAGAGATTTCTATAATAACATGGGTTCTGAATTAAGAGGTATTTACACCTATAACCTATTCAATGAAAAAAGTAATTTAGCTTTTGGGGGTAGAATTTACCAGGCAAATACCACAAGAAAGCAAAGAGGAAGAGGCGATACAGGATTTGATTATAATACAAATATCTTGACTGAAAAATTTCCGGCAGAATTAGAATTTACAACTAATAACATTGCTCTTTTTACTGAAAATCAATTCAAATTAACCGACAAGCTTAGTATTACGCCAGGCATACGTTATGAAAATATTGTTTCAGAAATAAGAGGAAGATTATCAACTATAGGAACAACTGAAGTAAATGTTTTTCCAAAAAGCGCAAAAAGAAATTTGTTTTTAGCAGGAATTGGCTTTGAGTATAAACTCAAAACTTCAAATTTTTACGCTAATATTTCTCAAGCATA
>Ga0209702_10007624_pt1 | contig 13128 bp, 6 predicted proteins | sample FRY01_FD_187210 | JGI IMG/M metagenome (GOLD analysis project Ga0209702, IMG submission 187210) | Freshwater microbial communities from Lake Fryxell liftoff mats and glacier meltwater in Antarctica - FRY-01 (SPAdes) (version 2) | ecosystem: Environmental > Aquatic > Freshwater > Ice > Glacier... | reverse complement strand
GGGGGGGGGGGGGGGGGGGGGAGAGAGAGAGAACAATGTAGTCCCAGCACCCATCAAGCGACCCCGCTTCGAAAACAAAAAAAATCATCAATGTGAGTTCTGGCACATACCACTCAGCGGGATTGACATCTGATGGATTACTTTACACCTGGGGACAGGGGGACAATTTTTACAATTACACCGGTCTCGGATACTTCAGTCCAGTAGAAACTGGGTTGCCTCGTGAACTCTCAATTTCTGTCTTTGACTCTGCTTGTGTCAGCTCCTTGCACAACATAAGACAAACAGATTTGCTAGACTTCGCTGTAGGTCTGTAGCCACGGATTGGATGCGATGCCCCGCACTGCAGAACACCACGTGACTTTATTCGATAAATGTTTCAATACGTGCGTGATTCTGCGTCAGGCAGAACTGCCGATAGCTTTCAGTCTCTGCTCGGTCCCCTACCTTAATTTCGATTTTCAACAGTTGGTAGTATGTAATGAATAAAGTTCATATTCAAATGGAAAATGGGCGAAATGACTTAAAGAATGCTGAAAATAAGCCATCAAGTAATGTGTTGAGTGGAAGAGAAAATTGATTACAGTGCTCACAAGAAAAAAGATTATGGGCCATAAATATTGATTTGTCCTGAAAATCAACACAATGTTTTTAGTATTCTTTCAATATGAAAGCATCAAATCTTCCATCCGACACTTGAGCTCGTGATTTCCAACTCATCTTTGTAATCTGAAATATTTGTATTGCAATTGTGTGTGTTCACATCTCTTATCAAATAGAACGACGGCAGCACTTTGTCAAATGAGTTGGGCAGCAACAACAGAAAAAAAAAAGTTAACAAGTAATTACCGATCTGAAGCTGCAACACTGTAGATCCTCTGCCCAAGGATGTTTGACCACTCTGGAGTTTCTGCTACACATAACCACAACAGGACTTACTTCATATCCTAGATTCAGGGATGCAGAAAGGGTAAAATGCGTTCGGACTGTCGATTCGATCTTTCAAAATCAAAACACATATCAAACAAATTGCAAATACCCGCAGCAGAGATATTATAAGAACCTTAATTTGAAAGTTTACAAAATATGTGTCCAGAAAAGTGCAATTACACTGCGTCATATCATAAATTCTAGTCCTGGGGAGTTAAGATAGTCAAAATGCGTTTGACGTACCATGGGTAGCATTCTAAATTGAAAACAATCGCTGTTCTTGCACGTTCCCTCATGATCAAAATATGATACGACCTTGAATTAGAAGCTTGGTTACATCTTTGTTTAAGAAGATACAAAACACTTGAAGACAAGGATGAACAGCACAGAAATTGACTTGATTCAAACTTTTGTGGGTCCAACGGACCCACAAAGCACACAATTTACAACACCAGCCATACATTTCGGAAAAATGTGTCAACAGTTTGAGTATGTTAAGCTCTCTTATGCAAACAAAATTTGCATGTATGCAGTTTTGTTTTCAATTCACATTCGCTTTTTTGCATGTGTCTTGTGAATCCGCATTCCTGCTTTCCATTTTGTTTTGGTCTTGATGCGTAAGCACTAGATTCATCATCTAAGATGCACACCTGAACACCGATAGATTTAGCTGGCGTGCATAAATATAAATTCATTTGTGATCGAATGCATGGGGCAGGTAGCGTATCATTGTGGCAGGTTACCTCATAGCAAATTGACAAGAAGCTAAAAACTTTATATATTCTTATTGTATTTCGCCACACGAGTGTTTGCAGAAAATGAATATTATAATTATTACAGACGCAAGTATTATTGTGAGTTTTTTGAATTTGCGGTGTGGACGCAAATCGCTGAACTTTGCGCCATTTCATTATAAAATCTTAACTGCGACTGGTTGATTATTACTTTCTTTCTCATGTGCAAAAAAAGTGGATTCCTCAAACTACGTGTCATGTTGAATACGTCAAGAAATATGGTCGCAAGCGGAACTGTGGGACACACAAATCTTTCCCTTCTGTTTGGTTTGCAAATGTGCATACAACAAAAAGTGGAGTCCTCACTCTTTTATCTGCATTGCGCAGAAGTACAGTATTTGTAAAATGTACAGACAATCTGGAAACAATTAAGTCCCATGGGACATTGCCCCTTGTATGTTGTCATGGACATGCGAATATGTATCATATTCAAACGTACTATTCCTGTCCTCTATTGTACAGATACCAATATTCTGACCACATGCAAAAAAATATGAATGATTGGATGTGAATATATACATGTAAGAACGGTAAGTCGTACGAATTAGCCCGGTTTGCCCAATAGGCTCGACCCGGACCCGAAAGTATCTTCATCGTCTTTTGCCAGCCTATTGGGCAAACCGGGCTAAAGCTGGTAGCAGGATCGATTTTCAGACAACTTTCCCATACTCAAATCTCTAAAAGTGAGTTCAAAACCGATATTTCAAATTGTGCATTACTTGATATCCAACTCAAATCAGATATCCAACTCAAATCATTTGGTGTTTGTGGAGCTTCCCAAATTAGATCATTTGTAGGAAAGCGTTTTCACAGTCTCTGTTCCAAAAAGAAGGGTTTGAACACTGGGGGTGTTCCTTCGTTTCTGAGTTGAAGCTGAGGTCAACTTCTTCCTCAGAGGAAAACTTTGCCGGCAAGATGACTTGGATTACTTCATGGAGATGTTGCAGTTATTGAACTCACCTTTAGAAGGAGCGAGTCAGGGAACGTAGTCGAAAAATTGATGCTTCTACCGGCGTATGTTGTGAGACTCGCCGTTTTCACAAAACGGTATTTAATTGCCAACACAATCCACTCAGCGAGCATGCCTGTCCCTAGCAGGCGTACCCCCATGCGGGCTTCCGTCTGTTCGCATGGTTGGTGTTGCCCCACCATGATGCGGCGGCCGTCCCAGGTAGTGATTTGCGGTTAGCGAAGTTCGAACGGATGTTGCCCCACTATTTCTTCCGGCCACTGACGGATTCGCGGTGAGCCGGGTTCGAACTGGTGACCTTGCGATCTTGTGAGAACGGTAAGTCGTAAAAAATTAGCCCGGTATGCCACATACACTCGACCCGGACCCGAAAGTACCTAGCTACATTCTTTCGGATCCGGGTCGAGCCTATTTGGCATACCGGGCAAAGCCGTACGACTTACCATTCTCACAATACAGGATTAGATTCAAACAGATATACACGCATGTTTGCATATGTACATATATGCAAATGTAAATATCACAGATTCATATACAATATGCATTATTACGATGAAGAACTACCCGCTTCTTCCATAATCACATATACCAAGCAATACATGTAAAAGACCAACAAGGGCATAGCAAACAACATCAATTGTTGCCAAGACATTACACAGATGATTGGCGACACACTACGCAAATTTGCACACATATCATAAAATTGAATCATCTTTCACGTGACAGAACTTCAGACATCACATTTCAAAGAAGTCCCTCTTCATATCTTCTGCATTCCATGATGATGACTTGCTTGAAGAAGTTTGACATTGTGTCTGAATTCAAATGCTCTGTGTCGTGTATGTGTTAGTATACGTGATATGGTCATAGAATTCACTAGAAGTACTTTTATATTTGTGACAATAATGTGCGCTGCCAAGAGCTCATGATGGCTCCAGGCCTTAATCATGAAATGAGTGAAGATCAATTCAACATGTTCTGGCTTACCTGGTGTAGGTACCAGAAAACAAACGAAATTCAAGTGAATTGCTTGACCGAAATTGCAGTAGACGTGATACAAGCATAAAAATACCTATTCTTCCATGAACCACCGTTTGAGAACTTGTGCTCGAAGCACTTCAGGGCTTTGAAAATTGACCTGTGAGACGTCTTGATCAAACCCTAGATTAAGCCAAGTGTCGATTTCATTTTGTAAGCAATTCGTTGTGTGAAGAGCTAATTGCTTGGTATGATAATTGAAAATTGCCCATTCCTGCTTACTGATTGGCCCCAACTGGTTACTTGGAAACTGCTCAACATGACCGGTCCTTCCGATTGAGAAGATGAAATCTCGAAATGCCTCTTCAGTCCAAAACTTGTCAACAGACAATGCTAACTTGCAAGTCGAGACCTGAATCTGAAGCTCTGAAAATGAATGAGGAATTTGATGAATATAGCATTTATCACGGTGATGCGGTAGTTTCATCTGAATTTCGGTCATCACAGGCATAAAACCCGCCGTGGAAACATGAGATTTACTCAGAATTATCTCCATGATCCCGGGAGGGTTTCGTGCATACGTATCCAGTTTCCACGTGCCATTTACGTCTTTACCCCCACATGGGTCCCCTGCAAGACATCCAATCGTTTCATTAATAATTGATGAAAGGGCGTCACTTCCAACTGCAATGGAGTGCATCTTTGTTTCCATATCTCTTAACCCGTAAAAGTATTTTGGCAGAATTGCTTGTGCTTTTTGACAGAGGGAATCAAGAGCACACTCAAAGGGATCTTTCTTTTCGAGCAAGACACTAGCAGAGAAATGCTTCCCAAGTACATCACTATCATTTCGAGATTTGTGGCTGTCCCATGTTGAAATCATGTCGTTCAGAACCACTATTGGACAATTGAGGATTGAGGAGTATAGACCCCAATATAGATCAGATGGAATGCCTGCAAAACTCCGACCCACACTTAAACTTTCTTGGCACTGTGAACAAAACCAGTTCACAAGCTCCTCCTCACCGGTAATAGACTTAGCTTGCTTCACAAAACCATGCAAATCCTTAAGAGTTTGGCAATTTTGAACTTGCCTCAGGGCTTGGCCTAAATGTTCGTGAAATTTTTTATCAGTTCCGTAGTACTTCCTAACGGGTCCCATTTCAGAGCCGAAGAGAATCGCAAGACGATTTTCTTGTGGAATTGCATAACACTGCAGACAAATCAAAAGGGAAGACACGATATTCTCCATGGCTCTCAAAACCGTGGCACAAATTTTGTTGTGCGCTGGTTTCATGTGACCTTGGAACATTTGCATGCACTGCCGTGCAGATGCGCAACTTGGATATGGTCCCAACAAACCAATGCTGTATAATGGAGCGCAGATCACAGTCCGTCCCAATTGAAATGCTGTACTATCAAGATTTGAAATCAAAGTGACGCGCCATAGAAAAAGATCTCGCGACAGTCGTGTTTCAGAAAACAACGGCAATGCATGCTCGTTAGGCTCATTGAAATTGCTGATTTTCCTCAAGATTTTCTGAATTGAATCGGATGGGCAACTTAACAATTCGCGAATGAACCGTGGTAGATCTTTGTACGGGAGCAGTCCACATGACCCCCAAATGTTTTGGACCTTGAAGTCGAGAAGCATTGGTGTATAGTGTGAAACAGCTGTGTTTTGTCCCCCCGAACGCGACAGGACCAGAAAATGACTGCTTTTGAGGTCATCGGGATTCGCCACCGCGTCCTTCGCAAGGAATAAAATATTGTCGTCGTCTGGTGTCAAAACGAGGATCGAAATCGAAATTTTTAAAACTTCGCTCAAAAATGCGCGAAAAAGATGCAAAAGCGTCGTGTAAAAATAATGTGAAATTCCATTCTCCACCTGATCACTGCTTCGAGCAATGAGATTCAAAAAATCTGATATCCTCATATCTTGGGACAGGCCTGCGCCTTCTTGACTATGTGAGCACACGCCCAACTTCACCGATTGATCCAAGATTTCTCGAACATCATGTTGTTGGCAACACCAGCGGGCAAACCAAAATCGAGCACATCCGGTGAGACTATCGTTGAACACATATCTGTGGAGCGATGTGAAGCGCAGGGGCCGAGGAAAGAGAGCGTCATAAAATCTGACCCCATGTTCTGGGTTTGCACTCAACATGACACTCAAGGAACATGAGTGGGGAAAGCAGCAACCGTTTCCAGGAACCTCAAGGATGTTCACTTCTGAGGTTTGACCACGAAGGTCACTTGCAGTGGGCCCAACAACACAGAGTGTGAGAGTGTCAAGAATTCGTTTGAAATCAAGTGTTTTTCTCCGTGACTTGTCGTGCTTGGCTTGTTTGCTCAATGTTGTCAAAAGGTCAACAGACCCTTTTGATTCGTTTCGATTTGCCTGGTCATGCGTGCCTTTGCTGCTTTGGCATTTTTTCCAATTCGTCACTCGAACTGCGACGGTTTCGCCAAGAATATTGCTTTGTCCACCAATTGATGGTCGACTTAAATGCTCACTGGCAAGCGGCAATTGCAAGCCTTTGGGCCACGCGAAAGTAGGAACTATGCTATCATAATACAGTACAAAGCGATTGTCGGGAACAGCACAGAAAAGGAAATCCTTGCTCTGTGCCCCATTGACACTACTCTTCGTGGCATCTGATTTTCCAGCAACAAAATAACGAGCACCGGCGGCGTGGAAAATAACAACTTGCTTGGGACCATCATATTTGATGGGAACACTAAGTACAAGGTCTGCACCACCCTGGCCCTTGTTGTAATCTGGCCAATTTTGTTCACATTTCATGAACACGCATCCCTGCCCAACTAATGCACTCTCAGCAGGATTATCCAAAAATGTAGAGACCACCTTGTTCAACTCGAATGGTTGCAAAACTTTCTCAAATGTCAAGATCCTTTGTGTCATTTTACCCAAGCAACGTAAATCACCCTGTGCATTCTTTCCCAGCCCTGTTTTGAGTGAAGCAGTGGACAAAATGACTGTTTCACGGGATTGCTCTAGATTTGACTTCCACGACTCATGATTGTTTTCTTGAGTCATCGCCAAGCTCTTTCTGTTGGCACTTGAGGAAGCGGCATAGAGTTTTTTCTTGCCGTTTCCAGCATGATCCTTGAATGTAGAAGGGAATATCTGCAGCGACTCCCCATAGCCAGATGGCAGCAGCGACTCCCCATGGTCAGGAATCGAAACCCCCCACTTCGCACGTTGATGCAAGGATATGTCAAACCCTCCCACCTCATGATAACGAACTGCACCGTCCATTGCAACGGTTACATTCTCTTCTGAAATCTGTGCATCCCAATGACTTCTTTTCAGGTCTCGCACCCACACTTCGAATCGGGAGAAATCTAAAAAAATTGATGAAACAGCCGAAGCTACGTTATCGAAAAAATTGTGGGCGCTCGTTTTGTCATGGATCTTGATGAGATCAGATGATCGGAGATACAGCTGCTCAATCACTGCAATAGAATAGAGCCAGCATGCATTACTCTTGGATGGTTGCGTGTATACCTCTGGAAAGTGAAATTCCAATCCTTCAATGAGTGTTCGCCTGTCTGCGACCGAATATTCAGGGAAAAGTATATGGTCATTTATTGCAAGAAAAGCCTGCAACAGGCCCAGAATATCGGTGTGCTCTTTTTCTAAATACGAGTCCTTCTTCAGTCGGATTTCATACTCAGATGTATATGAGTCCAAAACTGCACCTGCCAACCCATCTGTAGTTTTGACAATTACAACTGGAAAAAAATGGTTCGAGATCCAAGGACCCCCCACGATAAATGTGATACAGTCTCCATACCGTGCAAATGGAAAGAGAGATTCAACTACTGCAACCATGTCAAAGCGAAGCTTGTGCAATTTGTATTCAGTTTTTTTCCTGATTGAGGCTGACTTCCTGAAAGCCTCAGGCAAGGCGAGTAGACTTGCCTGCCGAATGAATGATTCTGCACTCTCGCCTTCGGGACATTTAAATTCACGCAAACATGCACTCGTGGGTGCATGAAGATGACTACATTGGCGCTTCACCACTTTCGTTTCGAGAAGTTTTTTGATAGCTCCCATGCCATCTTCATGCAACTCGAAGTCACCCTGTATTTGCATGGTGATGGTGATGTCTTTCCCTTCGTACACACGTGGCAATTTATCCAACATTGCCAACGGTGAGATTCTTGACTGTTGCTGCTTTGAGTTTGACGTTGGCGTCAATGCCGCGTGCAAACCCTCAAATGCCATACCTGACAGTGTAATGATTTTGTTTGGGAGTCCTGAGGCATCGTGAGCCTTTGCCAAGCTTGCAATGACAGCATGCATCAAGAGTTCACTGCCAAAATTGGGTGAATCTTCTCGGACGCTTCCATCCTTTTGGAGAATTCCAGCGAGAAAGTATTGCCAAATTTCGTCAGTGCGCTTCTTCTCAGCTGTCATTTCCTCGAACACGAAGCCTGTAAACATTTTTTGTATTTTGTAATGCTCCGTCACGGCACAACCTGACGTGCTCTTGTGGAGTTTGCCATGGCTGCTTCTCAAGGAACCTTTGCGAGGGCTTCTCCTGCTGGTTGCCATCTGTTCATATGTACATGCACTTTTAGACAGCGGGCCGTATGTTCGACACAATCTCTCAATGACTCAAGACACATTTACATACTCAACTGTATTTTCGTGCTCTCGCCACGAGATCATCTTCTTCAATAGTCTCATGTGAAATTGCACATGTGTTTGTGTTGTTTCGAAAACGAATGTGGTACAACGTTACACCCTTAATCTTCAGGTGTAATCATGACAACGATGTCTCACTTCACGTTCCAGCATTTACATATGAGTAGTACGTTACTGTCATGAGTACGAAAGAAGCAAAACCCTGTGGTGAACCATTCAATATTTCTACCTGGCCTGCATTCGAGGATGTATCGGTGTCTGGCGCTTCAAGCTTGACTTTGATCGCCGATCCTTTTTTGGAACCCAGCTGCTGAGAAGGCAATGACATTCGGAATGAGGAGGGGGGTATTGGTTTGTTCGAGAAAACGTAAGTTCACAACGTGCATATCCATTGGGAACCACATCCATTCATATGTACATGCACTTTTAGACAGCGGGCCGTATGTTCGACACAATCTCTCAATGACTCAGACACATTTACATACTCAACTTCATTTTCGTGCTCTCGCCACGAGATCATCTTCTTCAATAGTCTCATGTGAAATTGCACATGTGTTTGTGTTGTTTCGAGAACGAATGTGGTACAACGTTACACCCTTAATCTTCAGGTGTAATCATGACAACGATGTCTCACTTCACGTTCCAGCATTTACATATGAGTAGTACGTTACTGTCATGAGTACGAAAGAAGCAAAACCCTGTGGTGAACCATTCAATATTTCTACCTGGCCTGCATTCGAGGATGTATCGGTGTCTGGCGCTTCAAGCTTGACTTTGATCGCCGATCCTTTTTTGGAACCCAGCTGCTGAGAAGGCAATGACATTCGGAATGAGGAGGGGGGTATTGGTTTGTTCGAGAAAACGTAAGTTCACAACGTGCATATCCATTGGGAACCACATCCATTCATATGTACATGCACTTTTAGACAGCGGGCCGTATGTTCGACACAATCTCTCAATGACTCAGACACATTTACATACTCAACTTCATTTTCGTGCTCTCGCCACGAGATCATCTTCTTCAATAGTCTCATGTGAAATTGCACATGTGTTTGTGTTGTTTCGAGAACGAATGTGGTACAACGTTACACCCTTAATCTTCAGGTGTAATCATGACAACGATGTCTCACTTCACGTTCCAGCATTTACATATGAGTAGTGCATATCCATTGATAACCACATCTTACATGCATACAGTATGTCAAATTATGTATGATCCTTTTTCACCTATTCAAATCAGAAAAATAGGAACTCTTTGTACGAAGCGTTGTTCCATACCTGTGATGCAAGCAAAACGTTTGGTTTGCTGGATCTTGGAGCGATATGGCCAACAGTTTTGGCTGTTGACAGATCCAGCACACTGCCTTCAACAGAAGAACCAGGCGTTGTTGTATGCCCACCTTCAGCCTGGATTTGGATGTGTTTGTGTGAGTAGTTTTGAATTCGCATTTTCATACGAGTTGGAACATCTTCCGGCAGGTGCAGTGTGCCTCAAATAACATAGACACATTTCTTGAAAACACTTGAGCATTGAATTCGCAATGCCTAAAATAATGATAACATACACCTGCAATAGCATCCTTTTGCTTTTGTTAAGAAGGCAACGACACTGCGTGGCTTGCCTTCTTGGGTGTAGCAATCGATAAGGGGAAGAGTATTTGTGTTTTCGAGTGAGCGTGAGATGACAGGTCCATATCCATTGAGAAATACATCTTACATGCGTACAGTATGTCAAAAGTATGATTATGTATCATCCTTTGTAATATGTTCAAATAACGAAAAATATAAACTCATTGTACGAGGTGTTGCTCCATACCCCAGATGCAGACAAATTCTCTGGAGTGCCGGGGCTTTCAGCGATATTGGAAACAGCATTGGTCCTCCGCAGCTCGTTCAGAAAATCGTCCCACCACCGTAATTTTCTCCCAACAAAATCATGGACGTGCCCACTCCCACCATTCAGATTGTACTTGCATAAGGGATCTGTGCATGCGTGGTGACCTTTTTGCAAATCATCGTAAATAGCATGGAGCCGACACTCGAACCACGGGATAAATTTATGAAGCTTCAAGTCAAACCCATCGCAATATGCATCTGGATCCTCAAATTGCGCATTAAATTTGAAATGATGAAGGCTATCCAACTCTGCTGGCATCTGTGTATTCATTCATAAACATAATGAGATTTGAGAACTTTAGCAATCTGCACAAAAGAACTGTGTGCCAATACGAGTCATAAATGAGAGTCCTCAAAAAATGTCTATTGGTGTATGAATAGAACTCACCTGGTGATCTGGAAAAATATCGGTGATCAAGGTCCCTCCTTGGAGAGCACACTGGAACAATTCCAAAAAATTTTGTGCATTTGCCTGTGCTTCGCCTGGTGTCTTGCTCGTGGTGGGATGAAAGATTTTTTTTTTCGCAAAGACAAAACCCATTGACACCACTGCTATCTTACGTTGTTTCTTTGAAAGATCTCCTGGAAATGCTTTGCCTGCTGCTCGCTGTGTAGTCGTTTCAGAAGTGGAATTGACTCCTGGTTTTTGTCTATATTTGTCAAAGCACAACGAACTGCGCAAGAAGTCATCCGGAATATCTCCACTGGCTCCTTGTTTTGTCTGCAAGTGCTTCAAAGCAAATATTTGCAGGTCCGCAGCCTTTGTCTGGTTATTGCAATCGTCCTGAAAAATTTTTTGCGGCATACAGGTAAATAGCAAACTTCGCATGTGAAAACGAAGTGAAGCCCAGACTTCAGGTGATTGGTTCCTGAATTTGAGGTTGAACTTCTTCCATATTGTTGGTATCGGCACCGGATTTCCACTGTTGTCCGACAACCACGAAGGTTCCAAAAATTGTGCCATCTCTGGTCTTGATTGCAACATTCTCAGCTGTGCCCAAGCCAAGAGGTGCGCGAAAAGTATCTGTACTTCGGAAATTTTGTTTTTGTTTTTGACTGCCTTACTTTCGTTTGGTTCTCCTGAATCAAGTGAGCCTTCGCTCTTGCTCTCCTTGGATTGTATAAGCAAACAGCCTGTACTACTTCGCACACCTTCGCATGAGAACTTGAGAATCGACTTGACAAGCTGTTGCGCACTGTATTGAGTTGTCACATTCTTGTCTAGCTCAAATTTTTGGGCGGGACCCTTTGCCTGTTCACACATCTTCTCTACGAGAGCCCTGATGGCATCTCCACCAGATGCTTGGCTCAATTGTCTGAATGATTCCAAAGTTTTATTGAGAGCAAGTGAATTTCTGCCACCCACAAACTCCATCGTGTTTGCTGGTCCTCCTATCTTGACGGAGAACATGAGGGGCATGTCTTCCAGCCAATTGTCCTGGATGCAGAAGTGGTATCTCTGATTATAAAGTCGCTCACGCTCATAATTCAATTGCTGAAGGCGATCGAATAAGTCTTCGGCTTCAACTTCGAGATTAGAGAGGGCGTCACAGTCACGTTGAAACAATCTCTTCAAAGCCCTTGCCATGGATTCAGGATGGACTTTGCGTTTTGAGTTGAATGTTTCACGATAAATTTGCGTTTGAAAAGAGCGCAACGCTTCGATTCGCCTAGGTCCGGCACGAGGTACAACAGGCTCAGTGCTTCTTTTGTTCCTCTGCCATTGCACAAGACGTCAGTATTTTGAATTTGCATTTGACTTCTTTTAAATGGATTATCTCTCTTCCAGCTTATAGTTGAATTCCTCACTGCAAACTAGCACTTAATTATCCGTCCAGCACCCATGCAAAGATGTTGCTATCCTGTGATAGCATGCCATTGCAATTGTCGCATCAAACATCTTATTATTAAGCAGCAGTTCTGACACTCACAAATTGATTTGACACGCAAGCATGCTTGCACGCAAGACAACTTGCCGCAGCGGATTTGGCTTTTTGTGGAATAAGAATTACCACGAAAAAAAACGATTGCTCACAAGTGCAAAATTCAAGAGCAGCGCACATACATCTTACAAAGCAACATGGGGGGACAAACATACCTTTGTTCTTGCACCTCTATCCTGACCTGTATTTAGCGGATCTCGCGCGTGAAACATTTCACTTTCTGAAGCAGATCTTTTTTTGGAGGTGCCACGTGCATCCAACCGTTCCCGATCAAACCCCTCACCCTCATCGCTGTTGCTGTGATCTGAACCAGCAGACAAATCCTCATCCTGCATGTGACAACTCAAAACACGGTCCTCGAGCACATCACGACCTCCGTCAATAGACTTTCCCCGAGAGCTAAGAAGATTGCGCAACTCTGATTCAGAAACAGAAGCCAGAAAAGGAATTGGTTTTGAATCCTGCTTGGAATCTTCATCACTTTCGGCTGATTTTGGCTCAGGATTCGTCTTCATACGCTGTTTTCCCCTCCGCCATTGCACAAGCCGTCAGTATGTTGAATTTGCATTTGACCTCTTTCAAATGGATTAGCTCTCTTCCAGCTTATAGTTGACTTCCTCACTGCAAACCACAGTTAATTATCCGTCCAGCACCCATGCAGAGATGCTGTTATCCTATGATAGCATGCCATTGCAATTGTCGCATTAAACATCATATGCATCAGTTCTGACACTCACACATTGATTGGGCACTCCGCAGGTTTGCACGCAAGACAACTTGCCGCAGCGGATTTGACTTTTTGTGTAATAAGAATTACCACGCAAAAAATCGATTACTCACAAGTGCAATATTCAAGAGCAGCGCAGATGCATCATGAAAGCAGCAGGGGGGGACAAACATACCTTTGTACTTGCACCTCTATCCTGACCTATCCTT
>Ga0209702_10007623_pt1 | contig 13128 bp, 17 predicted proteins | sample FRY01_FD_187210 | JGI IMG/M metagenome (GOLD analysis project Ga0209702, IMG submission 187210) | Freshwater microbial communities from Lake Fryxell liftoff mats and glacier meltwater in Antarctica - FRY-01 (SPAdes) (version 2) | ecosystem: Environmental > Aquatic > Freshwater > Ice > Glacier... | reverse complement strand
CACACACACACATACACACAGACACACAAAGACCATTTCACACACAAACACACACATACATAAACACACACACACACAAACATAAACACTCACACACACAAACACACACACACACACACACACACACAAAGACAAATTCACACACAAACACACACAAATACATAAACATACACACAAACACACACACACACACACACACACACACATACATAAACACACTCACACAGAAACAAACACAAACTCTCGTACTTTCTCTCTGTCACACACACACACATACACCTACAAACATACACACACCCACCCACACACAGACACATCCACACACACCCACACACAAACAATTAAAAACACACACACACACACATAACCAACACACACACACACACAAAAAAACTCACATACAAACACAAACAAAAACACACACACACACACACACACACACACACACACACACGTGTGTGTGTGTGTGTCTGTGTGTGAGTGTTTATGTATGTGTCTGTGTGTGTGCGTGTTTATGTATGTGTGTGTGTGTGTGTGTGCGTGAATTGGTCTTTGTGTGTCTGTGTGTGTGTGTGTGTGTGTTTGTGTTTGTGTTTGTGTCTGTGTGTGTGTTTGTTTGTGTGTGTGTGTGTGACTGATTATGTGTGCGTGTGTGTGTTTAATTGTTTGGTTGTGGGTGTGTGTGTGTGTAGGGGGGCGGGGGTGTGTGTGTGTATGTTTGTATGTGTATGTGTGTGCGTGTGAGAGAGAGATAGTACGAGAGTTTGTGTTTGTTTTTGTGTGTGAGTGTTTTTGTGTGTGTGTGTGTGTGTGTGTTTTTATGTGTGTGTGTGTGTGTGTGTGTGTGAATTTGTCTGTGTGTGTACACACACAGACAAATTCACACACACACACACACCCACACATACATAAACACACACACACACACACACACATAAACACTCACACACAGAAATAAACCCAAACTCTCGTACTTTCTCTCTCTCTCACACACACACATACACATACAAACATACACACACCCACCCACCAACACACACAGACACACACACGCACACACAAACAAACAAAGACACACACACAACCATAATCAATCACACAAACACACACAAACAAACACACACACAGACACAAACACAAAAAAACACACACACACACACACACACACACACACAGATAAATTCAACACACACACAAACAAACACACACACACACACACACACACACACACAGATAAATTCATACACACACACACACAAACACACACACACAACACACACACACAGAGAGACAAATTCATACACACACACACACACATAAACACACACTCACACACACACACACAAACATACGCACACACACACACATACACAACCTGTTCCGATGTTAGACCGAAGCATGCAGCTATTGCAGCTCCGTTAGCAGCTCTGCCTGTGGTGAGTTGAAGTCTGCAGTGTGGGCTTATGTTTTCGTTGCCTGGAATGCGACAGCAACGAAAACGTGTGATTTTTCGTTTTTTCCCGCATTTTTAATTGTTAAACGATGAAACAGTGAGTCCAGGAGGTTTTTGTTCGTTACACGACGAAATTGGTAAACGATGAAACAGTGTGTCCAGGAGGTTTTTTGTTGATACACGACGAAATTGAGGAAAAAAAAAGACCAAAAAAAGAACACACGCACGAGAACGAAACGCACGCAAGTGCGAGAACGAACGCACGCTTGCGTCTCTTCGAAATTACAACTCATCGATGCCGAAAGGAGTATATGACCGTGTTCCGCGTAAGGATCCCTCGAGTAAGGATCCTCCTCCAAGAAGGATGGGAAGTGGATTTAAAAGTTCAGGGTTCAGAGAAAGGGCTCTGGCAATCATTCTGCAGGCGGTGCAAGGATTGGTTTTGGACAGGATGCATCAAGGTCCGGTTGACAATGTTGATTCTGCATTTGCAAAGGTTTATCAGCAATGCACTTGCAACACAATTTGTTTGATCTACCCTGGCGAAGACATGGAAAAGGGACAAGTCCCCATTTGTGCCTGTTATGCCGTCAGCGATGAGGCAGTGCTTCAGGAATGCCGAAAACTGAATCTGTTGGGCTGCATTCCACAAATGTGTTCAGATCAATTCCAACGTTTGGCTCTCTGGCAATACCATTCTGTCCAAGCAGACGTTGCAACGCTTGAAAGTCAGCAGCCTGCATCTTCCCAAAAACGCAAGATTCCACTTGCTGGAAAGACAAAAATGACCAAGAAACTGGCCAGACAACGTGAAATGAATGACGCAAAACCGCTTCGACGATTTCAGACAAAAAGAACGCAAGAAGACGCAGGTGCAGGAATCAATGTCGATGTTCCGGATGATTACGACAACACCGGATCGCATGCCACAATGGATCCACAAGAGGTCCTCTTACAAGTATCAAATGATGCGGTGACATCAGGACAACGAATTGCATTTATTGAAAACCTTGGGGAATGTTTCGACGCCAAGATGCCTCCGCATATCAAAAAAACAGAAACTCAGATTTGGTTTTGTTTGCCTGCAACAGTGCCTCGATTCGTAGAGATTCCAAATCGGACTGGCTCCTTACAAACTAAAGTTGTGTATGACTATATATCTGAAAAGGTGATTTTCATTCAACTTTCTACGGCAGGGAAATTTGTTTGTTCGAAATGCCATCAGACTGGCAAGATACACTTCCCCAAGAGCATCCCGGATTCAAAGTATGTAGATATAACGGACGAACTCTCGAACCCATGCCAGTGTTGCTCGGCTTTCTTGGATTATATCCGACAAATTTACCCCAGCCTGCAGGATGCGGTTGATTTAAGTGTACTCGAGTATGTTATGGAACATTCCGGTCCATACACAGGTCATATTTGTTTTATGTTTTGTTTTTGTTTTGTTTTCGTGAGTGCATACAATTGCACGTCAAAAAAACACACAAACACATGCTCTCTCTTACTGACTTTTTTAGTCATTGTGTTCAGCCTGCATCAATCTTGTCAACGAAGGCGAGAATTCAACAATCGAATCATTGAGTGGGATCAAAACTGGAAACAACCCTTTTTTCTGCATCTATCAGGTTTCTTTTTTTGAATACCACACATATTATTTTCATATTTTATGATTGCTACTTGTTGGTGTATAAGTTTGGAAATTAGAGTCAAGTATATAGATTTCTTTGTATCGAGTAGAATCAAGAAAAAATGTTTATTCTGAGCAGGTTGGCGAGTTTGGGACTTCGGATTGTGGTTTCGTAGTTCGTAAGCATACAGGAGGGTACAAATGTACAACCTGTAGCACAGACCAATGTTCGCACAAAACAGTGAGTTTTAAAAATCATTACGAACCGTGTTTGCTTTCATTGCACTTGTACATGTTTCGCATATCACAACTCCATTTACATGGAATTTCTTTTCAACAGTTGATATAGCGGTTATTTTATATTCATTGAATTATACTGTGCACGAGCATGATTTTGAATGTATATTTGAATTTACAGCGAGCAAGTTTTTCGAAACGAGAACCACAGCCGCTGCACAAGAAGAGGATGGATACCGAAACCTTTCAAAAACAAATGGAAAGATTACTCCTGGACACAGATAAAAGAAGAATCACTTGCGAGTCTAGGAAGCCAATCCCAGATGTTATTTTCACAGAAAAGGACCGCGGACGCCTAAGGACTTTGCCGCCAGAGTTGCAGAAAGAATTTCTCGGCGAAACCGGAACATATTCTGAAATCCAGCAAAATGCCATAAACAGTCGCAGGCTACGTGGCGACCAAAAACATCAAGACTGGTTTGGACTGCGGGAATTTGAAAGTGAAAATGAAGGAATTTGTTTTGCCTTGCACGATCAGATAGACCTCAATCTTGTGCACGAAGAAACGCAGCACTTTGGAGCACTTTTTTTGGCTGGTAGTGTAGCTGCAGTGGGAATACGAGGACACCTAGATGAAACAGGTAGTCTAATACCGTATGATGGCAACGATGACTGTATTATCAACATGGGACTGTTATCTGGCAATATAACTCATCGAGCACACATTTTGTTCGGCTGGGAGGTTATACAAGAGTTCTTCGTTGCCATTTCGACAGCTCCAACTAACTTTCTGCGATTTTTTGAGACCAAAATTCACTCGTGGTGCGAAGGTATTCGTCGGCACACTGGTAACATATTTTCTGAATGGCGTTTTGATGGCAAATTCTTGACAGTAATATTTTTACTCAGTCGCAAAGCACACTACAGACAGCAGATGTTTTTAGGTGGTGTTGCTTGAGAAGAAAGTATTTGATATCACTTCTGAGCATGTTTGACTACTTGTGCTGTGGAATTTTATTTCAGGTCTCGCGTCCAGGTTTCCAAGGCTCTTTAGCGGACTTCGCTTTGGCCCAAAGGGATTGGAAGATGAGTTTTACCGATCTTTATACGATGCATTTCGCAACGCTTGTCTTGACTATAAGAACTTGATGGCCGTAGACTGGGATGCTTGTTTTACCTGCACGTGTACTTTCAAGGAAATGGGACCTTGTCAAATTATTTACGACAATGCCTGTAATTTAATCAACTGGGTATCTCACATACACACATATTGCAATCCCATTGTTCACAATGTTAACACATCCCATGCACCACATGAGTGCACAAAGTCAAGACTTCCTTGGCAGCATATTTCGGAGTTTATTTTCGCAATATACTGCTGTGTTCTCGTTAAAATCATTCCTTCAACTATTTTTAGTTGTGGAGCACACAGATGCGTGTATATTTGACCAATAACATTCTTTCAACTCTATTTAGTTGTGGAGCACACTGATGCATGTATATTTGACCAATGTCAGGTGTGTCAACGGGACCCAAGTTGGTTGAAGGACAACCAGGCACATGTGGATGGGTACTTGATTTTCAGTCTTCTCTTTCAACACTGAAATTCGAATTTTTGACATTTCTTGTTTTTTCACAACCGATTGTCTTTGATCTTATATTTCATGCTGAATTTTCTCTATCAATTATACTGCCATCCATGTATTGGAGGTGTCAATCATGTCAGCGTCAATGATCATGCACATGCTGACATCCTATATCATGTTATGCAGATTTCACCATGGGGTAACCAAAAAAAAACGCCACAAGAATTGTTCACCAGGATCATGCATATGTGACTTGGAATCATCGTATAATGTTGGAGCAAATGCTAGTCTTGCTGAACAAAAAAATTCAAAGAATGGAATGCTCGCTGCGGTGTTACCACATCTCTCGCAGGCTGCGGCACATGATTTGACGCAAATACATTCAAAGATGATAAATCAAAGACAAAAGCTTGATAACATGTGCGCCCAGCATACATCACGCGCAACACGGCTGCCGGATGACCAGCCCACTTATGTTGTTGACGCTATTAATCTAACTCGTGTGGCTAGAAGGACACACTACCAAAGGGACCAATTGGAGAACGGGACTCGAATTGAGAGACAGACAAATCCAAATCCGCACAAAAGTCGGGTCATGATTCCGCGAAAATCACACAAACTTATTCTGAAAAGTCTCGCTACACCAATTCGAGGCGTTTTCGATTTTATCCCTTACAGTGAAGAAGTTGACGAATTTTTGCATTATATACGCCGGAGTCGTCCTGCTCTGAACAAATTCCTAAAATTTGTAAAAGAAGGCAACGCTAAAGATGGATCGTCGAAGCCATTGCGTATACGCCTTCATGAAAAATTGTTTTCTGTGAAAGATACACTTCTGCACTGGGCTGCAAAGAATCATGAAACACATATGATATTTCCTCAGGTAGCGCATCTTTTAAAGCCTTTTTTGGCAATGAGTCATACAAGCGATGAATTCTCTCGTTTAGTTAGCAAGGCACCAAGATGTCTTTCTGCCCTCGTCTTGTATGGAACCATATCACAACCTGATGGAACGCGTACCATGCATTGCGACGTGCAATCACTGCTTCGATTCTCTTTAAAACTTCAGCACAAGGACACATCATCTCAAGGTATGATATTGCAATTGCTTTTCAGAAGAAAAGACAAATTATATCGATGTATTGACGGTGACTTTGTTTTTCTGTTGTTTTCAAGCAGTAAGTCCATGTAATCTGCGATCAGAGCTTACATCAAGACTAAATGTTCTCCATGATGTTTATCTACCCGAAATCGTCACATCTCCCATCCTGGTGAATTGCAGATTTTTTTGCCTTGACCATTGTATTTTGAGAAGTATTTGTCCTCTTGAAGACTGATTTTCAGGACTAGTATGAATGCAGGATACAATACGCAGACAAGAGCGCACAGAAGCACACAACACGCATGCAAACTCATCATGATTGCAAACAAACAGATGCACAGCCCATGGAGTGATTTTGTTATGAATGTTTACATACTTTCGATCCTTACTATTTTCAGACGGGAGAATATTTTCCGATGTTTCCATTGAACGATTCCCCAGCTCTCCGATTCAAAGAAGACGAAACTGATGCAGGTCTTTTGAAGTTGCACGTAGGTCAAGCCCAAGTGTGCAACAAAAAGCGATACGACTCAAAAGATTTGAAACCAGGTACAAATCATGTCCTCTCCCAATTTGTGTCTTCTTACAAGATCTTTCAACCAAAATACAATAGATCTCAGGTGTATCAATAAAAGGATTGTTTGATTGTGCAGGATTATTCCTCGTCTACTGTCACTCTTGTAGACTCTGCGTGGGTTGGAGCTTCCTGGATGAGGCCGAGACCGTCAGGTGAAGCTTTCTTTCCTTCGTTGCATTTTTAAATGAATGTTGTGAAACGTAATTGGACATGAATTGAAAATTTGTCAAATTGAACAGGACTTGTTACAATATTTTCAAGCATCGCAATTTTGCACCGAATTGGAAACCACCAGAATATATGGAAACGCCATCTGATGATGATGAGGACGATGAATACCAAGATTTGAAAAGCTATGGAAGCGATGTTTCGGACCACGATTTGTCAAATCAAGGTAATTCGTCATGCGACTCAGACACAAGCCAGTCCGATTGACAATTTTAGTTCAGTTATTTTTTGTGCTATGTCTTGAAAACTCAGCAAATTGTCAGAGCGACGATAACAGGATGATATTCAATGTGATGGTCTCCATTTTATTGTCACTTGATTGCGTCAATAAAATATGAAGAAATACGTCATTTGAATAGAAAACAAGTTTGTCAATCATTGGTACAGAAGCAATCTTATATTCTTCTTCAAAACCAACTCAATACAATGACTACATGAACTTAAATTTATATATTATAGGTATCGTCTGAAGTTTGGCACATATACAAACTTTTTTTTTCATAGCAGCTGGAATTGCATTGCAAAACTCAATTTTGTTTCACACCAATTCCTAAAATTAAACCCTCTCTCTCACAACACTTTGTCATCAGCAGAATTCTCTGCACCAGCGTGAAATCAGCACGATACCAAATTTTCTGTTTTAACATGCTGTGACCTTGTGTTCTCGATGCAACTCTTCAACAACCCTAAACCCAATAACTCAAGAAAAAACGATATCCCAAATCTTAGGCTAGAGATGTAAGAAACATATATCCTACGAATCAATCCTAAACACTATCCATAAGCAATAAACTTGTGCTACACCTAAGTTTTGTATTGTCAGCTGAAATATTCTATACAACCTCGAATCCTGAATTGGAAACAATTCAGATATGACAATATGTTGTCCTTTAGGAATACAACTTTCTGATACCGTCATGACAACAAATAGGTGAAAAGAATTTTTTATAAATGAATGAACACATGTTTGAAAACAGATTCATTTCGTGTATGCACCAGCAAGAAATGAAAGATTGGTTATTCAGAGCATAGAAGCCCAAACCCCTCAATTCGGATGTACGCAAAACGAGACGTTGTGACTTAAATTGTAAACAATATTTTATGATTCCATTCGTCAGAAGATGAGAGGATTTGTGTTTGTATGCGCGTGACAAGGCGTATTCGAGAGTGTGTGAAACCAAATTAGATCGTTATTGCCTAGGAAATCAGGAGAGTCAGCAGGTCAACCTCAAGTGCGCGTCTCAAATACCAACTAATCTACCTTTCAAGGAGAATTGTGTTCGTTGTGTGCACCAATATCCTCTTAATAGATAAGTGCATGAGTGCCCATGTCACAGTAGAATGGACACATTCGCAGTATTTATCAGATGAAATGATTTTGGTTGGTGGCAGTCTTTCCCTCCAGCGAACAAAAAATGTACCTAGTTGAACCTCGTCTCTAGTACAAAGTCATCTTTAACGACTTTCTGTTTCGAGTACCAACTCGTTTGTTGACTAGGTTGTGAATTAATAACGTCTTGCACTATTTTGAAAATACGCAGCGTGAGCTTTTTAAAAAGTGAAAGTAATTTAATGAAAATCACGATCTCGTCGAAGGCGTTTCATGATCATTTGAAGGGTTATGTGCTACCGATGAAAGACACAAGCAAAGCTGGTGCATTGTTGTCAATGTGACAAAAAGAAGATCCCAATCCAAACTTGAAATCCATTACGGAGAATCCCAAATTGTGACTTTTGTGAGGACGAACACCCTAAAATAGTGGTAGAATCGAACAGCAGTATAGTAGGTCGCACAAAAAGTGTCCAACAAGAAGAATCGACACTTGGCTTTGATTCCAAATCCTGAGTTTATTTGTATTATTGTAGTGTGCAGGCAACGTTGTCATTGTTAGCTCTCATTACAATGACCATCCAAGCAGCATTCTCCTTTTTGTCAATCCTTAAATTAGAGGAAAGAACCCCATGTTGATATACAATCACATAAACGCATCACGACCTCCACGTAGTGAAATACTCCATTACCTGTCTGAGATCTGAATGCTTGAGGCATGGAATGTATTGGTGTTCGATCATCTCCACAAATAACTTGGAGAAAAACATAACGTGAGGAGTTGCGGATTGAAAGACATAAAAAAAAGCATAAATGAATGGATACACAGTCGTATGTATATAAAGATACAATTCAAATATCTGAAATTAAACAACAAAAATATTCACAACATCTAAGTATCCTCCACAGAAGTAAGAAAGGATTTGGAGACACACAGAACCGCGAACAAGACTACACTTGTTTCAATATAAACAGGCAAAAAATTCCAACTTACATTGAGGGGTATTTTGGAATACACTTTGATGTATACAAATAACAAACAATGTGTATGTGCTTACATACACACGATTACATAGACATAAATAACTTAAGACATGTAACCGTACGTATTGTACACATGAATCTCACATTGAATACATTTATACACTCAATGTATGCATAAATATAAACACAAATGAATACACATGAGTACATGCATACACATCAAAAACCCATTAACATGAGAGAGAAGATTCGTCGGAACTGATGATCAACTTGCGAGAAACAAGGAATTTGCGAGCAGAAAACAGTCAGAGTAATGGCGAACGAGAAGAATACTCGGAGACGGCAGTAAGGCAGATATTAAGAATCCAATGAAGAGTTATTCAATTAAAAGCAATTCATGTTGATCCGAATGTGAGCACGTCTGGTTATGCAATCTGCGGGGTGATCATTATGAGGATTTCAGCACTTCAAGCTTCTGTATAGTTCATACACCGCATTGGCTCTAAATGTTCAGGTTCACTGCGCCTCATGTATTGAAATTGCTTCCCGCTGTTTGTTCCCTCGAATATGGATCTAACTCAGAAATTTCACTTCCTCGCAAAAAGAAGCCCTTTTCAACAATGAGACTTTGCTACTAGCAGTCGACAACGCACGTCCATTGCAATCGCAAAGAGCTCATTAGAGGTTGCACTGCAGCCCCCCCCGCCACCTTTATTTGAACCTGCAAGATTTGTGAATTGCGCACCATCTTTTGAAATCATTCGAAGGCATTGATTCTTGCACTTAGAGACAAGGATGAGGATTTTTGCTGTCCACAGCCACCGCGCGTTGTAAGTTGAAGATCATTCGCTGTCGGCAAGGTTCATGCGAGGTCATGGCGACAGATGTCACTATTGCGCACAAACTTGGACATGTTTCCGTCCATCAGAGATACCTGGCGGATGTAGTGTAAGCGATTGAACCATGAGGTTGTTGTCCCAACACAAATACACACAAACAAAAACGCACGAACACACACAGACTAACTTCCAGGAAAAAAAAGTATACAAACTGACGCACAAACACACAAACTCAGACACAAGATCGTGCACACACTGATGCAAACACACACACTCAAACATATAAATACACACCCACACACATCACACAAGAATACAAGAAAATAAACACACACACACACACACACACACACACACGTGCAAACGAAAACACACGAAGACACACACACACATAAACACACACGCACGCACACAACATCACACACATCAAACCCAACACATACACACACACACACACAAACACACACACACACTAACACACACACACAAAAAAGAACACCACATACACACACACATCTGCACACACAAAAGCACACACGCACACAAAAGCAAACACAAACACACACACACCCTCACAAAAAAACACGCAGAAACACACCCACACAAACACACACACACACACAAAAGAACACATACACACAAATACTCACACGCACACACTTACACACACAAACACACACACCCATACACACAAACAATCACACACACACAAAAGCACACGCACGAACACACACACAAACACACACGTGCAAACACACACAAGAACACCCACAAATACACTTATACACACACAGCGCTTCGGATTGTGGAGCGAAGCGTACAGCCATTGCATCTCCATCCGCATGTCCACATTTTATGCTTTAATGCAGCTTTTCATCCTCCAGACTGCAGGCGCATCTCGCGGATACAGTGCCTGGAGAAATTTTGGATGTACAGGTTGCGTTTCCATCAGTATGATGCCATACAGTGGTTGAACTTGCCGCTTTGCACAATCCATCAATAGGCCTATCTTTCCTCCATGAACGGACAAGACAGTGCCTTGCAGCGCGATATGAAACAGAAGATACTTCAATAGTTCATACACCATCTGGTTGCCAACGTTGGCTACTGCAAGATGTCGGACACCATCAGGTTGATATCGTTGGCCACCGATAGACCACGCAGCTCGTCACAGCATGCCTCTAAGTTCTCGCCATCGCTGTACCCAATCGTGTTGTTGAAGTCCGGAGACAAGACAGTAGACCTAGGCGCTGATGTGCAAGCTTCTCCAAGATAACTGTGACCGAATGGTACTGCCAAATGACGAAATGAATCTCGGCAATAATGAGGAATGGAGCGCAACAATGAGGAATGGAGCCCGTCCAGAACGAATGCTGGCACGCTCTGAAAAACATTTTGCACGCCAGTTTGTTTCCACTAAGAGTCCTTGTAGGATGTTAGGTCAGCGCGCGGGGCCTTCGGCTCCTCCAAAAGTGAATGATCACACGACAAAGCAGAGCTTTTGCTTTCGAGCCATATCCCAGTCGGCGAAATTGCAAGATGTCTCAAATAGATTTGTTTTCACGAACAATCATGGCGATATGAAGCAGCCACAGGCCAAGCGCGATCAATTAGTATCTTAAGATCTCACTGCGCGCTGAATGCCTGTGGAGAAAGACCTCGTAGCTGCCCACTGCTATACCCTGACCAATACCTGATCAAAATTTTTCTATGTGACAGAGAGAAACCACAGATATATGGCACATTTTCTGGAAGGAATCCTGCCATGCGACATGAGCGTGAGAGTTCCGCCGACGATTGCAACCCCAGATGCAAAAGCAGCTTACAGTACCTTGGCAACGTCACAGTTTGCCCTGCTAAAAGATTCAAAGAACCAGGATGTTTACAATCAAGATATAGTTCTTGGAATGCAATCCCTGCTTGCTGAGCTCGGAAATCTTGATAACGACTGCCCTTCAGAAATATTGATCCTGAGTGTGGATGCACATTGTGAAACGGTGGCCCTTTCTCTTACAGATCATGTGTTGATGGATATACTTGCAAATGCATCCAAGAAAACATTGCCGCGCACATTTTTCGAAAAGGTTCATTGTGCGTTCGCACTCTTTTGCAAAAGAGCCCAAGAACTTGGCATCTGGCGTACACGAATGTGACATATATGCAACACAGTGCAATACAGTCACACTGCGACACACTGCAACACACTGCAACACACTGCTCGCCCTTCGGCTGGTATGGGGTGGCTTCAATGACTAGGCTCCTTAAAATCATGCAAAAGAGCCCAAGAACTTGGCATCTGGCGTACACGAATGTGACATATATGCAACACAGTGCAATACAGTCACACTGCGACACACTGCAACACACTGCAACACACTGCTCGCCCTTCGGCTGGTATGGGGTGGCTTCAATGACTAGGCTCCTTAAAATCATGCAAAAGAGCCCAAGAACTTGGCATCTGGCGTACACGAATGTGACATATATGCAACACAGTGCAATACAGTCACACTGCGACACACTGCAACACACTGCAACACACTGCTCGCCCTTCGGCTGGTATGGGGTGGCTTCAATGACTAGGCTCCTTAAAATCATCTCCGATTGATTTGTATCAATTATTTGTATCAATCCGATTGATTTATCAATCCGATTGATTTGCACCACTCCTGCATCGATTTGTATCAATCCGATTGATTTGTATCAATCGGAGATGTCGCTCGAGGCAGATGATGCCCCAGAATCTGATACAGATTCCTGCACCAAGCCATGATTGTCATCACGTGCTTTGGACGGCGTCTCTTCAAAATCCTCCTTCAATGATTCAGGTTGGTCCCATCCTGGAGCGAAATTGCGATGCTTGAAAACATTGTAACAGGTCCTGTTGAATTCAAAGTTGTGTTATCTCATCCTTTTTTGTCAAAACAAAGTACTACAAACAAATTAAAAAAAAATACCTTACTGTGTCGGCCTCATCCAGAAAGCTCCAACCAACATTGAGTCTGTATGAGTGACAATAGACGAGAAATTATCCTACGAATCGAAACCAGCCATTCTTTGCAACAGATTGCCATTTCACACCAAAGACTAAATCGATCAAATATTGTCTCATCGTACAGAGGGAAGCAGACTGTGAATTCGTACCTGGTTTCAAGTCATTTTAAT
>Ga0209702_10007620_pt1 | contig 13134 bp, 16 predicted proteins | sample FRY01_FD_187210 | JGI IMG/M metagenome (GOLD analysis project Ga0209702, IMG submission 187210) | Freshwater microbial communities from Lake Fryxell liftoff mats and glacier meltwater in Antarctica - FRY-01 (SPAdes) (version 2) | ecosystem: Environmental > Aquatic > Freshwater > Ice > Glacier... | reverse complement strand
CACCCGTCTGAACCGCTATCTTTTCTGCCTGCAGTTCAGAACCTTTGGGGCTTGCTAAGATGTAAACATGCCTAATCCACCTAAACCTATTGAGCAGAAGCGTTTGCTTGGTAATCCGGGGCAGCGTCGGTTGCCTGATTCTGAGGGCACGATCACGTTGTATGCGGGTTCGCGTGAACCGCTACAACCGTTGGGCGATGCCGGTCAAGCGTTGTGGGATTCGGTGTTTGATGAGGGTGAGATTTGGGTTTCCCCGCGTACGGATGTTGCGTGGTTGCAGGTTGTGTGTGAGCTGTTGGATCGGCGTGAGGTGTTGAAACAGGAGTGGCTTGTTGACCCGACGAACAGGCCGGTGAATATGAGCTTGCTTGAGACGGAGAAGTTGATTCAGTCTGGCCTTGGCTTGTTGGGTTTTACGCCTTCGGATCGGAGCCGGTTGGGTGTGGCTGAGGTGCGGGCGAAGTCTAAGTTGGCGGAGATGATGGAGGCGCGGGCGAATCGTGACGGGTAGTTGGCCGCCTAAGTGGTTGACATCTATCCCGGTGGAGCAGATTGTTAAGGGCCGGGAGATGGAACCTGTTGCTACTTTCATTGAAGGTTTTGGGCGTATTACGAAGGATTCTGTGGCGGGTAAGGCGGGGAGTCCGTTGATGTTGCGTGGTTGGCAGAAGAACCTGGTCGAACATTTGTTCGCATGGGATGATGACGGTTTGCGGAACCGGGTGAGCCTTGTGGGTATGCCTCGGAAGAATGGTAAATCTGCGATTGGTTCCGCTATCGGCTTGTACTCACTTATCTTGGGGCCGCGTGGTGCTGAGGTGTATTCGGTGGCTGCGGAGAAGGAGCAGGCGCGAATTGTGTTTCAGGATGCGAAGCGAACCGTTGAGGCCAGCCCGGAGCTGTCTGCGATTACAAAACTGTATCGGGACGCTATCGAGTTGCCGTCGTTCAATTCGGTCTATCGGGTGCTGTCTGCGGAGTCTGTGACGAAGGAAGGTTTGTCCCCGACGACGGTTATTTTTGATGAGTTGCACGCGCAACCTGACCGGGAATTGTTCGACGTGTTTTCGTTGGCTATGGGTGCCCGTGGGAAACTTGCCACACTTATCGCCATTACTACGGCGGGTGTGCGCTCTGACCGTCACGGCAAAGATTCGATTGCTTACAGCTTGTACAACTATGGCAAGCGCATCGCTTCGGGCGAGGAAAAGGATGACGCTTTCTTCATGGCGTGGTGGGAGTCTGAGGCCGACCACCGTTTGCGCGAGACGTGGGATGACGCAAACCCTGGCTTCGGTGACTTAAATGCGGAGTCGGATTTTGAGTCCGCGTTGCGGAGAACACCCGAGGCGGAGTTTCGTATCAAGCGTTGTAACCAGTGGGTGTCTTCGGTGGAGACGTGGTTGCCTGCCGGGGCTTGGGAGACGTGTGCCGGTGAGGTTGAGCTGAAGCCGGACGATGAGATTGTGTTGGGCTTTGATGGTTCGTATAACGGTGATGCTTCGGTCATTGTTGGTGCGGTGGTTCCGGAGACTGCTGAGGATCCAATCAAGGTGTTTCTGGTGAAGGCTTGGGAGAAGGATTTGGAGCGCGACCCTGATGATTGGCGTGTGGACATTGGGGATGTTGAGGCTACGATTATGGACTTTTGTCAGAACCATAATGTGCGGGAGATTGCGTGTGACCCGTTCCGTTGGCAGAGGTCGATGGAGGTGTTGGAGAACCGTGGGTTGCCGGTAGTCGCGTTCCCGCAGTCTCCGCAACGGATGATAAAAGCGTGCGCGATTTTCTTTGACGCTGTGGCGGAGAAACGCCTGGTGCATGACAACGATGCGTTGTTGACTAGGCATGTAAATAACACTGCTATCAAGTTGACTCCGGCTGGCCCTCATGTGAAGAAGGAGAACCCAAACTCGCCTCGAAAGATTGACGCTGCGGTGGCTGCTATCTTATGCGTGGACCGCGCTAGTAGCGGTAAGATGGAAGCAGTGGTTCCCGAGTTTTATGGTTAGGGGTGTTATGTCTACTGTTCTGCAGGTGTGTGGCATGGTTGCCGTGACTGTTGGGGCTTGCCTGTTGTCTGTCCCCATCGGCTTGATTGTTGGTGGAGTGTTTGTCCTGGTTGTTGGTTTCGCGTTAGGAAAATAATTCGTGGTTTTGAATCGTTTGTTTGAGCAGAGGGCTATCAGCTTCCAGACTGTGTTTGAAGCTGGGGATGATATTGCCTTCGGTAATCTGTCGGATACGTCGATTGATTCGAAGAATGTTTTTCAGGTCAACGCGGTTTATAGCGCCGTGAGTCTTATTGCTGACACGATTAGCACACTCCCGCTGGATTGTTTTCTCCGTAAGGATGGACAGAGGCGGGCGTTCCGGCCTAAGCCTGAATGGGTGGAGAAGCCTGATATTGCGTTGCCACGGGTGGCGTTTTATAATTCTGCGATTGTGTCGTTGTTGCTTGACGGTAATTTGTTTGTGCGTGTTTTCGCTGACCGTAACGGGCGGGTTGTCAACCTCGTTGTTTTGAACCCGCGAACCGTGACCGTTCAGCGCACACCGCAGGGCACCCTCACCTTCAGTGTTGAGGGTGAAACGAAGGTTCTGTCTCAAGAGGAAATGATTTTCGTCCCCGATGTGTTGCGCCCTGGGACGGTCCGTGGCGTGTCTCGTGTGGAGGCGTTGAAGGAAAACTTTGGTTTGGCTTTGGCGTTGGAAAAGTTTGCGTCTACCTTTTTTGGGCAGGGCACAAACCTTGCCGGGATAATTGAGTACCCAGGAAATTTGAGCGGTGAGCAGGCCGAAAATTTGCGCGCCGGCTTCGACTCGAAACATAAGGGTTGGCGTAGGGGGCACCGTACCGGCGTTCTGAGTGGTGGTGCGACGTTCAAGACCACACAGGTTGACCCTGAGAAGTCGCAAAGTATTGAGGCTCGCAGGTTGGCTGTGGAGGATGTGGCTCGGGCGTTCAATATCCCGGCCCATTTGCTGAACATTCCAGGCACTACTTCGTATGCTTCGGTTGAGGCTAACAATTTGCAGTTCATCACTCACACGCTTAGGCCGATTGTGCAGAAACTTGAGGACGGGTTCTCCCCTTTGCTTACTCGCTACCCTGGCGGGGAGACGGCTTTCTTGAAGTGGAACCTTGACGGATTTGCTCGCGCCGATATTCAGGCTAGGACTTCTGCCTATTCGACCATGATTCAAGCGGGTGTTATGTCTATCAATGATGTGCGCCGTTTGGAGGACATGTCGGACATTGATGACCCGGCTGCAAATAATGTGCGTGTGCCGTTGGCGAACCTGAACATTGATGCTGCGGATTTGATTGCTGAGGAGAAGCGGGTGAACATGGCCCAAACGTTGGTGTTCTCTGGTTATGATCCTGCGGAGGCTTTGGCTGCGGTGGGGCTTGACCCGATTGCTCACACTGGTTTGCCTTCGACTCAGTTGCAGGGTCTGGCTCAGGTTTCTCCGGAAGATCCACAAGCTGCTTATGAGGTGGAGTAATGCCATATTTTGTTGAGGCAGAAAATCCTGCGTGTGCTGTGGGTGAGTTTGCGACCGTAAAGGATGACGGCGAAGTTATGGGCTGTCATGGCACGAAGGATGAGGCTATCGACCAGGGTGTTGCTATCGCCTTGAATGAGGATTCCACGTTTGAGGGTGAGCGGTCTTTGCGTCAGGTTGCGGAAGAACAGACTGCCGCGTCATATTCGTTAGTGGATTGCGCTGAACCGGGTGAGCTTTCTGTCAGCGATTTTGTGGATTTGACTCCCCCTGCGTTTGTTTGTGCTGTTGCGCGTAGGGCAAAGGATTATTCTTTTGAGGTGATGGCTATTGCTAACGGCAATATGACTCCGGCGATGTGGGTGGAATTGCGTGACAATCTTCTCGCAGATTCTGGTTTGGTGTGGGGTGTGCGGGTTGCACCTACTATTGCGAAACGTTTGCTGGCGTATGCGGATGGTGTGGTTGGTAGAATTGAGGCTAAGGCTGAGGATAGGAGCACTGTGACTGGGTTAGCTAAGAGCAAGCTGGAGACTCGCATTGTCGAGGTTGAGAAGTTTGAGATTCGTGAGGGCGCTGATGGTATGCACCTTGAGGGTTACGCTGCGCTGTTTAACTCTCGCTCTGAAAACTTGGGTGGGTTTACTGAGACGATTCAGCCTGGCGCGTTCCGTGCGTCACTGAAGGCCCGTAACGACATTAAGTTGTTGTGGAACCATGACACGGGGGCTGTGCTCGGTTCGACTCGTGCGGGTACTTTGACGTTGACTGAGGATGCTCGTGGCCTTCGCGTAATGGCGACCTTGCCGAATACGTCTTATGGTCGGGATGCTGCGGAGCTTGTGCGTCGTGGTGACGTAACAGGTTTTTCGTTTGGTTTCTCAATGCCTACCCGTGGTGGGGATGAGTGGAGCGCTGACGGTACTGAGCGTCTTCTCAAGTCTGTGCGACTGTTTGAGGTTTCGTTGGTGGCGTTCCCCGCTTACAGTGGGACTGCTGGGACGGCTACGGTTCGAGGTTTGGACAAGATTGCTAAGCGTGCCGATGTGGATGCTGATGCCCTTGCTGATGCGTTGTTGAAGATTGAGAACGGTGAAGACATTTCTACCGATGATCGTCAACTGTTGGAGAAGGTTATTGGTGAGCTTGCGCCTGAGGCTGAGACGCCCGTGGATGACCATGGCCTTGACATGCTTGCTTTGAAGAAGAAGAAACTTCAGCTGTTGATGGGGTACTGATGCCTACGGTTGAGCAGGTTCGTCAACTGATTGTGGAGCTTGGGCCGGATGTTGATGCCGATGTTTTGGCTCGTGCGATTGTTGCGCTCGATGAGGAGCCAACGAAAGAAACTCGGGTGCTTCACGCTTCTGAAAAGCGCTGACCGGGTTGGCCTCTACCGTTTCCCCCTTTCGACGGTAGGGGCTTTCTTTCTGCCATAATTGGTGTGGGGCTGGTTGGTTTCGACTTCGCATAAAAACTGCTTGCAGAGGTGTGGAGGACTCGGGTTCAATTCCCGACAGTTCCACTGTGCAGTGCCTCGGGTAGAATTAGAGCACCTGATAAGCGTTAACGCTGCGGGTAGCGGTTCAGCGTCAACGCGATCGTGATTCCATATTACTTTGAGAAAAGAAAGATTCTAATGACTGATTCATTTTTGAAGCGTCAGCAGGAGCTTAAGGCTAATCTCACGATGCAGATTCGCGACGTCATTGACGGTGCGGAGACTGAGTCTCGTGGGCTTGACCAGGCTGAGCTGACCAAGATTGACCGTATCGAAGCCGACATTGAAAGTGCTCAGCGTTCGATTGAGGTTGCTGAGTCCACTGAGGCCCGTGCTGCTGAGTTTGCTGAGGCTGCTCGTGGCTTCTCCCCCGTTCAGGAAGTTGCTACAGATTCTGCTGAGATTTTCCGTGCGCTTGCCCGTGGCGAGGTTCGCGGACACGAATGGTTGCCTTCTGAGAAGCGTGCACTCGTTTCTTCGGCTGACACTGTTCCCGTTGAGTTCCTTGACCGCGTGTATGACCTTGCCAAACTGGTTGGGCCTTACCTTGAAACTTCTGAGGTTTTCACGCGCGACAGTGGTTCGGATTTCCGTATCCCCGTCATGTCCGGTTACAGCACTGCTTCTGAGGTGACTGAAGGTTCTGCGATTGCAGAGTCCAACAACACCTACACCAGCCTTTCTCTGGACCCGAAAAAGCAAGCATTTATTGTTCAGCTCAGCAACGAGCTGGTTCAGGATGCCGGTTTTGACATTGAGGCCAACGTCGCACGCCAGGCAGGTATCGCTATTGGTACTCGCGCAAACGTCGTTATCCACGCAGCTGTCACAGCTGTTGCGGGTTCCGGTGTAACCGCAGGAACAACCAACGCGTTCACCACTGACGACCTAATCACATTGGCTTACAGTGTTGATGGCATGGCTCGTATGATGGGCGCAGGCTACATGGTTAACACCACGACCCTTGGTTTCATCCGTCGCCTGAAAGATGGAGACAACCGCTACATCTATAACCCTGTTGTAGGCGAGCCCTCCACCATCCTCGGTATGCCCGTGTATGAAAACCCTGCTGTTGCATCTATTGCTACTGGTGCGAAGGCAGTGTTGTTCGGTCACTGGGAGTCTGTCAAGGTTGCAACAACTGGTCTCCAGGTGTCTGTCAGCTCTGACGCATACTTCGAGAACGATGTGACCGCGTACCGTTTCGTTTACCGCCTCGCTGCGGGTGTCGCTAACGGCGCTAACCACATCAAGTACTTGGCCCTTGCATAAGGTCTAAGTTCATAGGCTGAAAGCCTCCGTCGTGTTGTAGGTTCACGGCGGGGGTTTTCGCTATTATTGGGGGATGCCTACGTTTGAGAAAATTCCTGGTCTCATTTCCCTTGCAAGTAATTCGCCGGGTGCGCCTACCGGGTACGGTCAGCAGGCGGAGCACCTGGTGGAACGTCTCGTTCGGCATGGGGTGAAAACTGCGTCGCTGTCTAACTATGGGCTGGAAGGTCGGTTGGACAAGTACCCGACTAAGCATGGGGATGTGTTGCACTATCCGAGGGGTGTTGCACCGTATTCGCAGGATGTGTTGACACCCTGGCATGAAGCGCACCGGAGCCATTACGACCCTGATTTGAAGCACGCCATTATGACCTTGTATGACGTGTGGGTGTATAACGGTTGGGAGGGTAAGGCACCAGTGATTTGTTGGGTGCCGTTAGATCATGTGACAACCCCACCTGGTGTGGCTAAGTTTCTAAAACGCGAGCAGGTGACTCCGGTGGCTATGTCACCTTTTGGGTTGGAGCAGTTGACGGGTGCCGGGATAGAAGCCCACTATATTCCTCACAGCATCGACACTAAGGTCTTCACTAAGACTGAGAAAGTTGTGCGGGCTGATGGGGAGAAGGTGTCTGTCCGGAAGTGGATGGGTATCCCGGAGGATAAGTTTTTGGTGAGCATTGTGGCCGCGAATAAGGCTAACGGGATTGTTCACCGTAAAGCGTATGCTGAAAACTTCTTAGCGTTTTCGGTGTTTCATAAGGAGCACCCTGATTCTCATTTGTATGTTCACGCTGACCCTTCCCCTAATGTGGGCGGGTTTGATTTAGGGATTTTGTGTAAGGTGTCTGGGATTCCACCGGAGGCTGTGACGTTTGCTAATCCGGATGAGTTGCGGGTTGGGTATTCGCAGGCGCATTTGGCTGGCATTTATTCTGCCTCGGATGTGTTGTTGGCAACCTCGTATGGGGAAGGGTTTGGGGTTCCGACGGTGGAGGCTCAGGCGTGTGGGACTCGGGTGGTTGCTTCGGGTTGGGCTGCGTCGAAAGATTTAGTGTCGGAGGATTCCTGGTTGGTTGATGGTCAAGTGTTTTGGGACGAACCGCAGAAAGCTTATTTTCAGATTCCGAACGTCAATTCGATTGTGACCTCGTTGTCTGAGGCGTATGAGGCTCCTCGCGGGTTTTCTGCCACAGCCCGAAAGTTTGCGTTGGGCTTTGATGTGGAGACTGTGTGGGATGAGTATTGGATGCCATTTCTTAGGGGTTACTTTGCGTGACCTTCCTATCGTCTATACGGGTGGGACGTTCGATTTGTTTCATGCTGGACACGTCAACTTTTTGCAGCAGTGTAATCGGCTTGGCGATGTTGTTGTTGCATTAAACACTGACGAGTTTATTGAGGCGTACAAAGGCAAACCGCCAGTGTGTTCTTATGCGGAGCGCGCAGCCGTTTTGGAGTCTTGTGTTTGGGTTGACCTTGTGATCCCGAATACTGGCGGGGCCGATTCAAAACCCTCTATCGAAGCGGTAAGCCCTCACTATATTGCTATCGGTACGGATTGGGCTAGGCGTGACTATTACGCGCAGATGATGTTCGACCAGGATTGGTTGGATGAGCGCAACATTTCGTTGATTTATATTCCGTACACTCACACTATTTCGACCACGAAGTTGAAGGCCCGTAGTGCTGACCGTAATCGGTTCTAGTCCTGGGCGTGAGGCTTGGTTGGCGGATTGTTCTGCATCAATAAATCGGGAACATATTGCGGTGGTTAGCTTCGGTTACGAGTTGGGGAAGATTCGTTGGGTAATGGAGAACACTACCGCTGACAGGTTTCTTTTCTTGCAGGATTCGTGGCAGATACGCTCTGAGGGTTTTTGGGATTTGTTGGAGCAGTTTGAGGGTTCGGTGGCTTTGACCCGCGACCCATACTTTTTTGGTTGCTACGCGGGCGTGTATGAGCGCAGTGTTATTGAACGGTTAGGGGTACCCGTTGTGAAGGATAAGGCTCACTCGATTCTTTTGGAGATTGATTGGCACCGGCGTTATGTGGCCTTGCATGGGGAGCCGACGGTTTTGTTTCCAGGGTTGACGGATGGTAACGCGGTGCGCGAGGAGGAACGTTACGGGCGTGTGAACCTTGTGTTGGAGAATGAGTTTGTGACTAAGTGGAAGGGAACGTGGCGGTGATGTTGGAGAACCTGATTGTGCCGGTGCTGAACCGTTACGATCTGTTGCAAAGGATGCTTGACTCGGTTGATGTGCCGGTCGGACATTTGCTGGTGATTGATAATGGCGCTTCCGAAGTCGAGGAGGCGATGGAGTTAAATATCCCGGCGTGTGTGGATCGGACCACCTATTTGCCCATGCCTGCGAACCTTGGTGTGGCTGCCTCATGGAATTTGGGTGTCAAGTCGTTTCCGTATGATGATCGCTGGTTTATTGTGTCGAACGATGTGGTGTTTGAGCCTGGTGCCCTTCAGGGGCTGTCAGAGGCCCGTAGCGACCAGATAACCCTTTCTAGTATGTTTCCCCATTGGCAGGCGTTTGCGCTCGGCTATGAGGCTGTGAGGGCTGTGGGTTTGTTTGATGAGGGGTTCTTTCCCGCATACTTTGAGGACACGGACTATCAGCGCCGGGCGGAGCGGGCTGGTGTAACTGTTGTGAAGTTTGATGTGCCGATGGTCCATGACAACAGTTCGACCATGCGGGCTGACACTCATTTCATTAATAGAAATTCGAACACATTTTCGAACAATCAAACGCACTATTCGAACAAGCTTTCGAACGGGGACTTTACGGCAGGCTCGTGGAGTGTGGAACGTCGGAGGGTGAACGGGTGGGAGCGTGGGCGGTAGAATGGGAGCGGAGGTTTATTTTGGCTATTGTGAACGGGTACGCATCACTTTCTGAAGTGAAGGCTGCGGCAAGAATTACTGACACGATTGATGACGCCCTGCTCGAGTTGAGCATTGAGGCTTCGTCGCGTGAGATTGACGGTATCTGCGAACGAGTGTTTTATAGTTCCGGGACGGCAACAAGGGTTTATATTCCTACCGACATTTTCTTGTTGGAGACGGACGACATTGTTTCGGTCACTACTATCAAGTCGGACACTACGGGTGAGGGTGGGTTCAACCAGACTTGGGCGACCACTGACTACCAGTTGGAGCCGTTAAATAGTTTAGCTGGCGGTATCGTCACCCCGGCTACACGGGTGCGTGCTGTGGGCGATTACTTGTGGCCCATCTACGAGCCACGCGATATCACTGCAGGGCAGGCTTCCGTGCAGATTGTTGGTGTGTTCGGGTTTGCTGCGGTGCCGATTGCTATCAAGCAGGCTACTATTCTGATGGCGTTGCGCCAGTTCAAACGGTACGACTCCCCCCTGGGGGCGGCAGGGTTCGGAGACCTTGGGGTTATGCGTGTGTCACGTTACGATCCGGACGTCGAAGCGCTCATTGGTCCGTGGAAGAAACTGAGGATGGCGTGAGCATAAGCGCTATCCGTTCCGGTATTGGGGACAACCTGGCTACGGTTGCAGGGTTGCGTGTGGCTGAAACAATCCCTGATAGTTTCTCCCCACCGATTGCAATTCTTTCCTTGAGTAGTGTCTCGTACAACGGGGCGTTTAACACTAAGACGGTTCAGGGTTTGACTACCTACAACTTTGTTGTGTCTGTGGTTGTGGGGAAGGTGGCGGAGCGTATTGCGCAGGCCCGCTTGGACTCATATATTTCCACGGGTTCTGCAAGTATCAAGAAAGCTATTGAGTCGGATCGCACGTTGGGTGGCGCAGCGTTTGATTGTGTTGTCCCGGAGATGACGAATGTGGGTGCGGTAGTATTGAGTGGAGATGTTAGTTATCTCGCAGCCGATTTTACGGTAATTGTTTACGCTAATTAACAAGGAGTAATTGTGAGTAAATTTGTCGCAACTGACATAAAGACGACTATCAACGGCGTGGACTTTTCTGACCACATCGCTGCCGTCACACTAGATATTAGTGCGGACGAAATTGAAACGACCGCGTTTGGTGGTGCCGGGTTCCGTACCCGTATCGCTGGGCTGAAGGATGGTTCAATCACTTTGGATTTCCACCAAGATTTTGCTACGACTGGTTCTGGTGCTGTTGACCAGACCATCTTCGGAGCTTTCGGTTCGCTTGCTACCGTTGTGGTTTTCCCCACGAGCGGAACCATTAGCTCATCGAACCCTAGCTACACGGGTGTTTACCTGGTTTCGCAGACCACACCGATTGCTTCCAGTGTGGGAGACCTCGCTACCCAGAGCATCACCTGGCCTACGGCGGGCACTGCTGGCATTGTCAGGGGAACCGCATAACCCATGGACCCAATTAACCTACAAGTTGAGTTTATTGAAGCCGTCGAACCGATTACGGTTAGTGCTATTGCAGCTGACCTGATCGCGTTCGAGGCGAAGTTTGATTTGAGTGTTGCCCGGTTGGGAACCGATGTGCGTTTGACTCACATGTTTTTCCTCGCCTGGCACGCTTCGAAACGGTCTAAGGTTACGGACCTGGATTTTGAGGCTTGGGCGGAAACTGTGTCAATGGTTCGTGAGGCTGAAGCAAAAAAATAAGGGGGCTGGGAGACCAGTCACTCCATTGGCAGATTGCCATTATGTCTGTTGAGACGGGCATTGCTCCTAACGAGTTGTTGGGGACGGAGCCTCGCATGTTGTGGACGATGTGGCGTTACATGATTGCCCGGTCTCAGGCGCATGGCGGGCGGTAGAATTGGGCTGAGGAGTTTGCTGTGATTAGACCTGAGATTGATGCAACGGCGTTAAAGCGATTGACCTCCGAGCTGAAGGAAATAGACCCGGGCATTGCGTCACAGCTTAAGAAAGATTTGAAAGCTGACTTAACACCGTTTGCTTCTGCTATCCAAAGTGAAATGCCAATAGATTCTCCGTTGCGTGGAATGGTTCATGATTCCAGGACTGGTTGGTCTCCCGTCAAGGTGAGTGTCGGCGTTACTCCTGGGGCTACTTATGGCAAGTCATTCGCCAGGATTATTGTTACGCAGAAGTTCGGTGAGGCCGGTTACAAGATTGCTGAGTTTGCGGGAAGCCGGAGCTTCGGTTACACCGCTTCGGGTCAGGCGATGATTGAGAAGCTAGATAAGAAGTATCCGCTTATTGGATCTAATCGTAAGGGTGGGCGATTTGCCTTTGCCGCGTACTACAGGAAGCAGCCAATGATGCTTGGAATAATTGAAACCATTTTGAATAGGTACATTGACATTGTGAATAAGAGGTTTGACTAATGGCTTCTAAGTTTCAAATTCCTATTGCGTTTAAGTCTGACCCTCGCGGTATTCAGCAGGCGGAAAGTGCGCTGTCTGGTTTCGGGAAAAAGCTGTTGGGTGTTGGTGCCCTGGTTGCCGGTGCCTTTGCTATTCGCGGGTTAGTAAACTTTGCTCGAGAGGCAGTGTTGGGTGCGGAGCGGGCGCAACAGTTTAACAACATTTTGGTGCAGGTGGCTAAGACTACGGATGCGTTTGGGTCGAACCTGACAGCGGGCACGTCAAGGTTGATTAAGTTTGCGGATGCGCATGAGCTTGTGATTGGTGTGGAGGCTGAGCTTATTAAGGAGGCTCAGGCTGTCCTTTTGTCGTTTAAGGCTGTGGGCAATTCGGCGGGTACGGTGGGTGGCACGTTTGATCGTGCTACGAAGGCCGCGTTCGATATGGCTGCAGTGCTGAAGACTGACGCGAGGAGTTCTGCGGTTCAGTTGGGTAAGGCGTTGGAGAACCCGGTTAAGGGTGTGACGGCTTTGGCGAAGGCTGGTACTACGTTTACGGATCAGCAAAAAGAGCAGATTCGTATCATGGTTGAGTCGAACGATTTGCTTGGTGCGCAGGAACTTATTTTGACTGAGGTTGAGTCTCAGTATGGTGGGGCTGCGGAGGCTGCCGCTTTGGGGTCTGAGAAAATCAGGTTGGCGTTTGGTCAAGTGCAGGATGCGTTGGGTGATGCGTTGGCTCCAGCGTTTGAGCGATTCACTGTTTTCTTTATTGAAGAGGTTGTGCCTCCACTAACGAAGTTTTTTGAGGATGATTTTCCTCTTATGCTTTCCCAGTTTGCTGCGGCGGGTTCTGGGATTGTTGATTCTTTTGCGCCCATTGCGGAGGCTATTAGAACCGCTTTTGATATTCCTGAGAACGCTAGTTTGTTGGAGGGTTTGCTTGACAAGATTGCTCAGATGCCGAGCAATCCTTTGTTTATGGAGTTGGTTGGTGCGATTGTTGATTTGACTCCGGCTTTGCTTGACTTGCTTCCACCTTTGACTGAACTTGTCATTGAGTTAATTCCGCTATTTATTTTGTTGACTCCGACTTTGATTGGTTTGGCGAAGGGCATTGCAGATATTTTTGCCATTATGGCGGGGAGCCTTGAAAGGGCTGTTTTTCATACTGACAACTTTGCTTCTGAAGCTCGTGAGTTGATACTTGTCACGTTGGAGAGTATTCCGATTGTTGGTGCTTGGGTTCAACTTTTCAACGATATTTTTGATGCTATTGATCGTGCGGTGAAACGGCTTGCTGATTATATGCGCGATGTTCGGGGTGTGCCTTCTCGCCTGAACTTCCCTGTGCCTTCGACTACGGGTGCGCGTGCTGTTGGTGGTCCTGTGTCTGCCATGAGTTCGTACATGGTGGGTGAGCGTGGGCCTGAGTTGTTCACGCCTGGTGCGGGTGGGTTTATTACACCGAATAACCGTTTGGCTGGTGGAAATTCCACGAACATTACTATTAACGTGAATGCTGGGATGGGTACAAACGGGACTCAGTTGGGCGCGGATATTGTGTCGGCGATTAAAC
>Ga0209702_10007619_pt1 | contig 13136 bp, 9 predicted proteins | sample FRY01_FD_187210 | JGI IMG/M metagenome (GOLD analysis project Ga0209702, IMG submission 187210) | Freshwater microbial communities from Lake Fryxell liftoff mats and glacier meltwater in Antarctica - FRY-01 (SPAdes) (version 2) | ecosystem: Environmental > Aquatic > Freshwater > Ice > Glacier... | reverse complement strand
ATTTTTTGTATAAATAATCACTCTATTGGAAAAGAATATCCAACTTATATTATTGCTGAACTTTCTTGTAATCATAATCAAGATATTAATTTAGCATATAAACTTATTGATGCTGCTGCTGAAGCTGGAACAGATGCTGTAAAATTACAAACCTATACTGCAGATACAATAACACTTGATTGTGATAAACCTGTTTTTAAAGATTGTTTAAAAGGAACTTTGTGGGAAGGGCAAACTTTACATCAATTATATTCTAAAGCATATACACCTTGGGAATGGCACAAAGAACTAAAAGAATATGCAAATTCAAAAGGACTTGATTTATTTTCATCACCATTTGATACAACAGCAGTCGATTTTTTAGAAACTTTGGATATACCTGCTTATAAAATTGCTTCTTTTGAGATAACAGATCATATATTAATAAAAAAAATTGCTCAAACAGGAAAACCTGTTATTATTTCTTCAGGAATGGCTTCTTTAAGTGATTTAAATGATGCAATTTATATATTAAGAGAAAACGGATGTACCCAGATTGCTATGTTAAAATGTACCAGTGCTTATCCTGCTAAACAAGAAGATGCAAATTTGCATACAATTCCTCATATGATGGAAACGTTTAATGTAATTGGTGGATTATCCGACCATACATTGGGGATAGAAGTTCCAATTGCATCGGTAGTTTTAGGAGGAAGAATTATTGAAAAACATTTTAAATTAACTGATGATTCAGGTAGTGAAGATGATGCTTTTTCGTTAACACCTAGCGAATTTAAAGAAATGGTAGATTCTGTGCGAAAAGTAGAAAAAACATTGGGTATTATTAAATATGCTGGAGTCGATAATGAAACAAAATCTAAAACATTTCGCCGTTCCTTATTTATTGTAAAAGATATTAAAAAAGGAGAAATATTAACAGATGAAAATGTGAGATCAATTCGACCAGCAAATGGATTACATACAAAATTTTATAATGATATTATTGGAAAAAAAGCAAGAATAGATCTAGAAAAAGGAACACCATTAAGTTGGGAAATTATAGAATAAAATATATATTAAAAATTATAGAATAAAATTATAGAATAAAATTATAGAATAAAATTATAGAAAAAAATTATAGAATAAAATTATAGAAAAATTATAGAAAAATATTTATTATTATTTAAATAATAAATAGTGTTATTTAATATAATGATTATTGTTTTTCGTGTTGATGCATCAGATATTATTGGAACAGGTCATGTATTTCGTTGTTTAAATCTAGCATATCAATATAAAGAAAAACATACAATATATTTTATTTGTAAAAATCATGATTATAATTTAATTTCTAAAATAGAGGAAACTTATCAAGTATTTAAAATAAAATTAGAAAAAAATAACAATATAAATTTAAATATGGACAGTTGGTTAGGAGAGAGTGAAATTCAAGATGCGGAAAAAATAATTCATATTATTCAAGAAAATAATTTACAAATTGACTGGTTAATAGTTGATCATTATGCTATTAATGAAACTTGGGAAAATAAACTGAAACCTTTTGTTAGTAAAATATGTGTAATTGACGATTTTACAAATAGAAAACATAATTGTGATATGTTAATTAATCAACAAATAACACAAGAAGAAGGAATACAGAAATATAAAAATAATAATTATAATAATAACAATATACTAAATTCGGATTGTAAAATTTTATGTGGAAATAATTATTTATTATTACATCCAACTTATTTTAATTATCAAAATATAGAAAAAAATTATGAAAAAAAAAATATAGAAAGAATAAATATTTTTATGGGAGGAGCAGATACTTATAATATTACAGAAAAAATAATAAATATATGTTATGAATTTAACCAACAACAACAACAACAACATGAACATAAAATATTTTTTGATGTAATTATTGGAAAGGCAAATAAATTTTATAATCAAATAAAAGAAAAAATAAATGAACTAAATAAAAAATATAATAATTCTGAAAATATATATTTTTATTTACATTATAATTTAGAATTTATTGGAAATTTATTTGAAAAAGCAGATTTATGTATTGGTGCACCTGGTTCAACATCTTATGAACGTTGTTTGATGAAAACTCCTACATTATGTATATGTGTAGCTGAAAATCAAAAAACAGTACTTACTAAATTTATTGAATCAAATACAATAAAATATTTAGGAACAATACAAGATAACTATGAAGAAAAATTAATATATTTTTTGAATTATTTTAATAAAAATAATAATGAATTAAAAATTATGAGTGAACAATGTTCAAAATTAATTGATATAAAAAAGAACGAAATAAAATCTTTATTATATTTATAATGGAAGAAAAAATATTGTTATAAAAAATAATACTTTTGATAATAATATTATATACAATAATTTATAAAAAGATAAAATAATTATTTCTCTAATAAAAACCATGTAATATCATCTAAAGGATATAAAGGATCATTATAGTATATAAAACCATAATCTTTTAATTTTAAATCAGGATATTGTTTCATAATTTCTCCACAAAAATCTCTTTTAAATAATTTATTACTATTTCCTCTATAATTAATTTCTCTTATATCTTTTGAATAATATTCTGCTATTAGTATATATTTATTTGATAAATCATACATTTTTTGATAAATTTCATTTAATTTTTCAGGGTTAATATGTATTACACCTTTTCCCATTTAAAACGCCCATTTTAAATGAGAAAAAATTTTATAAATAGTTTTTCTTTATCTTTGTTGTATTTTTCTTTGATATATATTTATCTTCTCTTTCATATGCACCTTTCATAATATTTTTATATTTTTCTTTAGGGATCTCTTTTATTACTTTTTTTATATTATTTTTTAATTCATTATAAGATAATCCATTTAACTTTTGTAATCTTGATTTAAACATACTAAAATAATTTTCTATTGAATTTGTGAAATGCTGATAAGGAACTGTATACAGCAAAGTATTATCTTCATTTATAATCTCTTTTACTTTTTGGTTTTTATGACTACTTGCATTATCAATAATAATTAATTTATTTTTATATTTATCAGTTATATTTTTCTTTACAAATTCAACCATTCTATCAGCATTTATTCCACTTTTTTCATATAAATCCCAACCTACTATTCCATCATAGGATATTGCAAATACACCAGTATATTTTTTGAATACTTCTTGTGAATGTGTTTTTATTACACATCTTTTTCCTTTTTCACTATAACAATGATTTCGTTTTTGTAAAGATTTTATGCTTGTCTCATCAATACAAATAATATCTTCTATCTTATATTTTTTTATTTCTTTATAAAATTCTTTCAATTTATTATTTATATCTATATCTTTTCCAAATCTTTTTACAGGTTCATGTCTTATTCTTGTTAATTTTAAAGTAATATTATTATCATGAATTAATCTATGTAAATGTGTTTTACTTAATTGTAAATCTGGAAATTTATTTTGTAATAAATAAAGTAAATCTTCTATTGTTATTGTTTTATTATTATTTATTTCTTCTAATATAAATGAAATATGTTTTTGATAAACTTTATATGCTATTGCGTTTCTTTTATATCCAGAGATAACACCATATTTTTCATATTTTTCAACCCATCTCATTAAACTTCTGCGAGAACATTTAAAAATTTTACATACTTCATCTTGTGTTTTATTTTCAACAAGATAATAATTAATAACAATTTTTTTATAATCTACGCTTTTCTGTGGAGACATATTATATAATATTATAAAAATATTATAAAAAATATATAAAAAATATATAAAAAATAATTTATATTATTTATTATTAAATGAACGATATAGACTTACATAATAAAATCAAATTACTTGAAAATGAAATTATAGAACTTAAGGAAAAACTTAAAACATATACATCACCAAAAAGAAATAAAATATTTTATGAAAATCATAAAGATGAAATTATACAAAAAAATAAAGAATATCGTGAAAAAACTAATTATGTTGCAACAATACCAATAGAGAAAAAAAAAGAATATGCAAGAAGAGCGTATTTAAATAAAAAGGCAAAGTTAAAACAAAATATTGAACTTGAAAATAATTAAAAATATATATTAAAAATATTTTAATTTATATAAATTATGCGTTTAAAGTATATAAAGAAATATCTTTATTAATAATATAGAATGATAAAAAAGAAAAAAGAACCACCAGATGAACCCGATTTTATAAAAAAATATAACTCTTATCAAACTGTTAAAATTCCACTTAAAAAAATTATTAAAGATGAAAATATTCATAATAAAATAAATGATTTAGTTGCTTTATGTAATGATATTGTGATTGATGTTTATCAATTTATTCGTCTTTATGCTCTATACAAATTTCATCAAAATTTACCAATTCCAAAATTTGATGAAGATTTCATTAGTTATTCTATTATGGTATTAGGTACAAGAGATAACCGAGGTAGAAAAGCACAAAAAACAGAATTAACTAATGAACTAACACAATTTTATGAAACAGAATTTAGACCTATATATAATCATAAAAAGCATAATTTAGTAGGATTATCTTACGTAACTCCTTACATTAAAAAAACAATCAAAACGTGTATTACTACAAATTTAAAAGAACATTTCTTGAAAAGATTATTTCGTTTTATTAATGTTCTAGGTGGTAAATATTATGATGATAATTATAAAAGTATTATTACAAATGAAAAAGAATATAACACTGAAAAGAAAAAACAATTATGGAAATTTAAAACATTTATTCTAGATGAAACCAATAAAGATAAAAAATTACTAAAAGAAAAAAAGATTGTAAAGAAAATGAATAAAAATAGTGATATAAAAGATGAAAAACATTTAGAATTTCCTGAATTTATGAAAACATGGTATTTAGAATATCAACCATTTATTATTCCTGAAATTAAAAAATCTATTCCATATGATTGTGAAGAAAATCCTTATAAGTTTTTACAACCATGTTTATACATGAATGCTGAATTTGAAAAATTAAATGAAATTATAAAAATAAAAATACAAGAAAAGCAAAACGAATTAACACAAGAAAATAAAGAAGCAATCAATCAAGAAATTAAAGAACTTAATAAATCTATTAATAAATTATTTCAACCTCTTTCTTTACGAAGTAGTAATATTCCGAAATATATTACTATTGATACAGCTACATTATCTAATTTATTTTCAGAACAAGGTGAAAAAGCAAAAAATAATAAAAATATTAGTGAAAATCAAATAGATATATGGAGTAGTTATTTTAGAATAGATAAAAAAATATTTGGATTTACTAACTTATCAAAAAAAAAGAATAAAAAAAAAGAACCACAATATATTTTTAATTTTACATTACAAACAGATGGCGTTGGTTGTTCTTTATTATTTAAACATCATTTATTAGAAGATAAAGTATATGGGTCAAGAGTTATTCAATCAGAAAAACCACCAATTCCTTATATTGATGACTTAAATGAATATCAAAATGAAACCTTAAAGAATAAAAAATTAGTTTGTAGTGATCCTGGAAAAAAATATCTACTTTATATGATGGATGATGAAGGTAATGAATTAAAATATTCATGTATGCAAAGAGACACTGAAAGTTTAGCTAAAAGAAATAAACGAATTATGGGTAGCAACAAAAAAAGAAATATTATTAGTAGTGATTTATTAAACCAAACAAATATTATTAAATTAGAAACTGAATTAAGTAATTATACTGGAAAAACAAGCAACTACGCTAAATTTAAAGATTATATAAGAGTAAAACATCAAACCAATCAACTTACAAAATCATTTTATCATAAACAATTATATAGAAAAATGAATTGGAGAAAGAAAACATATCAACAAAGAAGTGAAGATAAATTAATGAATAATATTGAAAAATCTTTTGGAAGTCCAGATGATATTGTTATTTGTATAGGTGATTGGAGTAATAAAAATTCCATAAAAGGATTAGGTTCAACTATGGGAATTGGTTTAAAACGATTGATACAAAAAAAATTTACGACATTACTTATTGATGAATACAACACAAGTAAAAAGTGTTGTAATTGTTGGAATAATGTTGAAAATGTATGTATTAACAAAAAATCACAGTTTCGTTTGTTAAAGTGCAATACTTGTAATGAGTATAATTTTGGTAGTCCAGAAGACAAAAAAGTTCCAAAGTTTTATTCAAATAAGTATTTAACAAGAGACAAAAACAGTTGTATAAATATGTTAAGTATAGCAAAGCATATTATATACAAGAAAGAACGCCCGAAGGAATTCCAACGGGATTAAAATAAATTACCTTTACCACCCTGTAAGGAGGTGGATAAAAACTGGTATATCAGTTGTTTTTATAGGTTCAAACCTAAATCTTTTCTTTTTTGAACGCTAAATGGGCGTTTTAAAGGGGAAAAGGTGTAAAATTAAATATTGTATCATTATATAATTTATCACATATATTTAATTCTTTTAAAATATCATAGGCATATTTATTAATTTCTAAACCATTTAATAAAATATTATTATTTATTTCTTTAATTGCTTTTAAATTTAATCCGCGATTACATCCTATTTCAAAAATTGAATTAACTGAAATATTTTTTAATATTTTTTCAAAAAAATTTATATTATTTTTAATCAAATCTTCATTATTTCGATCTGTATAATTATCACCAAATTCATTTTTCCAAAAATCTTCTTGTTCTGTTGAAATCATTTATATAATATATAAGAATAAATATATTTATTTTAAACTAGTTGTTTTTTTATATAAACATTATATTTTTAATATTTTATAATTTATATTAATTATTCAAAATCATTATATTTATTTTCATTATAATTATATTTATTATTCATTCTAATTATATTTATATTATATATAATTAGAATGAAAAAAATAGATATTATTGTTCAAGCAAGAACTGGTTCTTCACGATTACCAAATAAAGTAATGAATTATTTAGAAGATAAAATAGTACTTGATCATGTAATTGAAAGATTACAAAAATCAAAATATGCTCGACAAGTTATTATATGCACTAGTAATAAAGAAGAAGATAATATTATTTATGAACATTGTTATAAAAAAAATATAAAATGCTTTAGAGGTTCTGAATTAAATGTATTAGAAAGATATTATGATACATCTACTTTTTATAAATCAGAACATATTTTACGTGTAACAAGCGATTGTCCATTAGTAGATGCTTCTTACTTAGATTTATTAATAGAAAAATATTTTGAATTAAATTTACAATATTTAGGACCAAAGTATTATGGAAATCATAAATTTCCAGATGGGTTTAATGGAGAAATTTTTAATTATCAAATTCTAAAAGAAGCGTATAAAAATGCTTCTGAAAATGAAAAAGAACATGTGACAACTTATATTATTAAAAAATATAAAACAATTGAATTTGATTATCCAATAAATTATCAAAAATATAAAAATATTGATTTTTCTAATCTTCATTTAAGCTTAGATACATATGAAGATTACGAATTATTAAAAAATATATTTCATAATATATATTTGAAAAATAATAATTTTAAACTAGAAAATATATTAGATTATTTAGATAATAAATAAATTATTTTAAAATAAGTAAAAATTGAAGCAAATGTATATTATGTCCATATTATTAAGGATTATAATATACAAAAAAAGATTGTGTTCCAAATTAGAAAAATATATAAAAAAATAATTGCATTACCTATTTATTATTAAATAATTTATTTATTTTATTCATATATATAATTATATAATATATAAAATGTTATATAATTATATATATGAATAAAATAAATAAATTATTTAATAATTATATAAATAAAAATAAAGAAGAAAAAAATATATTTATAGAACCATTTTTTGAAAAAAATATTATTATTGAAAAATCAGATAATATTATTATTGAAAATGGCAAAAAATTTTATTTAGAAAAAGAGAATATTTACTCTTTAACAGAAGATTATGAAGGAAATTTAAACTATTATTTTTCTATATATAAAATTAATGATAAATATATTTTATTTTATAGAGCTTGGAAACATGATAATTCATTAACTTTAGGAAATTATGATGAAACACATTTTGCTTATTCTTTATCAGAAAATGGATTAAGTTTTATAAATAAAAATATATTACTTAAAAATAATAAAAATGCTCATAATTTTTTTCCCTATTTTTATAAAAATAAAATAATTGCATTAGGTGGAACAAGTGATATAAAATATTCTACTGGTGGCTTAAATTTGTTTGAATTTAAAAATGATACTTTTGAATTAAAAAAAGAACATATTATTAATACTAAAAATATGTTACCAACAGAATGGCATCCTGGTGGAAATCATTTCGATTCATTAAATACAATTAATTATTATGAGAAAAAATTTTATATTCATTGTAGACATAATAAAATAGAAAATCCTTCAAGACAATCTCAACTTTTTATTACAGAAAATTTTGATACTATTTCATACCCTGAAGTTTGTAAGTATTGGAATGAAAAAAATTTAATACAACGACCATTTTATTATCCAGGAATTATTCCATATTTAAATACTAATTATGTATTGTCAATACCAACTTATTTTGTATCAACTTTTGATAAGTGTCCTGATTCATTATTTTTTTCAAAAAAAAATGATCAATTAAATTTCTTTCAAATTAATAATTTAAAATTAAATAAAAATTGTAGTTTTGTTAATGGTATTGTTCCTAATTTAAATAATGATAAATATTTTATTTATGTAGTTAATAATTATGGCAATAAAAATCTAAATATAGATTGTTTTTCCATTGAAAAAGATAGGTTTAAATGTATCTCTTGTAAAGAAAAAGGTTATTTTAAGATAAAAATAAATAATGAAATTAATATTTATACATTACTAAATAATTTTTTTATTAATTTTGAAAGTTTTAATGATGGTTTTATTAATATCCAAATTATAAATGATAAACACGAAATTATTTATAATTCAGATAATGTTAGTGGAAATCATATAGAATGTAAAATATGTTTTAAAAATATTATAAAATTAAATAATAATAATAATTTATATTTAATATTTAATATAAATAATAGTTCTTTATACAGTTATAAATTAGATAATTCTAATGAATTGGATAATGAATTAAATAAAAATGTAGAAGATAAATTAAACAAAGTTTTAAATAAAAATTCTAATGAATTGGATAATGAATTAAATAAAAATGTAGAAGATAAATTAAACGAAGTTTTAAATAAAAATTCTAATGAATTGGATAATAAATTGGATAAAAATGTAGGAGATAAATTAAACGAAGTTTTACACCTTTTCTTATTTCAAACGCCCATTTTGAAATGAGATTTATAAATAATTCTTCTTAATTTTTCGTGTTTTATTCTTTGGTATATATTTTTCTGGTCTTTCATAAGCACCTTTAAAAATATTTATATATTTTTCTTTCGGTATTTTGCTTATTACATTTTCAATATTCTCCTTTAATTTTAAATGTGTTAACCCATCTAATTTTTGCAATCGTGATTTTAGCATACTAAAATAATTTTCTATAGAATTGGTAAAATGTTGATACGGAACAGCATATAATATATTGTTATGTTTATTCACTAATTCTTTTATTCTTTCGTTTCTATGACTACTCGCATTATCTAATATAATTAATTTATTTCTTAATTTACTTGTAATATTTTTTTCTAAAAATTCAATTAACCTATCTGTATTTATTCCACCTTTTTCATATAAATCCCATTCTATCACACCATCAACCGAAATAGCAAATATTCCTGTATATTTTTTGAATACTTCTTGTGATTGTGTTTTTATTACACATCGTTTCCCCTTTTCACTATAACAATGATGTCTTTTTTGTAAAGATTTTATACTTGTTTCATCAATACAAATAATATCTTCTATTTTATACTTCTTTATTTCGTCATAAAATTTTTTTATATTTGCGTTTATGTCAATATCTTTACCAAATCGTTTAACTGGTTCGTGTCGTATTCTTGTAATTTTTAATGTAATATTATTATCTTTTATAATTCGGTTAATGTGTGATTTATTCAAATCTACATCAGGGTATTTATTTTTCAATAAATATAATAAATCTTCAATAGTAATAGTTTTATTTTTCTTTAATTCTTGTAATAAGAAATCAACATATTCTTTCTTTACCTTATATGCTACTGGTTTCCTATAATAAATATCAACATTACCATCTTTTTTATATCTTTCAACCCATCGCATTAGACTTCTACGAGAACATTTAAATATTTTACATACTTCTTCTTGTGTTTTATCTTCAACTAAATAATAATTTACAGCAGATAATTTATAATCATAGCTTTTACGAGACATTATTTATATTATTATAATATTATAATTAATATAAATAAGCATTTTTTAACAAGGCATTTTTAAATTAATATTATAAAAAATTGATTTAAATAAATGCCTTACATAATATATATAAATGCAACAAATGACATATCTACAAGATAAAATAAATACGTTTTTCAAAAAAAGAAATGAAATATTTAAAAAACCACTTGAAAAAATTATAAATATTATGTTAAATAAGTGTAAATACATCAACGGAGAAAGTTTAGAGAGACATAATTGGGGAAATAATCCAATAAAATTAAAGAATATCCCAAAAAACATTAATTTACCTTCATTTGAAGAAGATTTATTAAATGCACTTAATTTAGAAGATAATGAAAAATCAATCGTAGAATTGTTATGGGGAGATATACAACTTGGAAAAAGAGTTCAAGCGTGCATAATTATGTGGATTTCGGTTCATATACTAAAAAGACCAGTTTTATACATTTTTAGAAATTTGACAATAGACCAAAAACAATTACAAGATGATATTATTGGAACAGAAAATTACAATTTTAATATTCAATTTATAAAAACATTATTTCAAGAATTTAATAATGAACTCCAAGAATATTTTGAGGAAACAAATGTTGAATATTGGAAAGATTATAAACTTCCAGAACTAAAAGATATAAATAGTAATGATATTATTAGTAAATTAAGTAATAAAGAAGCAATCAATTCAAATGACATATTTTGTTGTTTAATGAACCATACTCAGTTAGCAAAACTAAATACAAAATTTAGTGAGTATATTTATTACAATGACGAGCTTGTGAATATAACCGCATTAGTTGATGAAAGTGATTTAATGAGTCCTACATCTTCAAACGATAGAACTAATGATAATGATAAAAAAGATTCCACAGCATGTGAAATATTGCTTGCCAAAATATATAAAAAAGTAAAATACGCATTACATATTACAGGCACAGCACATTCATTGTTATATAATATAACAACAAGATTAAGCGACCATACTGATATACAAATTAAAATATCAAAGGTTCATAAAATGAAAAGGGCAAATGATTATTTTGGATTATTTAATAGTTCTATAAATTTTAACACAACACTTGTTAAATCTTGGTGGGATTATCAAGATACCGAAAATCATAAAAAAAAAACTTGTTATGATATTGTTGAAGATTATAATATTAATATAAAAAAAATAATAGAAAATTTACTTAAAAGACCTACAATTAAATATAATTCGTTATTGATTAGTGAAGAAAAAATAAGAGCTAATCAATTTTGTTTAGTAGATAAAATAGTCAAAGATTTCCCTGATTTGTTTATAGTAATATATCATGGAAATTGTTTAAGATTATATTTATCAAAAAATTATGAAAAAGAAATAAAATATTGGTCTAAATGGGACTCAAAACAATCATCAACAAATCAAAGATTATGGCAATCAGGAGGAATATACGGCTCATCTATAGATACTGAAAAATCTGAAAAACTACCTAATAATTATTGCTATTTCAATATAAATACAAAAATATTAAATATAAAATTTGTTTATAAATTATTAAGAATTTTATTTGAAAAAAGTGATATACAATTTTTATGTAAAACAATTATAACAATAACAGGTAAATATGGAGAAAGGGGGTATTCTTTTACAAGTGATGATTATGATAATTATTCATTACATTTAACAGATCAGTATTTTGTGTCTCACGCATCATTAAACTGCACTGACATTTCACAGCGATTAAGATTACAAGGAAAATATAACGACGTAGAACTTAAAAATGGGAGTATGAAACTTACTTTATGGACGACTCCTGAATTACAAGATATAATACAGAATTTTTATGTAAAATTTATAAAAGAAATTGAAAAATTTATTATGAGGTGTGAGAGTTGGGAAGAAATTAAAGATTTATTAGAAAGTATAATAGATAATGGAGATTTTAAGTTTGGTAAATATATGAAGTATATTGATGTATCAAAGAAACGAAAAAATTTAAAACCAATAAAACATTATGACAGCAAAAATAATGGTTATAAATTAATTGTTATTGATGATATGAATGATACTGCAATAAGCGAATGGTGTAAAGAAACAAACTTACCAGAGTATATTTGTATTAATGAAATAGTAGAAGTTGATAAAGATGAGTTTATTGATAAGTATGGAAATCCATGGGAAATAAATACATATTTTAATTTAACTATTAATGACTTGAATAAACATTTTGAAAAAATAGGTATAAAGGAATATAACCCAAGATTGGACACAAATGGAAAACAAGTGTGTTGTTTAGCAAGTGAAAAATTACAAGTTTGGGATTACGACAACCTTTATAATAAATTAAAAAATTTTGGAAATAATTCAACTCATGGCATTCATAACGGATTAAAATCAAATAAAACCCATGCCACAAGATCGTGGTTTGGTTATGACCAGAATGGAGAGGTTAAATATATACTTAAACTGGCAATTAAAACTAACAATAAAATTTTACCAAAACAAACAAACGACTACATAAAAAACACTCCATATATTGTTAATGGTGATAATGTAAAGTATTCAGTTATTAAAGAAGACTATAAACAACAAAATTCTCACGGATATACTAATGAAGAAGACGATGATTTTATTGAAGATTCAACCGAATTGCCTAATAAATATTATTGGAAAACTCCTGATGGTTGGTTATATTTATATGATAAAGATAAACCTGAAATTATTTCGTTAGATATAGTATCTCCTCTGCCTGTTAA
>Ga0209702_10007616_pt1 | contig 13140 bp, 17 predicted proteins | sample FRY01_FD_187210 | JGI IMG/M metagenome (GOLD analysis project Ga0209702, IMG submission 187210) | Freshwater microbial communities from Lake Fryxell liftoff mats and glacier meltwater in Antarctica - FRY-01 (SPAdes) (version 2) | ecosystem: Environmental > Aquatic > Freshwater > Ice > Glacier... | reverse complement strand
TACATTGACAAAAATTTCAACACTATACATAATTTTTTAAATACCCGTTTAAACTTTTTATGTTTTGAATTGTAATTAAACTTATTTCGTGAAATCCGTTCCCAATTCCACTCTTTATTTGGATTGTTAATTATAAAGTCCATTGTAAGATTAGGATTTTGTGAAATAGTACGCCAATCCCACTGTTTATCAGGATTGTTAACTATATCTTCCATTGTAATATTAGGGTTAGATGAAATATAACCCCAATCCCACCGCTTATCAGGATTATTAATTATAAACTCCATTGTAAGATTAGGATTGCGTGAAATATATTCCCAACACCATGGTTTATCAGGATTGTTAACTATATCTTTCATTGTAATATTAGGATTTTGTGAAATATATTCCCAATCCCACTGTTTATCAGGATTGTTAACTATATCTTCCATTGTAATATTAGGGTTAGATGAAATATAACCCCAATCCCACCGCTTATCAGGATTGTTAATTATATCTTTCATTGTAATATTATGATTAGTTGAAACCCACTTCCAATTCCACCGCTTTGCGGAGGCGCCGTCGGCGCACTCTTTATTAGGATTATTAATTATATCTTTCATTGTAATACTAGAATTAGCTGAAATATGCTCCCAATCCCATGGATTATTAGGATTGTTAATTATATCTTCCATTGTAATATTAGGATTTCCTGAAATAAGTTCCCAACTCCATGGTTTATAAGGATTATTATTTATAAACTCCATTGTAAGATTAGGATTGCGCGAAATCTCATCCCAACCCCATGGTTTATCAGGATTATTAATTATATCTTCCATTGTAACGTTAAGTGAAATCCAATACCAATGCCACCGTTTATCAGGATTATTAATTATATCTTCCATTGTAATATTATGTGAAATAGCACACCAATCCCACCGCTTATCAGGATTGTTATTTATAAACTCCATTGTAATATTAGGATTAGCTGAAATATAACCCCAATTCCACGGCTTATCAGGAAAATGGTTTATTAATTTTTGTAATTCGTTCATTTTATTTGCTTAATTTACTTTCCAGTAAATTACTACATTAATTATTCTTAAATTATTTTATTTCGTTAAAATGTTTATGTGCGGTTACATAACCTGAATTACCAGGTCTATATTTAATTTCTTTGTACATTGACAAAAATACTAACACTATACATAATTTTTTAAAAACCCGTTTAAACTTTTTATGTCTTTTCCAGTAATTAAATTTATTTTGTGAAATATAACTCCAATCCCACCGCTTATCAAGATTGTTATTTATAAAGTCCATTGTAATATTAGGATTTAATGAAATTCTAGCCCAATCCCATGGTTTATTGGGATTATTAATTATATCTTTCATTGTAATATTGGGGTTAGATGAAATATAACCCCAATCGCACGATTTATCACGATTATTAATTATAAAGTCCATTGTAATATTAGGATTATCTGAAACATAACTCCAATCCCACCGCTTTGCGGAGGCGCCGTCGGCGCACGGTTTATCAGGATTGTTAACTATATCTTCTATTGTAATATTAGGATTGCATGAAATCTTATCCCAATGCCACCGTTTATCAGGATTATTAATTATATCTTCCATTGTAATATTATGTGAAATAGCACACCAATTCCAGTGTTTATCAGGATTATTATTTATAAACTCCATTGTAATATTAGGATTACATGACATCCAATACCAATCCCACCGCTTTGCGGAGGCGCCGTCGGCGCACGGTTCCGCAGGATTGTTATTTATATCTTCTATTGTAATACTAGAATTTCGTGAAATAGCACACCAATTCCATGGTTTATCAGGATTGTTAATTATAAAATCCATTGTAATACAATGATTATCTGAAATAGCATTCCAATTCCACCGATCCATGGGAACGCCTGATTCTTTGGGATTATTAATTATAAACTCTATTGTAAGATTAGGATTATATGAAACATAATACAAATTCCACCGCTTCTCCTCGGCGCACGGTTTATCAGGATTATTATTTATAATCTCCATTGTAATATTAGGATTATATGAAATCTCATCCCAACTCCAATCTTTATCAGGATTATTATTTATAAACTCCATTGTAATATTAGGATTACATGAAATAGAATACCAATTCCACTTCAGCGTAAAAGAAGCCGCCCCGTAGTAGGGGTGAAGCAAAGCTTCCGCGATGAAGTCGTGTGTGATAGAGGCTCCTGGTTTATCAGGAAAATGATTTATTAATTTTTGTAATTCGTTCATTTTATTTTTTTTACTTTAATAATTTATTAATAATTTATTAATTATTTATTTATATGTTCTTTTAAACTAATAACTTTTAAACTAATAATTTAAATCAAATTTAAAGATATAAACTGAAAGGTTAATATACAGTTACGACAAATATTTTTATTCGCAAAATGTCTTTTAATAATATAGTTGAAAAAATTCATACTGTCCAAAATGAAATAAACGAATCATTAAATATTGTTTCAGAAAAGGATATAAAAATTATGAAATTATCTAATAGAATAGTAGATAAAAGAGAATATATGGCTGCAGTATATAACGATATGGTTAAAAAAATGGATGATTATGATATTTTAGTAAAGCAACTAATTGAATCTCATAATACTACCCTTTTTGGGATCCGCGAAAGCGGTACTACTGTCAAAACAGCCTTTAGTGTTATCGAAGATGACTTAGATTCAGAAACCTACACAGACTCGGAATCAGAATTAGAATCTGAGGCTGAAGAGGTAACGAATAAAAAGAGAAAATTAAAAATAGAAACAACATATGATAAAGTGTTAAATGTTTATAAAATGAATGATAATAAATGGATGACTTGTAAAGAAATGGCAAAATATACTAAGTGTAAACTATTTAGTGTTAGGCCTATAATGGGGAAATATTTTTTTAATAAATCATTTGAAAGAAGATATAGAGATGACTTGTATCGTAAAAAAGTATTTGAATACAGAATCAAAATGTAACACACCTTTCAAGGTAATAATTTAATAATTTTTAAAAAACAAAAAAATTTTATAAGCCACGAAAGGCTTGAGTATTTTAAATTTTGTCAATTAATTCAAATATACTTTACAAGTATGTTCTTCAATATATCTTCCGGAACCTTTATAGACTCTTTACACGATAATGCAGATACTCTTTCTAGTACTCTTTTTAGTTTTCGTTTCTTAATAATAGGATCATGTTCAAATAAATTACTACTTAAACCTCCTTGACCCCAATGCCACGGTTTGTAAATATGTTTTTCAATAAATTCAAATGTTACCAACGGATTACTACTTAAACCTCCTTTACCCCAATTCCAATCCTTGTCAAGATGCTTTTCAATAAATTTAAGTGTTACCGCAGGATTATTACTTAAACTATACACCACCCCATAATGACCCCAATTCCAATCCTTGTTTATATATTTTTCGACAAATTCAGGTGTTACTCCAGGATTACTACTTAAACCACTTTCACCCCAAAACCAACTCTTGTCTATATACTTTTCAACCAATTTAGGTGTTACTACCGACATATTACTTAAACCACAACGACCCCAATTCCACGGCTTGTCGTTATACTTTTCAATTAATTCTGATGTTACCGCAGGATTACTACTTAAACCACAATACCCCCAATTCCACCGCTGCTTCTCTGAAGCCGCCCCAAAGGGGTGCGCGGCGGCGCCGTCGGCGCACGGTTTGTTAATATATTTTTCAATAAATTCAGTTGTTACACTCGGATTACTACTTAAACCATGAATACCCCAGTACCAACCTTTGTCAAGATGCTTTTCAACAAATTCAGGTGTTACTCTCGGATTTCTACTTAAACCAGATTTACCCCAATTCCAACACTTGTCTATATATTTTTCAATAAATTCGGGTGTTACTGCTCGATTTTTGCTTAAACCGTTATACCAATCCCATTCTTTATCTGGATACTTTTCAATCCATTCTATTGTTACACTCTTATTTCTACTTAAACCCCACCTACCCCAATTCCATTCTTTATCCGGATACTTTTCAATTAATTCTAGTGTTATACTTGGATTACTACTTAAACCACTAAGATTACTCCAATCCCACGATTTGTCGATGTATTTTTCAATAAATTCAGGTGTTATTATCGGATTACGACTTAAACCAGTTTGACCCCAATCCCATCTCTTGTCGATATATTTTTCGATAAATTCAAGTGTTACCACCGGATTATTACTTAAATCTCCTCCCCAACCCCAAGACCACGGTTTGTCAATATATTTTTCGATAAATTCTAGTGTTACAGCCGGATTATCACTTAAACCATTACGACTCCAATACCACGGCTTTGCCGCGGCGCCGTCGGCGCACCGCTTGTCAATATATTCTTCGATTAATTCAGGCGTGATAGATGGATTACTACTTAAACCGTATTGACCCCAGTGCCAATCTTTGTTTGGATACTTTTCCAATAGTTTATTTAATGACATTTTATTTTACTTTACTCATAATTAATTAATTATTTGTAAGGTAATTTAATTTTTGTTAAATTTATTTTTTGTTAAAATACCTTAGAAATAAGAGTCTTTATAAGATTAAAAAGTATAAGTTTAAAAGGGTAAACACACAAGCATACATAATCAAAAAAATCATTAAAGTATCAAAAATGAATTCAGGTACCGCTTTGCGGTCCCAACAAAGTTGTTATGAAGAATTGATGTATCCAATTTGTGCTTGTGATTGGTCAGATATCCAAGATGGAGGGATTGCTCATAATGATAAAGGCGCTGCAATGATGGTCATTCTTTGTTGTCCAGAAGCACTACGAGCTTTTTCTGTTAATGTTAAAGAAGATATCGACGTGAAAGAGTTTCTAGCTAAATATAATAAGCCTCACGACCCACTGTCTACAATTTTTGTAAATACCGGAAGTTGGAAAGAAAATGAAAATATTGTCAGAAATTTTCTAATTGCGAAAAAGATGTAATAAAATCAGCAAACCTTTATAAGTAATAAACCTTTCGAGGTTTTAAATTTTTTTAAAATAAATCAAAATACCGAAGTATTTTAAAAAAAAATTATTAATAATTATGAAGTTCTAACAACCTATTCTCTAAACTAACCATCTCTTCACTACAGAAAGGGCAATAACCGTGTTTGGACCAACACCCTTTACACATTTTGTTAGGACAACAAGGAAGTTCTATTAGTTTCTGTTTTTTGTCTACTTTACAAATAAAACATTCCCTATGACCAAGTCTCTTGTATAATGTGTTAACCTCCTTAACAGTCAGCGTCAAAATAGTATTCAGATTCTTAACAGTTTCATTAAGAGTCACTATTTCCTTTTTCAACGTTACATTTTCATCTAATACTTTTTCTAGTTCTTTACTAACTTTAGCGTTACTAACTTTGGTTTTCTTGAAATAAGAAGACATAATAATTACTTTTACGTAGAATATTAAAGCCTTATGGCTTTTATTAACAATTCTTTATTACAATTCTTTATTTATATTAACCCCTTTGGGGCGGCTTCAAAGAAGCTCTATCTTTGTTTCTATATCTTTAATTTTGGTGTTAATATTATTAACTGTATTCTTGATAGTATCAATACCATCTATAACATTATTAGACATTTTCTTTATTTCATCCCAATATAAACCTACAAGTACAATACACGTAACTAGTATTATAGACCATGCCATAGATATTAAGATCATTAGTGATCTAAAAATAGTTGCCGGTAACAGAAATAATTTTAAAATATACATTATTATAGACATTGTTGATTAGTTATACAATACAAATATTATAATTTTTACAAAATTTAAAATATAATTAATTAAAACCCAAAGTAACACATATCACTACAGGTCATATTATTTAGTATCCATTTTCGAAGTTCAGATTTTTTAGATCCAGTATAAGGTTCAAATCTAGTATAAGAACACTTATTAATAACCATGTTTGGATAATCATCCAACATAGTACCAGAATATTCACTGAATAACATACGTGTATAAAAACTTTTATCCCAATCACCCTCATATTCATCATTTAGGTTAGGAAGTGACTTGTACCATTTTTGAATCTTACGAACCATTCGTTGTTCTTTTGTATAAGTACCGAAATAATATATATTCTCCAATACATTAATATCAGTAATAACGGTTTTAATACTTTGGGGATTAATTGACACCATTTTAAATTTAAATATTTTAAATTTAATTTTAAATATTTTCGATACTTACTCATCCATATAAGCCACGAAAGGCTTGGGTGTTTTAAAATTTGTTAATTTGTTAATGTACCATCTTCTAGCATCCTCAGTTTCACCACAGTTAAAGGATAAAGACATATTATAATATCATTTATCATTACATCACAATCACTTTTTAATACTTTGTACTTGTATTCAGAGAACACGTACATTAGACCATGTTCTCTCACTTCAAGAATCTCAATATCAAATTTACAAATTTTTTCACAAAATTTAAACACCAACCCTTTAATAATATCCCCTTTAACATATTTCTTTACAGGTCTTACACATTGTTTTACACATTGTTTTTCACGTTCGTATTTGACAGTAATCTTCATTCTTTATTTGTCCTAAGACAACCCGAAGGTTTTTAAAATGTTTAATGTTTAAAGTTTTTTACTATTTACTTAATTGAAACCCTTTCCATTAATCCGCACAGTATATCTTCATTAATACTGTCAAACAATTTAGTTAAATCAGAAGAATCTTCATCCATGTCAAAATCTTGGTCATATTCAAATGTATTCATACAAACCCTTTTACGCTTGAGTGAGTCAGGAGAAACCTGCAAGTAACATTCTTCGTTAACTTCAGGGTTCTTCTTACACACCAGTGCGACAAAGTCGCCGCGGCGAAGCCGTACAGTGTTAAAAACTTTGCATTTTTTTAAAGGGGAACTAATATCAATCTTAGTCCTGCGAATTTGAATTGACATTTTAAAATATTACTTAAACTATTAATCTATTATTACCATAATTAAACACCTAAGTGTTTGGGTATTTTAAATTTTGAAAATTTTTTAAAAATTATTTTTATTTAATTAAAAGTATTCTCCGAAAGTTCCTTCTCAGTATCAACAGCAATATTTTTCTTCTTAATCAAATCTTCAAAAGACTCGTCTTCGTCACTGTCGTCGTCATCTTCCACAACATCTTCAACCGGTTCCACAACCTTGGGTACAACTCTCCGACGCACACGTCGCGACTTAACTGTAACTGGCATAATATCAACAGTCTTAGCACTCTCGTTACTGTTGTTACTTTTAACACTACCGCTTTTGCGGATCCCAAAAAGGGTACTACCCGAATCGCTTTCATTACTTTTATCTTCTTCTTCTTCTTCCGACACTTCAGCTTTCTTTGAAGCGGCTTTCTTTGAAACTTTCTTTACCTTTTTCTTTGAAGCTTTCTTTACCTTTTTCTTCTCTGTCTTTTCAGCATCGACCTTTAGTTGAATCTCCTCAATTGTTTCGGCCATTGTGAACTTGGGAAGGTGGGTGTTGTGAACTTTACAAAAATTGGAATCTCCGTACTCCGATTCGTTCTTACACTGCGCAAATTCCTTCACAACCCTCGCACAACACTGAGGTTGTTGGACTCGAACATCCTTATTCTTCTTCAAGATACTGGAAGGTACACGACCCTTAGTTTCAAGGAACTTGATAAGTTCAAACTTGGTAACTTCCTTCTTTTTCCCTTCTTTCAAAACTTCAGTAAACCAAATAGCCAAGTCTTGATAAGTTCCTTCGAGGTTCTTGGTGCTGTAAAGAGCTTTGGACTGTTTGATAGACATTGTATTTTTTATAATTGTATTGTAAGTATCTCAATATGTGTTTAAGTTATTATTTTTATGTAACCGTTCCGGGAAGCACTGGATGTGTACCCATATAAGCCACGAAAGGCTTGAGTATTTAAAATTGTTAATTTAGTGAGCAAAGTTACAGTTGTTACCAAAATGGCATTTACCAATCTTATAATAAAAACACTCCTTAACTTTGGTTACGATACGGTTACGGTTCTTAGGAACATTATTAATATTCTTAACAACCTTAGACCATCCTCCTTCATAAACTTCTTTCAAAACTTCTTTCAAAACTTCTTTCAAACTACTTTCTTCTTCTAAGTCTGCCCAATACACACCATTGGCAGGCTTCCACATAATACCGATAGAGTGGTTGAGAGTTTCAATTTCGTAAGAAGTCATTTTATTTCTTTCTCTTTACTCTTTTAAGTCCTTTACTTACCCGTAAAAGCCACGAAAGGCTTAAAATGTTTATTTGTTAAATTCTAATTGTTAATTCTAGTTAAATTTCATGGTTAAGGACAGATTCCAACGGACCATTACAACCTACTTTATTGATAGTGGGTTCGTTATTCTTACAAAATTCTTTGAATTCATTGGTCAAATCTTCAACTATTTTATCATCCTCTGAAGTAAGGCCAGGAAAAAACCCAGTACCCTTTTCTTTCAACGTAATAGAGAAATAAGAAAACTCATAACCAGTATTCAAATAATTAAAATAAGATTCCTTTTTGTTATAAAATTCCTCCTTAGTAATAAAAAAATCCATTATAGTATTAAGCTCTTCATATCCGAAATAAACATGAAGATAAAACATTTTTGTTGGTTGTCTTTCTTTTAATTGGCCCTTAATTCTCTTACGTACCCATATAAGCCCCTAAAGGCTTGAGTATTTAAAATTTTGAAAATTTTTTATTTTTTATTTTTTATTTTGTTAAGTTGTTCTAATTTTTACTTGACGCCATACACTACATACATAATCCTCAAAGGAGCATCGGGCGTTGAAATGCCGTGATCGTCACAGTAATCACTAACTTCTCCTGGGAACCTACGACTTACTTCGTACGTGCTCTTATAGCCTTGGAGTAGCGGGAGAAGATAATCCTTTGCGTTTTTCATCTCTTCGTCGCTAATCTCGTGGTGTTTACCGTCTGTTTCGTCCCCGCCCTCAAGGTTGTCCTCATAACGCTGCTCCAATTCATAATCCCATATTGCCTCAGCGATAGCATCGTAAAGTTCCTTAGTGGTAGAGTACGATACACTAGACTCTACATCATCCACTTCATCTTCTTCGTCTTTGAACTTGAACTGATAACCACTACAAGGTACATTGACCTTGCGCTTACCAAGTCCTTTGCTACCGCGTCCACGACCAGACATTTTGGATTTGGATATGTTTTAGCACTGAATGTGCACTGAATGTGCACTGAATGTGTGTACCCATATAAGCCTCTAAAGGATTGGGTGTTTTAAATTTTGAAAATTAGTTTAATATACTTTGGCACATTTCTATCTGTCTATGGTCGTTTATTTCTATAAATGGTAGTAAACTTTGATTAGAAAAATTAGAACCTATCAAAAAACTATTCTTATCACAATCAAACCTATACAATGTGCACTCAAATTCACGTTCTCCACAACCATGAGAATATGTATTTGTTTTATTTTTCAACATTTTATTTAAAATAAAACTTCTTTTAATTCCAGAATTTTCAAACAATGCTATACCAATATCTCCACAATAAGGCGATTGTATTTTTATGATGTAAAACATTATATTATTTAATTTGAATTGAACCCGTATCCTTAATTCTCTTTACGTGTACCCATATAAGCCTCTAAAGGCTTGGGTGTTTTAAATTTTGAAAAAAAAGAAAATTGATTGTTAATTAAGTTGTTAATTTGTTCCGGTTGTTGTTCATAACTGCTGTCCATAGGGCTGTCGGTTGAGGTCCAGTCTCGTCACCACCGTTAATGATTTCTTCGGCCATCAACGCAACGTTGGCCGGTTCTAACGCCTTGGCGAATGCATCATCATCCTTAGCTAATTGCGTCTTTATCGCCAACCTCACCAAGCGCGGCCATCTGTAGATGAGGAAGTAACGCTTGATGGCCAACGTCAATTTGAGATACGGATCGTTTTTAGCTTGTTCCGAAGCGAAGCGCAAAACATCATCACGATACACGTCAATACGTTTTCCTTTATATGTAGTTGCCGCAGTCAAGACATCTCTATCATCTTTAAAACTATTCGCAACAATTAACGCGTATCCATTGTTGGTCACCGCGGCCAACACAACATCTTTGTTGTACCTGAATTGATCCGACGTCATCGACAAAAAACCTCCATTCACTCTCATCGCCTTCAGTACCACCTCCTTGTCTTCTGTAGTTGCGAGAACGTGCTTCATTTGGTTCATTTGGTTCTGGTCCATTTGGTTGGTTGAAAATAATGTATGTACCCATACAAGCCCCTAAAGGCTTGGGTGTTTAAAATTTTGAATATTTTTTATTGTTAAGTTCTAATTGTAAAAAGTTCTAATTCAAATGTACTTTACAAGTATTTTCTTCAGTATGTCTTCCGGAACCTTTATAGACTCTTTACAGAATAATGTAGCTACTCTTTCTAGTACTCTTTTTCGTTTCTTAATAATAGGATTATGTTCAAATAAATTACTACTTAAACCTCCAAAATCCCAATTCTTGTCAATATATTTTTCAACAAATTCAGGTGTTACTGCAGGATTATTACTTAAACCACAATACCCCCAGTACCAACCTTTGTCTATATATTTTTCGATAAATTCAGGTGTTACCGCAGGATTACTACTTAAACCATCCTCATAACCCCAGTTCCAACCTTTGTCCATATATTTTTCAACAAATTCAAGTGTTACCGCATGATTCATACTTAAACCACCATTACCCCAATTCCACGGCTTTGCCGAGGCGCAAGACTTGTCTATATATTTTTCGATAAATTCGGGTGTTATCCCCTGATTATTACTTAAACCACCACGACCCCAATGCCAACCTTTGTCAAGATGGTTTTCAACAAATTCAGGTGTGATAGATGGATTTTTACTTAAACCATTATGACCCCAATCCCACCGCTGCTTCTCTGAAGCCGCCCCAAAGGGGTGCGCGGCGGCGCCGTCGGCGCACGGCTTGTCTAGATTATTTTCAACAAATTCAGGTGTTACTGCAGGATTACTACTTAAACCACAATACCCCCAATTCCACCGCTCCGCGGAGGCGCCGACGGCGCACGGCTTGTCTATATATTTTTCAATAAATTCTGGCGTCACACCCGTATTACTACTTAAACCGTTTTGACCCCACCACCAATTCTTGTCAATATATTTTTCAAAAATTTCGAGTATTACTACAGGATTCATACTTAAACCATATTTACCCCAATTCCACCGCTCCGCGGAGGCGCCGTCGGCGCACGGCTTGTCTATATATTTCTCAATAAATTCTGAAGTAACTATCGGATTACTACTTAAACCATATTTACCCCAACACCAACCCTTATCGATATATTTCCCAATAAATTCTTGTGTCATAGAAGGGTTATTACTTAAACCCCCTTCACCCCAATGCCAACCTTTGTCAATATATTTTTCAACAAATTTAGGTGTTACTGCAGGATTATTACTTAAATTCAAGTAACCCCAATTCCAATCCTTATCCGGATACTTTTCCAATAGTTTAATTAATGACATTTTTAATTTATCTAAATTCTTTATTCTTTATTCTTTATGTTGGATTGATTACTTCTTAGCCTTATTCTCTGTACCCATAAAAGCACCAAAGTGCTGGGGTGTTTTAAATTTTGAAAATTTTTTATTGTTAAGTTAATGTTTTATTAGATTTTGGTTTTGAATCAAACATAAGAAAAAAACATTCTAGCCTCTTCCATTTCTTTAGTTGAAAGTCGCAATTTTGCTGCATCTTGTAATGTCATTATATCTGGTTTGTGTGATAAAATTTGTTTACGTAATGTGGCATTTCTTCTATTTTCTTCAATGATTTTTTTCATATAAGCATTTAAATATTCTGTTGTTATATTTCTATTTCTTGACATATGTACTGCTAATTCTCTATCTTTATTAGCAATAAAAGGGTTAGCTCCAGCTTCTATTAATAATTTTATTACTTTAATATGATTATCAGAAGATACCACATGGAGTACTGTATTGCCTTCATTGTCTAGTATATTAATATTAGTAAGCTTATTTTCAAGTAATGCTTTTATAATTTCTAAACATTCGTAATCGAAATGTTCGTGATAATTCAAACAATAATTCAAACATGCAAGTATAAGAGCTGGGGTGCCTTCATTGTCTAGTATATTAGGATTAGTACGCTTATCTTCAAGTAATGCTTTTACATTGTCTGACGATCCCTCATTAATTGCAATTATAAGAGCTGGTGTGTCTTCTTCATTGTCTCGTATATTTGGATTAGCACCAGCTTTAAGTAATGCTTTTACGTGTTTTACGTCATATGAATTATATAGATTATTTAATAGTTCTGAATCAATCTTTCTCATCATATAATAATACTCTTTGTCTTTTTTGGTTACTTGGTTACTTTAATCTCTAATCTCTTTGGTTACTTTAATCTCTTTAATCTATTTGCTTTACGTACCCATACAAGCACCAAAGTGCTTGGGTGTTTTAAAGTTTGAAAATTTTTTTAAAACGAAAAGGAAAAGGAAACGAAAAGGAAAACTAAAACACCAAAGTGCTTGTTTAAAATGTTTATATTAAAAGTTTAGCAATACCTACTATCACCTTCGGTGTACCTCTACGAGGAATACTCATACTCGAACCCCTCCTCCTCCTCAAAGTCCTCGCCTTCCTCAATCCACTCCTCCCATTCACCAACGTCACGTTCTTCATCGACTTTCGGGGAGCGGTGACGACCACAAAAGTTTCCGGACTTTGCCTTGGACTTGCAAGCCTCTCCCTTCTTTGTCTTTGCGTGACACATTTCGCTGTGCTCGCTTTCGCTCTCGCTTTCGCTGTCGTTGTCCTTTGGATTGTGAAGCTTTGCTTCCGCCTCGGAGCGGTGACGACCACAGAAGTTTCCGGACTTTGCCTTGGACTTGCAAGCCTCTCCCTTCTTTGTCTTGGCGTGACACATCCCGTCTTCAACACTGTCCTCGTCCAAGTCCACAACTTCCTTCACAACTTCCTCTTCCTCCTCTTCTTCTTCTTCTTCCTCTTCCTCTTCTTCTTCCTCTTCCTCTTCCTCTTCCTCTTCCTCCTCCACAACTTCCTC
>Ga0209702_10007615_pt1 | contig 13142 bp, 10 predicted proteins | sample FRY01_FD_187210 | JGI IMG/M metagenome (GOLD analysis project Ga0209702, IMG submission 187210) | Freshwater microbial communities from Lake Fryxell liftoff mats and glacier meltwater in Antarctica - FRY-01 (SPAdes) (version 2) | ecosystem: Environmental > Aquatic > Freshwater > Ice > Glacier... | reverse complement strand
TGTTCATCAGCCCGCACACTGTGCGCAAACACATCGCCAACATTTACGAAAAACCAACTGATGCCACTCACGCAGAAGTGACGGGGATGGCCTTGCGGAAAAGGTGGTTTTAGGCAGGTTTTATCCACCAAGTATCGAAGGTTTGGGCGGGATTTTGAAGTTGCAGTATTTCCCCGATTTTAGGCGTTGCGAGTAGCACTTTTTGCTGCTGGGCTGATTTGTGGATACGGCTCAGCGGCTCGTCCCAGGGATGGTTGGCAAGTGCGAACTTGGCGGAATGTACGGGTAAGAGTCTTTTCGCCCGGAGGTCCTGTGCGGCCTGCAGCACTTCTTCGGGTTGCATGTGGATGTACTTCCATTTGCGATCGTACTGGCCGTTTTCGAGGATGGCGAGGTCGAACGGACCGTGTTTGGCGCCAATTTCTTGGAAGTGATGACCGTAACCACTGTCGCCGCCCACCAGCATTTTGAAAGCAGGTGTTTCGATGACGAAGCCCAGCCAAAGGGTGCCGTTGCGTATGAGGCCGCGGCCGGAGAAGTGGCGGGTGGGGACGGTTGAGAGTTGAATTTGGGAGTTGATTTGGTGGTGGTGGTGCCAGTCGAATTCGCGCAGTTGCCCGGCTGGAACTCCCCAACGTTGCAGGTGTGCGCCTACGCCGAGTCCGCAATACACTTGGTTTATTTTTGGCAAAAGCGCTCGGATGGTAGGGTAATCGAGGTGGTCGTAGTGGTCGTGTGTAATAAGCAGCACATCGATATCTGGAAGATCATCCACCCCATATTCGTTGGTACCGGCAAAAGCAGGAATGCCTTTTTTAAAAGGAGATGCACTTCCGCTGAATACGGGATCAACCAGAAAACGGAGTCCACCAAGTTGAAAATAGTACGACGAATGCCCAAACCAAACAAGCACCTCATCCGTTTTTTGAAATGCCAATAAATCCGTTTTCACAGCAGGCAAGCGGCGATCAGGATTTCGTTTGGGCGCGCGATCAAACAACCATTCCCAAGTCACCTTGGCCATGCCGTAACCCTCGGTAAAAGCAGGCGTGGGCATGGGGTTCTGAAATTGGCCTTTCAAAAAATGCGGTGATGCCTGTATTCGCTCTTTGCGCATTCCCTTGGCTTTTGCGCCAAATACTGGTAATCTCAACGCTTGGCGCACAATTACCACCACCAAACTAACTACCACCAAGCCAACTAAAAACATTTCAGAATTTTAAATCGCGTTTTACAGCTCCAAGTTGCAAATAAAATGAAAAAAAGACCGCTAAAGTGCTTTTTAACTTATCGTTACATCTGCAAAAAATGCTGCTACCACTTTGTGTCACCAAGCCAAATGTTGCAATCCTTTAACGGTCCAAATCACCGAGCTTTCCCATAAAACCCTCGACACCTCGGTGCGCATGTGAATTGATGTATTGGTGGCCTTAGGACAGCTCGCTGATACAGCTTACCGATCGGGGCAAGACTTCCTTCTCAAAAAGGAAGCCTCCATGCCAAAACTAGTCGAAAACAAAGGTGATTTAACCCATTACATTCCAAACGTTCAGGCAGAAATTGATTGGCGAGACGCCTTACTGCGGACAAACAACGACCGTTATTCGCCGAACGACGGCCACAGCTGGGGCGGCGACGCCATCAAGGTCAATCTGCTCAAAGGAACTTCATCGCACCAACGAAATCACACCCTTTAACACCAAAGTCCGGTTTTCGGCACGGCCCATAAAATAATAGGCATAACCTCCAGGGTCACAAACTTGACCTTTGAAAGTACCATCCCAGCCATCCTGCCAGTTGCGCGACTCAAACACCAACTCGCCCCAGCGATTGTACACAAGCCATTGTGCTTGCTCAAATTCACAGTCTGAGGTCAACTTGAAAAGCTCATTAACCCCATCGCCATTTGGGGTAAAGGTATTTGGCGCTAAAATTTTGCATTGAATCAAGTTGCAAGAATCTTGAATTTCCACTTCCTTTTCAAAAGTACAACCCATACTATCGCGGAGATAAATTGTATATTTTCCCACTTCGAGCTGCGCTAGCATCGTATCGCCCACCAAAACAATGGGATTTAATCCAAAAAGGAAAGGAGGCGATCCTGCGGCAACTCCTTGAATGAGCACGCTTCCCAAAGAATCAAAACAAGATGCGGGATTAATCTCCAAAAACACGTCTTGAATGGGAGGTCCCAAGTTTTGCAGTTCAAAAATCTGGAGCCTAGTGCAGCCTTTGGCGTCTTCCACCAAAACCGAATAGGTACCAGCATTCAGATTCCAATACGTTTGTTGAGCGCTTGCTGGCAAACCATTGATTGAAAAGAGGAAAGGGCCTGTGCCTCCGAAAATGCTGTCTACCCAAAAACTTCCATTTGGCAAACCACATCGACTTGGAATCACGTCGATGTACATGCTATCAATGGCATTCGACGTAACCCATACCGAATCCAGTATACAACCTGAAGGGTACGTTGCACGCAGCTGATAAGTGCCTGAATCCGTTGCCAATGCACTTAAATCGAGGGTTCTATTTGTTTGACCCACCAATGCTATGCCCTCAAAATACCACTGATAGGCCGTTGGCTGGTGCGTTGCCACTGCTTCAAGCTTCCAACCGGGCAAACAAGCATTGCCTTCTTGATTTATCCGAACCTGCACAAAAGGAGCAGCCAAGGTAATTTGCAAGTCATCTACCCAGAAATACGGGTGCCCTTGTGTTGTGCCTTGAAAATTGAGGGGAGGTATGCATTGCGCACCAATCACGATACTATAAATGGTGTCGATTGGGGTAAAATTAATGGTAAACTGCTGCCAATTGAAGTCAGAAGTATAATACACACTTCCGAGCAGGGTGTATCCATGGCTAAAAGGACAATCGTCGGTGCCAGGTGTCGGAAAGTTCGGACAAAGGCCACTGCCATATAATTGTATGTTAATGGGATCATAGGCAGGTAGAGGCGGATTGGCAGCTGTACCGCCATACCGTCCCCCTAACATGTAAAAATTGAAAGTATAGGGGATGCCGGGTAGCAAAGGATACAGCAGGCACGCACCAATATTTTCCATCCCGCCTGGAGACACCGTAAATCCAGCTACCCCTGTGCCCGAGGGAAAAGGACTTGGCAAATTAGGCGGTGAAAAGCCGCCTGGCAAACTGTTAAAGTAGTCGGATGTACCATAAGTAGCTTGGTGCCAATTTTGCGCGCGCTGCATTTGTGAGATGGCCGTGGGCAAGCTGCTGTAGAGTTCAAAGCCGGGGTTCGACAGATGTAGAAGGTCGTTTAACTGGCAAAAACAAGCTGTATCGTTCAAATCCACGAGCCCGTTACCATCGTCATCGATGCCATTATCACACACTTCTTGCGCCATGGCTGCAGTGCTGCAACAGAGCCAAAACAAAAGTATCCAATGCCAACGTAAAGGAAAAGAAACGATCACCTGTAGGATCAAAAAACTAAATTACACAATAATTGCAATGAGTACATCAGCAGCGTGGGTAAGGGCTAACAATTAATGCGATTTTAATGCCAGTTGACCGCTGTTGATTCCGGAATTCCATTTGCATAAATGCATGTGTTCCACTACATTGCCAAAGAATATGGAATTCGACTACATCATCATAGGCGGTGGATCAGCGGGCTGTGTTTTGGCCAACCGACTCAGCGCCAATAGCGATCAGCAAGTGCTGCTTTTAGAGGCCGGCCCGGCGGATAAAAATCTTTTAATAAAAATTCCAGCCGCCTTCTACAAGCTTTACAAAAGCAAGGTAGATTACGGTTTTTACACCGAAGCTCAAGCGGGTGCCGCTGATCGCCGACTGTTTGTGCCAAGGGGCAAGACCTTAGGAGGTTCGGGTGCCATCAACGCCATGATTTACATACGTGGGCACCGATTAGACTATGATGGCTGGGCCGACGCTGGCAATCCTGGCTGGAGTTATGAGGAGGTGCTGCCCTATTTTAAACGATCGGAGCACAATCATACCTTTGGTGGCAATACTTTCCATGGTCAAACCGGCGAATGGCACATAAGCAGTCAGCAGCCACACCCCCTCACCCAAATCTACGTTGCGGCAGCACAAGCAGCTGGTTACCCAGCATTGGCTGATTTTAATGCACAGGAAGACTTCGGAATCGGCGTCCACCAAGTAAACATCAAAAACGGCAAAAGGCATAGTCCTGCGCACGCTTTTCTTATTCCTGCCAGAAGCAGGGCCAACCTCACCGTCAAAACAGGCCTTCATGTGGAGCGCTTGCAACTCGATGCCCAATGTGTAAGCGGTGTTTGGGTGCAGCTCCACGGCAGGCTACAACTGCTTAAAGCGCGTAAAGAAGTGGTGTTAACCGCCGGCAGCATTCACAGTCCTTTGCTTTTACTCCGATCGGGCATAGGCGACAGTACATACCTCAGCGGCTTAGGCATTACCCCCCTTCATCACTTGGCAGGCGTTGGGCAAAACTTACAAGACCACCCCGTGGTGCCGCTTGTATACCGCACCCAAAAAGGCGCTTCCCTCGATTCGGCCGATAATTTATGGAACCTCGGCCGCTGGTTGTTTACGCAAAAAGGCCCTTTCACAAGCAATTTGGCTGAAGGTGGTGGTTTTCTACGCAGCGAACCTGGCTTACCGGCCCCCGACTTGCAGCTGCACTTTGCTCCGGCTTTTTTTGTGAATCATGGCTTCGACAAACCTCAAGGCAACGGCATGTCGCTGGCACCCATCTTACTACAACCTGAATCGCGTGGCACGGTAAGGCTCCATCCCAATAATTTTCACAAACCCCTCATTGATCCGCGGGTTTTTCAGTCGCCCAACGACCTGCGTGTTTTGCGGGAAGGCTTTAAAATGGCCCAACAAATCCTGCATCAAGAAGTGTTTACTCCGTGGCGGCAAGCTCCTTTTCTTCCTCAAGTTGCGTTGAACAACGATGTCGACATCGATCAATACATCCGAGAAAATGTGGAATTACTGTACCATCCCGTGGGCACTTGCAAAATGGGAGCGGATGAGGAGGCCGTAGTGGATGCTCAGTTGAGGGTGCATGGCTTAAGTGGCCTTCGCATTGCAGATGCCTCCATCATGCCTACCATCACACGGGGCAATACCCAAGCGCCTACCATTATGATTGCGGAAAAGGCGGCAGACCTGATTTTGGGGAGGGTTTAAGTAGCAAAAAAGCTCCTTTAGTGAGGCTAAAATACTTTTGCTGGTTACCCTTGATTGGTGAGGATGACGAAGAGAAAGTGGATGAATGGGATGTTTTTACCTTAAATAATTTGAATACCTGTTCCCGCTGTCAAGTGGCCAATCTGCCAAACCGCTTGTCCTGCAGCCTGCATACGCTGTTCAAAGCTGTTAGCCGCGTGTTGGGCAATGCTAACGAGGAGCCCGCCGCTGGTTTGGGGATCGCAGAGGTACATGAATTCAGGACCAGTTACGCCTTGCACTTGCGCGCCATAGGCATTCCAGTTGCGGTACACTTGATCGGGAAGCAGAAATTGATCAAGGTACACTTGCAAACCCGGAAGCAGGGGAATGCTGGCTAAGTTGAGTTCTGCACCGGTGCCGGAGGCCGCACAAACTTCGAGCAAATGACCGAGCAAGCCAAAACCGGTAACATCGGTGAGGGCATGCACCATGGGTAGTTCGCCAAACAATGTACCAATGCTGTTGAGCTGGGTGGTGATATCGAGCAACCGAAATAAATCAGTGGTGCTTATTTTTTCCTTTTTGAGGGCTGTTGCCAATATGCCTACACCCAAAGGTTTGGTGAGGTACAACAGGTCGCCCACCTTGCCTCCGCCATTGGTGCGCAATTGCGTATCGCTCACTAGACCATTTACACAAAGCCCAAATACCGGCTCTGGCGCATCGATGCTGTGACCGCCAGCGAGGGGAATGCCTGCTTCGTCGCACACTTCTTGCGCGCCCCGCAGCACTTCGGCTGCCATGTCGGGAGCTAGTTTTTCCGTTGGCCATGCCAAAATGCTGAGCGCCATGATAGGCCTGCCTCCCATGGCATACACATCACTGATGGCGTTGGTAGCCGCTATCCTCCCGAAATCATAAGGATCGTTGACAATGGGCGTGAAAAAATCGGTGGTGGCAATCAGTAATTGATCAGTACCCAGCCGGTACACCGCTGCATCGTCTTTGTGCTCAAGACCCACCAGCAAATTCGGGAAATTCCGCTTGCCGAGGCCTGCCAATACCTGATCTAATACTGCTGGTGCAATTTTACAGCCACAGCCCGAGCCACTGCTGAATTCAGTCAATTTAAGCGTGCTCATGGGGATCGGTAGTTAGTTGTATCAATTTTTGGGCATAAACGCCCGCTTCTTCTTGGGCAACAGTCACAGAATGGATTTGTGCGGAATTTTTGGCCCGTAAATTCAGTTCATAGGCTTTGTCGTAATACCGCAGCGCAATACGCGCAGCGGTGGTTAAATCGCCTTCCTGCAAAGCATTTAGTGCCTCGTTTACCTGCTGACCACCTATTTTTTTGCCAATGCGCTTGAAGCTCTGCTGTAAAAATTCAATTTTCGCGCTGCCATATTCAGCAAGCAAGCGCTTAACCCGACGCTTCGTACTCACCTCTAGTAAGTAGCAAGGCGCTACTTCCATTTGTACGTAAAAGGGCATCGGCAAATTAATATTGCCAATCATGCGGCTTTCATCCTCCACCCAAAGCACTTGTTGCGTATCAATTTGCAGCAAGTGCATGGCTAAAAGATTGATAAAATGCTCGTTGCTGGGCTGTGGAGCGTCTGACATCCCTCCAAAAGCAGAGCCTTTATGGTCGGCAAGGGCTTCAAGGTCGAGCACCTGAGCGCCTAAGAGTTGTAAATTATGCAGGGTTTCGGTTTTACCAGACCCTGTGTAACCGCCTACAACGCGTAGGGGCCACGACTGCTCAAACAATTGATTTGCCCGCTGGCGCCAAGCTTTATAACCGCCTTCTAGCACACGAACCTCCAACCCGGCCTGGGAAAGTAACCAGGCCATGGCTCCGGAGCGCTGTCCACCTCGCCAGCAATACATAAAAATGGGTTTTCCTGCCGCCAATCGCTTGGCTTCGCGCACAAAGCCACTCATTTTAGGTCCGACGTAAAGTAGCCCAAGCTCAAGGGCTTTATCTGCACTTTCCTGCTTATAAGCCGTTCCCACCAAAACTCTTTCGGCATCACTAAAAAGTGGAAACGACAAAGCACCTGGTAGGCGTCCAGCAGCAAATTCACCCGGCGAACGTACGTCTAAACAAACGGCACCTGGCAATTCTGCTAAAAAATCTGTGATTGACATGCGTAAAACGCCTTTGTTCATCCTTGGAATCCGATCTGTCGGTGCGAGCCGTCGCAATATGGCTTATTGGCTGAAGCACCACAGCGACAAAAGTACGTCTTCCCTATCAATTCTATTGCACGCCCGCCCTGCTCTATGCCGATATTTCCGTGCACTTCCAATGGCCCGTTCAGCAAGACGGTTACAAAGGGCAGGGCCTCGTTCACCGGCTTTGGCTTGGGTGCAGTTAAGTGGGCTTGTAGACTGAGGGCTTTGGAGGGACAAGCTAGTACTGCCTTGCGAATGGCGTCGCTTGCCGCCCCATTCACGTCTATCCACGGTCGTTCTTTGGGCTTAAAGACGGTCGGCAAGGCCTTAAAACAAGCCGTAGAATGAATACACAAATCTGGCTTCCAATAAACAGTGAGCTCTCCTTTGGTGTAGGTCTTTTCCATAAACGCGATTGAATACGAATATAACGAGTTGCTGCCAATGGCGCAAATAAGTTCCGCACTGCCATTAAGTGCTCGGCGCCAGCATGATCGACCAAAAAAATTTCACTCGTCTATAAACAGTCGCTGCATAACCCGCGGTAAGCAAAAAACCCTCTGTGAGAGGGCCTTTTTTGAAGCTTGGTGTAAGCCTATTTTACTACGATCAGGCGATTTACACTTTGTCGCTCCCCGCTTTGTACCTGTATAAAGTAGGCACCTGCGGCAAAACTGCTTAGCTCGATGGTCGGCTGGTCAAGTCCGTCGTGCCATTGTTGGAAGACCATTCTGCCCCCGCCATCATATACCCGGAGTTCGAAACTTTGCAATTCGCTTTGGTCGGCCAAGCGCACTTGCACTTGCTCGCGGGCTGGGTTGGGGTAGCTGTTGAAGCTAATGGCTTGGCTGAGCACAATTTGTTTAACGGCACTTTCTACCACCAAGCCATTTTGCGCATTGGCTTGTAATTTATAATACACTGCTGGATAAGTAGCTTTTCGTCCGATCGCTGGCGCCGCATCCTGTACTTGGTATTGCTCACGTGCTAATTGGGCATTGTGGGCTGCCACTTCTTGAACCAACTGCCAGCTTTGGCCGTCGAATGACCTTAGCAAACGATAGTTGAGTAGGCTTTGCTCATAGGCACTTTCCCAAGCTACTACCACTGCGTTGCCCTGTAATTGTGCTCGGATGCTGCGGAGAGCTTGTTGTTCACCGGCCTCGGGTTTGCTGTAGAAGAGTTCCACTGGTACGGCCTGAAAGTTGTTGGCAGCGTTAAAGCCGTACATTTTGCTGTTGGAACCAGCGGCATTCAACCGCATTTCAATGGAGAAGTCGTTGACATCTCCTTGAAAATTGGAAACATAAAAACGACCTAAGCGGTGTTGCCGCGGACGAGCATCGATATGAGCCACTTTGTATTGGTAGTTGCTGGCTTGAACGTTGAGGGGTGCATCGGCATTAATCATAGCGATCATTTGGCCATCACGGCGGATCAGTTGCACACTAAATTGCTCGTTATACGCCACTGGCAAACCAGAAGCACTTTGGAGTTGAGCAGAACCTGGCACATAATGCAAACTCATGAAAGGATTATTCGGCTGGAGGTCGAAAGCCAAATCTGAAAAAGCAAGCAAAACTGGCGCTTCACCTACTTGATTCAAATACAGGTCGAAATAAATGCGCCCTCCATCGCTAAAGGTATTCTTCAAGGCTACTTCCACTTGCAACGGATTGCTAGCAGCTGCAGTACTAAACCAAACCAAGAACATGGCTAAGGCCATCATACCCATTCTGAGCTTTTGTGAACTTTTTTCTATGGCTGCCCGGAGGATGCCGGCGGGTAGTAATTGGGTCATTAAAGGTTTCATGATTTAGAGTCCTTCCTTATCCCAAAGGTAAATATTCTATAATTTATAAATATCATGCCAAATAATATGACATTATTCATAAAACATTGTGCTGTGCTTTACTATACACTTCTAATTTCCTATATTTGATTTTGAAGCATTATTTATGTTTTATATTTTTCTAATTTTAACTATTTTTAACATTAATAAATAAATAAAATGAAATTTAACGCTGTGATTAAAAATCCTATTTATAGAATTAAGTCGAAATTAGCGCTATTCAGGAATCTCGAATGGGGTGAAATTCCTGTCTGCCAATTTTTATCCTCGCGTTGAGAGCTGCCAAGCGCTGCTTAACTTTGTATGAATGACCACAGAAGTTTTTAAGGCGCTTGAATACACTATTCCCGATAAACCAGGAGTGTACCGCTATTATGATGCGCAAGAAAAACTGCTTTACGTAGGCAAGGCCAAAAGCCTCAAAAAACGGGTTGGCAGCTATTTTCAGCCCGATCGTAACGAAAGTGGCCGCATTCGGTTAATGGTGAGCAAAATTAACCGAATCGAGTTTACCCTAGTCGATACCGAGCTTGATGCCCTGTTGCTCGAAAATGCCCTCATCAAAAAACACCAGCCCCGTTTTAACATCCGCCTCAAGGATGATAAAACCTATCCTTATATCGTCATCAAAAACGAGCCTTTTCCGCGCATTTTTCCCACCCGCCGCATGATTCGCGATGGCAGCACCTATTTTGGTCCGTATGCCTCGGTGGTCATGATGCGCACCATGCTCGAGCTGGTCAAGCGCATCTACCCCCTACGCACTTGCAGCCTTTCGCTTACACAAGCCAACATCCAAAGCGGTAAATTCCGGGTTTGCTTGGAGTACCAGATCGGCAATTGTCTAGGGCCTTGCGAGGCGCATCAGCGTGAGGCCGACTACAACAACAGCATTGAGGCTATTAAAGAAATACTGAAGGGCAGTTTCCAGAAAGCGCAGCAGCTGCTGGTAGAGGAGATGAAGGCGCACGCGGCTAATTTGGCATTCGAAAAAGCCGCATCGGTGAAGAAAAAAATCGCAGCCCTTGAAAATTACCAGTCGAAATCCGCCGTGGTGAACCCCAACATTACGGATACCGATGTATTTACCATTGTGCGGCAGGAAGAATTGTCGGTAGTGAACTACTTGCACATTCAAAACGGAGCCATTGTACGCAGCCACAACCTCGAAATCCTCCAAAATCTAGAAGAAGAAACCGGGGCGCTTCTTACTTATGGTCTGATTGAGCTCCGCAACCGCTTCCAAAGTGATGCGCGGGTGCTTTTATTAAACCATGCAATTGAAGCAGAACCTGAAGGACTCGACCTACAGGTGCCGCGCATCGGCGACAAGAAAAAAATTGTGGATCTGAGTTTAAAAAATGCCTTCTACCACCTCAACGAGCTGATGCAGCAGCGCAATAACAAACAGCACGAGCAAAAAACCGATAAGCTGATGGAGCAAATGCGAGTCGATTTGAGCCTCAAAAAGCAACCGCGGCACATTGAATGTTTCGATAACTCTAATTTCCACGGCAGTTACGCAGTTTCGGCCTGCGTGGTGTTTAAGGATGGCAAGCCGAGTAAAAAGGACTACCGGCATTTTAACGTAAAAACGGTGGAAGGGGCTAATGATTTTGCTACCATGGAAGAAGCCATTACCCGGCGCTACACCCGCTTGCTTGCCGAAAAAGAGCCCCTTCCTGATTTACTAATTGTGGATGGCGGCAAAGGCCAACTTAGTTCTGCTGTTGCTGCCCTGCACGTCCTCGGTATTTACGGTAAACTGCCTGTGTTGGGCATCGCCAAAAACCTAGAAGAGCTGTTCTATCCCCATGATCCAGTGCCGCTGCACCTCGACAAAACCAGCTACAGTCTCAAAATCATTCAGCAATTGCGCGATGAAGCCCACCGGTTTGGCATCACGCACCACCGCAACAAACGCTCGAAAGGTACTATCAAATCTGCCCTTAGCGACATCGAAGGTATTGGTCCAAAGTCCGTGGAAAGTCTACTGCGCACTTTTAAATCGGTAGCGGGATTAGAAGCAGCAGAAGCCTCGGCGGTAGAAAAAAGCATTGGTAAAGCCAAGGCAGCCATTGTGTTTGATTGGTTAAAAAATCAAGTACTAACCTCCTAACAAGTCAAAAAAAACGACGATAAAAGCTCGTCGTCGTTTTTAAAATTTCGGTTCAGGCGCCTTCCCTGCAACTTGCCACTTGCCTCAAAGCAACTGCTGCCTATTGTTTAACTAAGCGGGTTGTGAACATTTGTTCGGCACTTTGCAAACGCAATACATACATTCCGGCGGGCAGCTCCAATTGCAAACTACTTTCTTGCTGCCCCGTGAACCATGCTTCGCGCACCAGTTCCCTGCCCATCACATCGCAGATGGTCAATGCTGCCCCTGATGTTAAGGCCTGCTCAAGTTGTATTTTCAATTCATTATTGAACGGATTGGGGAAAGCCCTACCGTGGAGCTGCTGAACTGGCGCTGCTACCGAAGTAAATAAACCTGAACAACCTAAGGTTTGGTTTTGGTACCAATTACGTACTGAGTCAACCCGTGCCCGCATTACCGTGATGCTGTTTAGATGACTGCTGCCGCGACCATACACATAAGCAAAATCTACACATACCGAAGCACCAGCGGCCAAGCTGATGGGCGGCATAACGCCTAAGCCCCTTCTATCTCCTGGCAGATTGGACAAGGTTAATTCATTTGAACCTGTGCCTTCTACTGGATCACCAGCAAACATAAATTGCTCTGCCAAGGGCTGACCAACCAAATTATTACCACGCATGTACCCGAACTTTTGCTGCGCAGTGTTCGGATTGCCAATGACAGAAGTATCGTTGTTGTAATAAATAAATCGATTCATCGGGTGAGACAAAAAAACCACGGCCTGCGCTGGTGGATTGGTGCCATAACCTCCTTGAGCCGTGTTGTCATTGTTAGTGGCATTGTACCCATAGTAACTGTTTCGTGCGGGATCTGAACCCACATAATCGTCGCCATAATCACCAATATCCAAATCGGTCCAATTGGCTAAATACAATGAATCATAATTGTTTAACGACACGTTATGTAGGCGGTATCTCAGAAAAATGGTATTGTGCAAGGCCGAATCAGTTGGTGCACCCATTGCAAATGCCTGCAAAGCAATGTTGATGTTAAGCCTGCCGTTGCCCGCTGCTTTGGTTACCCGGTTATCTGAAAACAACACTTGTAAAGCCTCATCCCCATGGATAACTGGAAAGTCGCCGTTTAATGGCTCATATACCCCCGAACCATCTGTATCATGAAAGGGCATCAGTACGGGAGAAACACCTTTGGATACATCCCCGCTGCCAATCCAATTGGCGATGTTTGTGATGGGAGTGTAATTGGTATTAACGTAATTAGCTTGATGCTGACTGATATTTCCTTTGTTGAGCTTGAGTACGCGACTAAAATTCACCACCAATTGTTGGGCGGTATAGGCTGCTGAGTCGGTAACAGGTCCAAAATTATAGGCCGGTCCGCCATCGTTCGGCTGTGCATAGGTTTGTGCAGCTACCCGCAAAGTACCTTGCTGACTAATGGTGCCAATCCATAAATTTGCAGCAAACACCGTTGACAAACCACTGCCTTTAGGCGCCTCAAAAACTGCGCTGCCGCCATTATAAAACAATGCACCGTTTGAAAAAATGCTGGCATTGATGTTGTTGAGGTTCAGTGATTGTGCCTGCACGAAGCTTGTCGATGTCACGGCAACCAAAAAGGTATAAAACAGTTTTTTCATAGGTAAAATAATTTTGCAAATTACGCAACACCATTAAAGTAACCTCTACCTTAATTAAGGTATATAGAGCAGATATTTTTTAAAACCGTTCCCTAATAGGGCTGCTTTCGTTCAGGTTTAAAATAAGCTATACGATTTATCGCCATTCTTCAGAAAGCAGGCGCAACACCTTCTTCTATACGCAACACCTTCTTCTA
>Ga0209702_10007614_pt1 | contig 13143 bp, 10 predicted proteins | sample FRY01_FD_187210 | JGI IMG/M metagenome (GOLD analysis project Ga0209702, IMG submission 187210) | Freshwater microbial communities from Lake Fryxell liftoff mats and glacier meltwater in Antarctica - FRY-01 (SPAdes) (version 2) | ecosystem: Environmental > Aquatic > Freshwater > Ice > Glacier... | reverse complement strand
TCAAACCTTTAATCCGTCCAACGAATTCGTCTTCTCTCGTATCTGCAAAAACCAAATGCGTGTGGCTATCACACCAAGCTGGAAGTACCAATTTACCTGTGGCATCAATAACAGATTTCGGGTCATCCGGACAAGAATCCATCGAACCATAATCTTCAATGATACCGTGTTTGATGAGTATCCAGGCATTGTCGATGATTGGAAGAATCGCCATTTCTTTTCCGCAAACAGGTGTTTGGGCTTGATGCATCAAGCCCTTACCTTCTTCCCGAACCTGAACCAACTGTTTGATATTCTTAATGAGCAAAGCCATGAGGCAAAGAAACAGGAATTAACTAACCTCGTGGCTTTCGACTCGAGTGTACAATGGCGACTATTTGAACATTTCGGGCAAATACTCTAAAATGAATACCTTAAGGAAAGATTTTCATAAACGCTACCCGATAGTTTCTGTAGCGTGATTGATAGATAAAAGGATTTTCCTTGAGTTGATTCGCAATATGGCTGAAATCCTCTTGAAAGCGTTCGCCCAGCCCGTCACGTATCTCTTAGTACCATTCAAATGCTTCTGAAAGGTCATTTTCAGCAAACGTACCGACCGTTACGGAATAGTTCATTTTTTACCAAAAACCCGCTTCATCACCTCATCTATATCATGTAATTCCATTTCCCCTCTGTCAATTTTTGCCGCACGCTCCATCACCATATCCTGTTGCCATTGAGGAATTTCGTATTCCTGACTGGCCTTGGCGTAATCAAGTGTTTTTAGAAGTTCCAAGAACTCCTCGTAGTGCTGGTCGTCAATATCAACGGTAACTTTCATGTTTTAAAGATAATTATTCTCGCTTTCGCAGACCACGATAATGTCGGGTTTCAATTGAAGAACCCGTTCCGGGTTTGTCCTGAACGAGCATGGGCAGTTCCTTTGTTTCAATTTTATGTTCAATATTAATCAACTCTTAATCCAATCAACCGCAATTCGTTCCTTAATTTCGAGGCTGAATTCAACGCATGAAAAACCTAGCGCTACATTGGAAAATCATCATCGGCCTTGTGCTTGGGGTGGTGTTTGCGCTCGTGTCCAGTTCGTTTGGATGGAGCCAATTCACCATCGACTGGATTGACCCATTCGGAACGATTTTCATCAATCTACTTAAACTGATTGCCGTTCCCTTGGTGCTGTTTTCCATCATCAAAGGAATTGCTGGCCTGCATGACACGGCAAAATTGGGTCGTTTGGCTTCAAAAACCTTAGCATTCTATCTCGTTACCACGATTTTCGCGGTTTCGATTGGTCTATTGCTGGTCAACATTATTGGTCCTGGAAAGATGATTGATGCAGATCAACGCATGGATAATCGGTTTTCCTACGAGCTCTGGGCTCAGGAAAATGGATATGAAATTAAGGACGGTATTTGTTATTCGTGTGATGAGGCGAACGCAGAAAAGGTTGCGGATGTTCGTCAATTGATGAACACTGACCCCGGAGATGAAAAACTTGCTGCAAAGATGCAATCGGCAAAAAAGACCAAGGATTCAGGTCCATTACAACCCTTGGTGGATATGGTTCCGAGCAATATTTTCCTTTCGTTGAACGACAACGGATTGATGCTTCAGGTCATTTTCTTCGCCATATTTTTTGGAGTAACACTTATTTCAATTCCTAAAGAATACGCTCAGCCGGTCATTTCATTGGTAGACGGCATGAACGAGGTCTTCCTCAAAATGGTGGATATCGTGATGCAAGCAGCACCGTTCTTTGTGTTTGCACTTTTGGCTGGTGTTATTTCCAAAATGGCTGGTGACGACCCAGCCGCAGTTGTCGAGATTTTTAAAGGTTTAGGTTGGTACAGCTTGACCGTTGTTCTGGGTCTGGCTTTCATGATTTTCGTTTTCTATCCATTGCTCGCCAAAACATTTGTTCGAGGCCTCGGTTACAAACGATTCTTCAAAGCCATTTCTCCTGCTCAATTCCTCGCTTTCAGCACCAGTTCGAGTGCGGCCACACTTCCTGTTACGATGGAGTGTGTGCAGGATAACCTTGGAGTGAGTGAAGAAACAACCAGTTTCGTGCTGCCAATCGGAGCAACTGTCAACATGGACGGCACGAGCATGTATCAAGCAATTGCAGTGGTTTTCTTAGCGCAATTCCATGCTGCTAACCTCGATTTAACTCAGCAATTGACCATCGTTCTAACTGCAACCTTGGCTTCCATCGGTTCAGCTGCTGTTCCAAGTGCTGGCCTTATCATGCTCATTATCGTGTTAGAAAGTGTGGGGTTAAATCCGGCTTGGATTGCCATCATTTTTCCTGTTGATCGCATCCTCGATATGTGTCGAACGGTGGTTAACGTTACGGGCGATTGTACTGTTGCAACAATAGTAGCCGACAGCGAGGGTCAATTGAACAAGGAGGTCTGGGCCAAATTGGATCAATAAAGATTCTGGCGCAACGAATCCGTTGAATGATTCCTGTACCTTCGGATCTGTGTTTGGATAAGTATCAAAAATGAATAACAACGGTAGTGATAAGAAGGTCGGGAATAAGGTGGAAGAACCTGCCTTTTCATACGCTTTACAGTTGACCCCATTGGAGGTGAGGGAGCGCATTCGTGCCTATTTTGCCACACAAAAGGCCGTTAAGCGAGCGTGGTTATTTGGCTCCTTTGCACGTGGCGACCAGGATGAAAACAGCGATGTAGATATTCTGATTGATGTTGACAAGGAAGCGCATCTCACGCTATTTGATCTTGCAGAATACCAAGAAACCTTGCAGAAAGCCCTCCAACGCAAGGTTGATTTTGCCATGACAGGTGCGCTGCGAGATGCATTCAGAAAAAACATCGCTAACGACCTTGTGCTTATCCATGAAGCCTAAACACATTACATCAAAAGACAGATTGCAACATGCGCTTCAAGCCATTAGGCATATTGAGGACATGAGTAATGGAGTTGGCCTTGAAAGGTTTAAGGAGGATATTGTAATCCAATCAGCCTGTTTCTATCAATTTGCAGTTGTGGCTGAGGCCATGTCGCATGTGGACAGCAATATTCTTTCCTTATATGACTATCCTTGGCACAGGGTAAAGTCTTTTCGCAATTTTATCCTACATGAGTATCATGCCATCGAACTTGAGATAACCTTCGATACAATCAAGAAGGTTCTACCGGGTCTAAAAAACGTTCTATTGGAAATCCTTGCTACTGAATTTCCTGAAAAATTATAATCCAATAAGACCTTCAAGGTTTTTAAAACCTTTAAAGTTCTTGTCAAGAATAAACAACAAGAAATACCGTTACACGACCATCAATTTAATCTCATGAAAAAACTACTAATTGCATTCGGAATCCTTATCGTGCTGCTTATAGCAGCCATCATTATTATTCCTATCGTTTTGAAAGAACCCATTACCAAAGCGGTAAAGGAGGAAGCAAACAAGAACCTAAATGCTACCATCGATTTTAAGGATGTGAGCATCTCTCTCCTTCGCTCGTTTCCCGATTTGTATGTGGGAATTGAGGAGCTTTCCATTACTGGAAAAGACAAGTTTGAAGGCAGCACGTTGATTTACTTAAAAACCTTGGTGTTGGATGTGGATTTGATGAGCGCTTTTAAGGGAAATCCAGTTATCAATCAGATAACCTTGACTGATGGTTTGGCGAATATTTTAGTGCTTGAAGATGGAACAGCCAACTACGACATCATTCCAGAATCTGAGGGAGGAGAAGCCGAAGCAGAGCCTAGTTCAGATGGCGCGTTCTCAGTTCAATTAAAGCGTTTTCAAATTGATGGATTGCAAGTGATGTATAACGACCAGCAAGGCGGAATGTCTTTCAGTACATCTCGTATTGACATGACTTTGAGTGGCGATTTTTCTGCTGATAAAACGGCTTTGAAAACCAATGTTTTGATGAAAACCGTCAAACTTGTAAACGGTGGGGTGTCTTATTTTAATGGGGTTGAATTGGAATTGAAGGCCGATGTGGATGCCGACTTGGCCAACAGCAGCTATGCCCTTAAAGACAACGAATTCCGCATCAACGGCTTGCACCTTTCTTGGAATGGAACAGTCAGTATGCCGAACGATGAAGACATTAATCTTGATTTGACCTACGGAGCTGCCAAAACAGAATTCAAGGAGATTCTATCCTTGGTTCCTGCCATTTATGCCAAAGATTTTGAGGATGTGAAAGCAAGCGGTTCACTCGAATTGAGCGGAATGGTGAAAGGAACTTACAACGAGAAGAATATTCCTGCTTTCACGGCAAACGTGAAGGTTGGAAACGGCCAATTCAAATATCCTGATTTGCCAAAAAGTGTGGATGATATTCAGATTGACCTTGCGGTTGCTAACCCGGGAGGAAGTACAGACAACACGGTTATCGATTTGAAGCAGTTCAAGTTTCAACTGGCAGCAAACCCATTTGAAGTGCGTGCTTTGGTTAAAACGCCCGTTTCTGATCCGAACATCGATGCATCATTCAAAGGAAAAATTGATTTAGGCAGTTTTGCTGATGCCATGCCGATGGAGGAAGGAGACAAACTCTCAGGAATAATCATTGCCGATGCTTCGCTGAAAGGCAAGCAGTCTGACCTAGACAACAAACGCTATGAAAACTTTGATGCGAAAGGCGAGTTTAATCTTTCGGACATCGTTTATAGCACGGCTTCGGTGGCAGTTCCAGTAGAAATTAAGTCCGCACTATTCAGGTTTGCTCCGCAATTTTTGGAGTTGACTTCGTTTGATGCCAAGGCTGGAAAGTCCGATTTCAAAGCAAGTGGAAAGATTACCAACTACCTCGGCTATGCTTTGGGCGATGGAACATTGGAAGGAACTTTCAACCTCAACAGTACGCTTATCGATGGTAACGAATTGGCGGGTTTAAGCACTTCGGAAGCTGAAACAACGGAGCAACCAGCAGAAGGTAGTGGTGGAGAATCTCCAGCATCCGCACCATTCGTTGTTCCTAAAAATCTTGATTTAGCGCTTTCAACAGACATCAAGAAGATTGTTTACGACAACATCAATCTCTTGAACACAAAGGGAAATGTGGCAATTCGTAATGGAAAGGTCAACCTGAACGGCCTGAACTTCAATACGCTTGGCGGCAGCGTTGCCATGAACGGTTATTACGACAGCAGCAACGAAGCGAAACCGAAGTTGAATTACGACCTCGACATCAAGAATATCGTGCTGAAAGAAGCTTACGAAACTTTTGGTGCGGTGAAGAAATTGGCCCCGATAGCTGAGAAAACGGAAGGAAGGGTTTCGGTCAATTTTAACGTGATTGGAACAATGAAGAGCGGAACAGAAGTAGATTACAATTCGCTAAACGGTGGCGGACGTTTGACTTCGGAAAGTTTGAAAATAACAGGAACAGAAGCTTTGGATAAAGTGGCTCAAGTGGTCAAGATTAATGCATTCAAGAACCCAGAAGTGAAGAATGTTAATTTGAGTTTTGCATTCGTAAACGGTCGCGTTTCGGTGCAACCGTTTGATGTGAAAATCGGCCCTGTTTCTGCCAACATATTTGGAAGTCATGGTTTTGATGAAACGATGGATTACGTGCTCGGAACAAGCGTTCCAACTGCTGTGTTGGGCGATCAGGCAAATGCTGTCATTGGCGGATTGGTTTCTCAGGCCAATAAGCTAGGAGCAAACTTCACGGCAGGAAGCACAATTGATGTGGATATCCTTGTAAAAGGAACGTTCAAAAAGCCGATTATCACGCCTGCATTCAAGGGAAGTGGTGGAGGAGCAAGCCCAACTGAAAACCTGAAAGCCGCTGCCGAAGCTGAGTTCAATAAGGCGAAGGATGAGCTAGAAAGAAAAGCCCGCGAAGAAGCCGATAAATTGAAGAATGAAGTGGAAACCCGCGCACGGGCCGAAGCAGAAAAACTCAAAAAAGAAGCTGAAGAGCGCGCCAAGAAAGAGGCCGAGAAAGCTTTGAAGGACAAAGGCGGAGATGCCATTAAAGGATTGTTTGGTAAACCGAAAAAGTAGGTTTTGGATGTCAGATAAGAGATGTCAGATTGTAGGTGGATGTCGAAATGAGAGCCGCATGTTTTTAACTCACGCCACCATGGATGATCCGTGGTCTTCCACGAATGGTCTGTGGCGCTCTTTCGCGAGCGTCCCCGTTCGTGAAACTACCGCCACAGGTCGTTCAGAAGGATTCTTCAGTGATCCCCGAGCCTTCGGCAACGATCCCCGAGCCTTCGGCAACGATCCCCGAGCCTTCGGCAACAATCCCCGAGCCTTCGGCAATGATCCCCGAGCCTTCGGCAATGATCCCCGAGCCTTCGGCAATAATCCCCGAGCCTTCGGCAATGATCCCCGAGCCTTCGGCAATAATCCCCTAGCCTTCGGCAATTATCCCCGAGCCTTCGGCAATAATCCCCTAGCCTTCGGCAATGATCCCCTAGCCTTCGGCAATGATCCCCTAGCCTTCGGCAATTATCCCCGAGCCTTCGGCAATAATCCCCGAGCCTTCGGCAATGATCCCCGAGCCTTCGGCAATGATCCCCGAGCCTTCGGCAACAATCCCCGAGCCTTCGGCAATGATCCCCGAGCCTTCGGCAACGATTCCCGAGCCTTCGGCAACGACTCCCGAATCTTCGGCAATGATCCCCGAAATGCGATTTTGAAGCTACTGCCCCCTAGTCTCTCCTCTCTTGTCTCTTGTCTCCTGACTCCTGTCTCTCATCCCTCGTCTCTTGTCCCTTGCCTCCTGTCCCTCGTCCTTTGTCTCTCGTCCCTCGTCCCTCTTCAGGCCCAAAACCCCGATGCCTGCGAAATGCCCGGCAACAAGAAGGTGCAGAACCTATGGGAACAGGCCCTCAATGAGAAGAAACCTTCGGTGAGACGGGAGCTTTACGATCAAATCCTCAATGAGGAGGAAAACCACCACGGGGCCATTTTTGCCAAAGCTTACGAGCAACTAAGCAAGGCCGAAAAAGACCCAATGAGCAAGGGCATCGCTTTCGGCTACAAACCGATGAAGGAGGTTGCCGACCTCTGCCCAACTTACCATATGTATCCGTTTTACTACATGGGGCTGATTGCCATGCAGAAAAAGGAATTCAAAGAGGCGGAAGGGCATTTCAAGCAGTTTCTTACCATTGAGTTTGACGATCCGCGTTGGTATCCGAAAGATTTTGAAGAAAAAACCTTGCAGGTGGAAGCGTGGATTCCGCAGTGCGCTTATTACGATTCGCTTTATTCCAATCCTGTTCCGTTTACGCCAGAGGTTGTGAAAGGAATTTCCTCGCGGAGCAACGAATATCTGGGCATCATTTCACCTGATAACGAAGTTGCGTTGTACATCAGACGGCATTTCGTGAAGCGTAAAGACTTCCTCACGGCAAAGGAAATTGAGGAGTTTACTCGAAGCAAACGACTACCGAATGGTGAGTTTGACGAAGGAACCGCCATGCCGCATCCTTTCAATGTTACAGAAAACGTAGGAAGCGCTTCACTAACAGTCGATAACAAGCGCATGTTCCTCACCATTTGTAACGACAATGCAGATGGCTACAAGAACTGCGATGTGTTCTACAGCGATTGGAGTTATAGTGGATGGAGCGCACCCATAAATGTCGGTGAAGGAATCAACGGAAAGAACTCGTTTGAAGGTCAGCCAACCATAACTCCTGATGGAAAAACGCTCTATTTCGTATCCATCCGCGAGGATGAAATTGGAACCATCGACAACATGGATCTCTATGTTTCGCATCTACAAGATGATGGAATTTGGGGTCAAGCAAAGAATCTCGGAACCACCATCAACACCAAAGGAAACGAGAAGTCTCCGTTCATTCACGAGGATAGTCATACGCTCTATTTTAGTTCAGATGGACACAATGGAATCGGGAATTTCGACATCTATTATGTGAGACAAGATTCCACCCACAACTGGATTAAACCAAAAAATATTGGCTTTCCTATAAATACCGAAGGCGCAGATGTTGGTTTTTTCGTGTCGGTGGATGGTAGCACCGCTTTTCTAAGTAGCGAAGAAAGGCAAGATGGCATTGGAGGCTGGGATTTGTTCAGTTTTCCGCTTTACAAAGAGGCACGGCCAGAAAAAGTACTCTTTCTTAAAGGACAATTGAAGGATGAGAACAATAAGCGAATTACGGACGCCACTATCGAGTTCAAAAACATGGACACCAAGCAAGTAACTCGCGTAAACGTGGATACGCTTACAGGCGATTATGTGGCTGTTATGAATTTTACGAGTGATATGGTGATGACGGTGAAGAAAAAGGATGCCGCGTTTACCTCGCGCTATCTTTCAATAAAGGATTCTACACTGAATACGATTAAAAAAGTGGATGTAGAAGTGAAGCAGGTGCGGGTTGGTGAGGCATACAAACTTCATGACCTGCAATATGAAAGCGACCGGTACAATTTAGACGATGAGTCGGACCGTATGATGGCAGAGTTTGCCATCTATCTCAAAGCAAATCCGAAAATGAAAGTGGCCATTCACGGACATACAGATAATGTGGGTTCGCCAGATGCCAATATGAAGCTATCGAACGATAGGGCGAAAGCCGTTTATGACATTCTTGTAAAAGAAGGTATTGCCAGTGGCAGACTTTCTTACAAAGGTTTTGGCGAGACCAAGCCTGCTAAGTCGAACACTTCTGATGAAGGACGTGCGGCCAACAGACGGACTGAGTTTGTGATAACGGCTAACTGACTTACTTCCTCAAAAACAAGTAAACCTCAAACGGTTTGTCTCCCAAGGTGTTGAAACTGGTCTTTGGCCTAAACACGCGTAAGATTTTGAACTGGTCGTTTAAGCTGAGGTTTTCTAACGGCATGGCACCTTCATTTGGAGCATAGTGGGAATCCCAAATAACCAAACTGCCTGATTTTACTTCTTCTTCAGGATGTGCACGGTAATGCACAATTTGCTGGCATTGTTCTGCATTGTGAGGGTCGAGCCCCAAACTCACTTCGTTATACAAGGAGTAATAATGGATTTTGTGATGGGTCAAATCGCTGTCGCGAATGTATTCCGCTACCTGTTCAAGCACCTTTTCTTCATCGCCAAGTTCCACTGGTAATTTTTCGTTTGCGATTGTGTTGCAAACAAGGAAACCACAGATGCCAAAGGCGAGCAGACCTCCAGCCAATCGGCTCATATTTCTGAACAAAACCTGAAAACCATACATTGCTAAAAGCGCAAACAGCGGAGCAACAACGGCAATCATTCTGGGCAAACCGAGGCTTACACGACCAACGTACCACATAATGGAATGGAATCCGATGTACAACAGCGCAGGAACAACGAGGTAGTTGAACACCCATTGCGCATCCTTTTCGCCTTTCAAAAGTTCGGTTGGAAGCAGCGCTGTGCCTACCAAAGCGGGGAGTAGCAAAATCCAGCCTAGGGTTTCAGGCATCAGGCTCAGGTAATGAGTGAGCATTCCGCTGCCGTAGATGTTCTCACCGCCTGTATACGGCATTTCGTTGATTACCCAGAGGATGTCGCCTTTGGCTACCCAACCAATGAGGGAGTAGAGAATTGTTCCTAAAAGTAGGAGTAGTGGCTGCCAACTTCTTCGTTCGATGAGGTCTATCAACCCAAACCAACCGAGAAAAAGCACAGCCTCTGTTCTTACAAATGGCAAGAAGGAAAGCAAAATCAAGGATGCCGCAAACTGCTTTTTCAATCGGAGCCAATAGGCTAGGAGTAGCAGCCACGCGAAGGTTACCTCCGTCAGTCCAGAGAAGAATTCTTGAAAATAAATAGGGGCAAAGAGGGTGAACGGAACCAGAACCCAACGGTGTTTCCAGTTGAAGTGAGCGGCAATAGCCATTGCCAGCAAAGCGGTAATCACACCACCAAGCAGATTGAAGTACTGAATTCCTTTAAACCCGAACTGAGCAAAGGGGGTAGCAAGTAGGGTGAAGAACGGTTTACCCCAGTGGTCTAGCAGGTTAATGGGGCGTTCCCAAGAGAATTTGGCAAGCCGATAATGCGCCAGCGAATCGCCTCCGCCATGAAATCCTGCTGATATCCACACGAAATACGAGATGAAAAGCACGGAAACCGTTAGCAATGCAAATCCTATTTTTTGATCGATACTTTTCACAGAAGCCGAAGCTAGCAGATTTATGTGTTCAGTTGGTGAACATCCATCCAATCAAACTGTCAGCTCCGCTGTTGAAAGTTGTGACTTGAATCATGAAGATTCCCAACATTTCTAAGTTAATTTGCAGCCTCAGAAAACACAGAATAGATTAAAAGAATGGAAGCAGCCGAATTGAAAGCAAAATTGAAAGGACAGATTATTGAATATTTGAATTTGCTTGATTTTGCGGTTGAAGATATTGCTGATGATGACCAATTGTTTGGACCAAAATTCGGATTAGATTCTATCGATGCCTTGGAATTGAGCGTCCTTCTTGAACGAGAATATGGTGTCAAAATGACCGATCCTGCTGAAGGCAGAAAAGTGTTGGTGACCGTTGATACGATGGCAGAATACATTTTGGCAAACCAAACCGCAGCATAAACCCATGGGGCGAATTGTAGTCACCGGAATTGGGGTGATTTCCGCCATTGGGAACAACGCTTCCGAAAATCATTCTTCCTTACAAAAAGGCATTACAGGAATTGGCAAAGCCCAATTTTTGAATTCGAACTATGCCGATTCGCTTCTTTTTGGAGAGGTTAAATTGAGCAATCATCAACTGATTGAAAGGCTAGGTAAATCAGTTGTAAGCGGAATGACCCGAACAGAAATTCTGGCCTTTACCGCATTCAAAGAAGCGATTGCAGAAGCTGGATTGTCGGATGAAGAATTGAAAGATTTTGGCACCGCTTTGCTTTCTGCCACCACCGTTGGTGGAATGGTGGAAATGGAAGCCATTCATGCCGATGCCAATACAAATACAGCTCCATCACCGTTTGTCAACTCGTACCGAAGTGGGGCGCACACCTTACAACTAGCAAAGGCGTTTGGACTTCGCGGCTACACCGATACCATGAACACCGCTTGTTCTTCGTCTGCCAACTCCATCATGCAAGGAGCACGCATGATAAAGGCAGGAAAAGCCAAACGCGCCATTGTTGGTGGTGTAGATAGCTTGGCCAAATACACCGTAAATGGCTTCAATTCCTTGCAGATTTTCTCTGATGAAATTACCCGTCCGTTTGATGCCAATCGTAAAGGATTGAACCTAGGCGAAGGAGCCGCTTACTTGGTTTTGGAGCGAGAAGAAGATGCCGCAGGAAAAACCATTTATGGGGAAGTGTGTGGCTACGGAAACTCAAACGATGCCTACCATCCAAGTTCGATGTCGCCTGAGGCGGTTGGTGTTCGCGGAGCGATAAATGGTGCGCTACAAACTGCAGGTTTGAAACCATCAGACATCAGTTATATCAACGCCCACGGAACGGGAACCGAGAATAACGATTACACCGAAGTACACGGAATGCAGCAGATTTTTGGCAACATTCCGCCTTACATTTCCACCAAATCCTTTACAGGACATACCTTGGCGGCTTCGGGTGCCATTGAAGCTGTTTTTAGTTTGCTCAGTATCAAGCATCAAGAGATTTATCCCACGCTGAACTGGCAAACACCCATGCCAGAGTTCAATTCCAAACCGCAAACGGAGTTTGTGGCGAATGCCAAGGTTGACCATGTGCTTTCCAATTCGTTTGGTTTTGGTGGCAATTGCAGTTCACTTATTTTATCAAAGGTCTAACCATGTACATTAAAGACCTCACCTGCATATCACCCCAAAAGACATTCGTAGACGATTTCTTCGGAAGCGAGCCAGTTATTTATACTGGTTCTCAGCTCAAAGCCATCGAACCGGCTTACGAATCTATTCCCAACAGCCAGTTGCGCAGAATGGGCAAATCGAACCGAATGGCAACAGGTGCTGCCATGCCGTTGCTTCAAAAACATAAGACGGACGGCATCATCATTGGCACAACCGATGGCGGCATGGAAGATTGCCACCGTTTTCTCAATCAGATTATTCAGTACGAAGAAGGAACGCTCACACCAACCAATTTTGTGCAAGGAAGTCCGAGTTCCCCTGCTGGCGGATTGGCGCTTATGTCGGTCAACAGCGGCTACAATAACACGCACAGCAACAAGGGCGTTTCGTTCGAGAATTGCCTGATGGATGCAGACCTTTTGTTCTTAGAAGGAAGAGCAAAAAGCTTGCTAGTTGGTTGCGTAGAAGAGATTTCTCAGGCGCAATACCGTATTGAAACACTCGCTGGGTACATTAAGAAGGATGAAGTTTCGACTGATAAGTTGTTTTCATCGCAAACGCCTGGCGCGGTGAATGGTGAAGGAGCGGCCATGTTTGTTCTTGAAGCCGAAAACGATAGCGCCATTGCCGAGATTATCGATTTCGATATGATTTCGTTTCCAACGTTGGATGACCTTATCGCCAAAGCCAAACTCCTTTTAAAAAGAAACGACCTGACTATTTCTGATATCGATGCGCTGATGCTCGGTTATTCTGGAGACGACAATTCTGACCATTGGTATGATGATTTTGCCAAAAGCTTATTTCCAGAAGTGGGAGTTCTTTCCTTCAAGAATCTGTTTGGCGAAACACCTTCTGCAAGTTCATTTGCTACGTGGTTTGCTGCACAATTGGTCAGCGGAAAAGCAGTTCCTCCACTCGCAGTTCAAAAACCGCTTTCAGGAGAGTTGAAAACCATTCTGATTTACAATCACTACCAGGGAAATCAGCATGGGTTTGTGTTGCTCCGAAAAATCTAAGAGAAATTGTAATCAATTGGAACTTCTCCATTTTTGTCAATTGGAGTTTCATTTAAATGAAGTTTCCAAAAGTATCTGCCCTTATCGGTAAAGTTGTACGTCAGGTTCATGTCTTCCCGATATTCTTTTACTATTTCTGTAGCTAGGAATTTCTCTTTTATAATATCATTTAGGTCGGTTGGGAAATCCTGAAACTTCCTTACAGCGGTTCCAACTTGAAGAAAATACTTGTGTAGGTCCGAAGATTTAAATTTTAGGGTTACCCCTTTAGGTCGCACTACACCTGATTACCTCATAGGTGATTGGTTCTGCTCGGATCATTCGGTCCAGTAATTTCTCAAAGATAGACTCTCTGAAGTTCAGTCTGTTGA
>Ga0209702_10007613_pt1 | contig 13145 bp, 12 predicted proteins | sample FRY01_FD_187210 | JGI IMG/M metagenome (GOLD analysis project Ga0209702, IMG submission 187210) | Freshwater microbial communities from Lake Fryxell liftoff mats and glacier meltwater in Antarctica - FRY-01 (SPAdes) (version 2) | ecosystem: Environmental > Aquatic > Freshwater > Ice > Glacier... | reverse complement strand
GTTGAAAGACAAGGGGATAAAGCCCTGCATCCCGGGTCGGAAGTCTCGTAGCAAGCCAATCAAATACGACAAGCGCCGTTACAAACGCCGCAACAGGATCGAGATCATGTTTGGAAGATTGAAGGACGGGCGTCGGGTTGCCACCCGATACGACAGGTGCCCAAAAGTCTTCCTCTCCGCAGTAGCTCTCGCCGCAACCGTGATGTTCTGGCTATGAACTCAGAGTGAGTCCTGACCCTACGGAACTGCTCTGAAAAGAGCCTTGGAAGCTGGCGATTACGATTTCGCGGCCTTGCGTACGCTCTATGCTGCCGACCCGAACTTTAAAGGGCGTTCCCAGTTATCCGACAGAGCGATTGAGGGTCTTATTGCGAGCCAGACCGGGACGCCTGCCCGCGTATGGACCGAAGATGACGTCTCGCGCGCCATACTTGCTGATTTCCCGTTGCTGGAAACACACCACGCGGCACACGAGTATTTCAAAGTTTCCCAAGTCCCAAATGCAGCGAAAATGGTCGCTTCGCATAAGGTTTTTTATCGAAGCATTCTGGATGCGATCCTGGCCACCCGGCGTGATGGGCCGGAAGGCCCGGTGTTTTCTGTACTAACCATCCGCGAGGAATATGCCGTCATGGCAGCCCTCAAACGTGAACGCAAGAATCAGGCGCTGGTGATGATCGATGGAGTGCCCCACGACCGGCTGGACAGCGATGAAGGACCGGTCTTTTTTGATATTTCTGCGTTTTTCGGCAAGAAATGACCAGGAAAGCGGTTTGTCGATTGCGTGATATCACGCTTCCTTCTCGAGATACCCTCGCACTTGTGCGATAAAATCCTCTCCGCGCTTTTCGAAGTTCGGATATTGGTCAAAGCTGGACGCCGCCGGGGCCAGCAGCACCACATCGCCTGGCGCCGCCTCGGCGGCGGCGCGCGCCACGGCGCGGTCCATGGTTTCGCAGATTTCGTGCGGGGTGTCGCCCAGTTGCAGGGCAAAGTCGCGGGCGGAATGGCCGATCAGGTAGGCCTTCAACACCGGACCCAGATGCGGGGCAAGTTCCGCGATGCCGCCATCCTTGCCCATCCCCCCTGCGATCCAGCGGATGCGCGGGAAGGCTTGCAGCGCCTTGGCGGCGCTGTCCACATTGGTGGCCTTGCTGTCGTTGACGAACCGGACGCCGTTGCGTTCGCCCACCGTCTGGCTGCGGTGCGGCAGACCGGCAAAGCCATGAAACGCGGCTTCGATCACTTTGGGTGCGAGCCCAAGCGTGCGGCAGGCCGCGTAGGCCGCGCAGGCGTTCTGGTGGTTGTGTGCGCCAGGCAGGCCCGCGATGGACCGCAGGTCGACCGAGGCCACTTGTTTGCCGCGCCGCCATTCCGACAAAAAGCCCTTCCGCGCGAACACCGCCCAACCAAAGCTCTCCAGCTTTTGCCCAGACGAGACGCGGATCACCCGGTCATCTTCGGGGCTTTGTGCCATCTGGTTGGCGAGATAGCGGCCCTCGGGTTCGTCCACCCCGATCACCGCACGGTCAGGCCCGCCTTCGGCAAACAGCCGCCGCTTGGCTGCAAAATACCCGCCCATCCCGCCGTGGCGGTCCAGATGGTCGGGCGTGAGGTTGGTGAACACCGCGATGTCGGGGGTCAGCGCGCGGGCGAGGTCGGTCTGATAGCTGGAGAGTTCCAGCACGATCACCTCGCCGTCGGTTGCGGGGTCGAGGTCCAGCACGCCGCGCCCGATGTTGCCAGCCATCTGGGTCGGGCGCTGCGCGTGCGTCAGGATGTGGTGGATCAGCGCCGTGGTGGTCGATTTGCCGTTCGATCCGGTGACGCAGATCACGCGGGGGGCTATGTCGAAGTCGTCGAACGCCTCTGTCGCAAAGCTGCGAAAGAACAGGCCGATGTCATTGTCCACGGGCACACCGACGTCAAGCGCGCGGGCGATCAACCTGTTGGGGGCGGGGTAAAGGTGCGGGATGCCCGGCGAGACGATCAGCGCCGCCACCCCGTCGAAAGCCCCCGCGCGCGTGAGGTCGGTCAGCGTCAGGCCTTCAGCAGTCGCCTGGTCCCGCGCCTCGGGGCTGTCGTCCCAGCACAGGGGTTCGGCGCCCCCCGCTTGCAGGGCGCGGGCGGTGGCGAGGCCCGAGCGGCCGAGGCCGAGGACGGCGATCTTCTGGCCTTCGTGGCCTTTGACGGGGATCATGCGGGCCTCTGATCGGTCTGATGAAGAAAACCGGGGGACTTCACGTCCCCCGGACCCCCTGTGGGATATTTGCGCCAGCAGGAAAAGGGAAGCGGGATTACCAGGGGATTGGCTGTCGGTTGCGAAAGAAGCCGCCTGTGGGGCCGTCGTCGGGCAGCAAGGCTAGCCAGACCGGGGTGTCGGCGGCTTGGTCCGGGGTGAGGGGCGCGTCTGCGCCGCCCATGCGGGTGGCGACCCAGCCGGGGTCGCAGGCGTTGATCTTGACACCCTGCGGCAGGTCGCGCGGCAGGGTGCGGGTCAGGGCGTTCAGGGCGGCCTTGGCGATGCCGTAGGCGCCGGGGCCTTGCAGTCCATGCGAGTGGGCGCCCCAGCCGGAAGACAGGTTGACGATGCGGCCCCAGCCGTTGCTTCGCCAGTGGGGGGTGTTGAGGCGGATCAGGTCGAGGGGGGCGTTCACCATCACCTCCATCGCCAGATCGAAGTCGGATTTGGGGGAGAGGAGGGAGGTGTCGGTCAGGATGCCTGCGTTGTTGATCACGATGTCAAAGCCGCCGGTTTTGGTGATGGCGTCGAAGTAGGTGTCGGGGTCGCAGAGGTCGATACGAGCGAAGGCCACGCCGAGGTCGGCGGCAGCCTGTCTGCCTGCGGGTTCGTCGCGGGCGGCGAGGGTGACTTGCGCGCCGCGGGATTTCAGGGCGGCGGCGATGGCGCGGCCGATACCGCGATTGGCCCCGGTGACGAGGGCTGTGGGGTGCAGGGGACGGGGCATTTAACGGGGCCTTTTGGGGTGGTCCCAACGCGGGACCTTTTTTGGTTGTTTGTTATCAGATGGTTAGGGTGGGCGTTTTTACGATTTGTTAAGGATTGGGAGGCGGGGCGGTCTGCGGGGTGCCATCGCGCAGCGCCCGCAAAGCGGGCAGGTCGGGGGTGTCGGGGGCATGGGATTCGAGGTGGGAGATCAGGTTTTTGGCGATGGTTCTAGTGTTAGGGTGCTGGTCGCCCAGCGATCTGAGCAGGATGTCCAGCGCCTGCCGGAACAGCCCCTCGGCCTCAACGTGGCGGCCTTGATCCTGCACCGCCCGCGCGAGGTTGTTCAGGTTGATGGCATAGGTCGGATGCGCCGCGCCAATCGTGGCGCGGGCGATGTCCAGCGCCTGCCGGAACAGCGGCTCGGCCTCGGCAAGGCGGCCTTGATCCTGCACCACCCCTGCGAGGTTGGTCAGGCCGAGGGCATAGGTCGGATGCGCCTCGCCAATCGTGGTCCGGGCGATGTCCAGCGCCTGCCTGAACAGCGGCTCTGCCTCGGCAGGGCGGCCTTGGTCCTGCACCGCCCGTGCGAGGTTGTTGAGGTGATTGGCATAGGTCGGATGCGCCTCGCCAATCGTGGCACGGTCGATGTCCAGCGCCTGCCGGAACAGCGCCTCGGCCTCGGCAGGGCGGCCTTGGTCCCGCACCGCCCGTGCGAGGTTATCGAGGTTGGTGGCATAGTCCGGATGTGCCTCGCCGATCGTGGCGCGACCGATGTCCAGCGCCTGCCGGATCAGCACCTCTGCCTCGGTGTTGCGGCCTAGGGCATTTAAAGTCGTTGCATGTTCATTCAAGGCGGTCGCCTGTTGCCACTGATCGCCCCCGCTGGTGGCCAAAGCGATCAGGTCTGCACCCCAGCGCAAAGCAGCGGCGAAGTCAGCTGCACGGTAAGCAAACTCGCGTGCTTTGAGCGAGGTATCAAAGGCCGGGTTCAGCTGGGCAGCGCGGGCATAATGGCTGGCGGCGTCGTGCCAGCGGACCTGTTCCTCGGCAATCAGACCCCGACCGAAGGCGGCATCGGCGGCGCGGTGGACTGCGCTGTTTTCCAGTTCTTCGACTTCGGCAAAAATCGCGTCGGCTTTGGCATAGTCGCGGGTTTCAAGTGCCACCTTTGCGTCCGCAGTCCGGTTGGCACCAATGGATTTGGTGGCATCGGTTGCGTCTTGCAGCAAGCGTTCAAGCTGGGTGATCTTGTCAAGATATTCGGCATAAGCCGTTTCGGGGTTTGCAAGGCGCCGTTCGTATTCTGCAATCCGCTGATCAAGACCGGTAATCTGGCCGCGAAGCGCTGCCTTTTCCGCGTCGGTCGCGCGTTCCAGCAACGCGAGGGCCTTGTCGTGACCAATTTGCAGCGCATCCCTTTGGTCGCGCATCATCTGCGCATGATCGGCAGGCGAGATGCCGTGATTGGTGATCGTTCCGGCCTGCTGGTTGTGCGAGCCGCCGTCGATAGAATTATCGGTTCTGGGACCGATCATGCGCCGCGCTGTTTGTTTTTGTTGCCAGCTTCGACGGTGTTGCTGGTTTGGCCGTCGCCACCGGCCTGATCATTCAGGTTTCCGTTTTTGACCGTGTTCGTGGTCTTGCGCTGCGTCAGACCGACCCACGTAATGATGACGCCGATTGCCCCGACAAGCCCGAAGACCCAGCCTGACCATGCGAACCACACTTGCTGCATCACAACCCTCAATCTACCCGTAAAACTATCATAGCATGAGGATATTCAATTGACAGGCTTGGTTGCGCGGGCTGGGGTTGGCGTGGCGGGGTGAACCCCGCCCTACGGTGTGGTTTTGTGGGTTTTGCGGGCAAGCCTTGTCCCGCAACGGGTGGGGCGGGGATTGTGGGGGTCAGCGCACCTTCAGGGTGGCGAGGCCGATCATTGCGAGGATCAGGCTGATGATCCAGAAGCGGATCACGATTTGCGGCTCGGCCCAGCCTTTCTTTTCGAAATGGTGGTGGATCGGGGCCATCAGGAAGACGCGTTTGCCGGTGGATTTGAAGTAGAGGACCTGGATGATCACCGACAGAGCCTCGACCACGAACAACCCGCCGACGATGGCGAGGACAATCTCGTGCTTGGTGCAGACGGCGATTGCCCCCAATGCGCCGCCCAGCGCGAGGCTGCCGGTGTCGCCCATGAACACGGCCGCAGGGGGCGCGTTGTACCACAAAAACCCGAGGCCGCCGCCGAACAGGGCTGCGGCGAACACCAGCAACTCGCCGGTGCCGGGGACGAAGTGGACGCCGAGGTAGTCGGAGAAGTTGGCGTTGCCGACAACGTAGGAGATCACCCCCAGCGTACCTGCAGCTATCATCACCGGCATGATCGCGAGGCCGTCGAGACCGTCGGTCAGGTTCACCGCGTTGGCGGCCCCCACGATGACGATCATCCCGAACGGCACGAAGAAGATCCCGAGGTTCAGCAGCAAGTTCTTGAACAGCGGCAGGGCAAGCTGGTTGGTCAGATCGGTCGGGTGGAACGAGGCTGCGGCGTAGACGGCGAGGCCCGCGATGACCAGCCCTGCGATGAAGCGGACGCGGGAGGAGACGCCCTTGCTGGTCTGCCTCGTGACCTTGGCGTAATCGTCGGCGAACCCGATCAAGCCGAAGGCGAGGGTGACCAGCAGCACGATCCAGACATAGGGCGTGTCGAGCCGCGCCCACAGCAGGGTCGAGAACACCAGCGCCGACAGGATCAGCAGGCCGCCCATGGTGGGCGTTCCGGCCTTGATGAAATGCGTGGCGGGGCCGTCGTCGCGGATCGGCTGTCCCTTGCCCTGCCTGCGGCGCAAGAGGTCGATCAATGGGCGTCCAAAGATGAAGCCGAACACCAGTGCTGTCAGAAAGGCGGCTCCGGCGCGGAAGGTAATGTAGCGAAACAGGTTGAAGAAGTCACCGCCTGCAGAAAACTCGGTCAGCCAGAACAACATTTACGCCTCTCCTTGGGCATTGGTCGCGTCGCCGTGCCCCAATTTGCGCAGGGCGTCAACGACAAGACTGACTTTGGTTCCTTTGGAGCCCTTGACCAGAACGATGTCTCCGGCGTCGATCAGGCCGCGCGCGTGGCGGGCAAGTTCGGCGGCGGTGTCGGTGTGTTCGCCGCGTTGGCGCTGCGGCAGCGCGAGCCACAGGGCACGCATTCGGGGCCCAACGCAATGGATGCGGTCGATGGTTTCAAGGCCGGGGTGGGCGGCGATGGCGCGGTGCAGATCAATTTCGGTGGGGCCGAGTTCGAGCATGTCGCCGAGGATCGCGATGCGGCGGCCTGCGCCGATGCTGCCCTTGTTGTTTTCGGGTTGCGCGGCGATCAGGACATCAAGGCTTGCGGCCATCGAGGCGGGGTTGGCGTTGAAGGCGTCGTCGATCAGATCGAACCCGGTTTCATCCACGAGGTCCAGCAAGATGCGCTGTCTGGTGCCGCGACCGGGGGGCGGGGTCCAGTTGCCGATGTCCGTGGCGGCGATGGCCGCGTCTAGGCCTAAGGCATCGGCGCAGGCGAGGGCCGCGAGCGCGTTGGCGGCGAAGTGGCGGCCCGGCGAGCGGACCTTGTAGAGCATCGGTTGGCCGCGGCGGGTGGCCTGCACGACGGTGGTGTCGTCGGTAAGGGTGACCGAGGTGAGGCGGTAATCGGCCTGCGGGGCTGTGCCGAAGAGGAGCGTTTTCGCGCCAAGTGCGGCGGCTTTGACGGTCAGGATAGGCGTCTGGGGCAGATCGACGGGCAGGATGGCGGTGCCGCCCGGTTCCAGTCCATCAAGGATCGAGGCTTTTTCCACGGCTATTTCGGCGACCGATCCGAACGCCTCCAGATGTGCTGCTCCGACCGTAGTGATCAAGGCGACGTGGGGGCGGGCAAGACGCGACAGGGGGGCGATTTCGCCGGGGTGGTTCATGCCGATCTCGATCACCGCAAATTCGGTGTCGGCGGGCATCCGGGCGAGCGTCAGGGGCACCCCCCAGTGGTTGTTGTAGCTGGCTTCGGCGGCATGGGTGCGGCCTTGGCCTGAAAGAATGGCGCGCAGCATGTCCTTGGTCGATGTCTTGCCGACCGACCCGGTGACGCCGACGACTTTCGCTGCGCTGCGGGCGCGGGCGAAGATCGCCAACTGTTCAAGGGCGTGCAGCACGTCAGGGACCACCAGCAGGGGCGCGGTTTCGGGCACGCCGTCGGGGATACGGCTGACGAGGGCGGCGGCGGCACCTTTGGCCAGCGCTGCGGCGACGAAATCATGGCCGTCGCGGATGTCTTTCAGCGCCACGAACAGATCACCGGATTGCAGGGTTCGGGTGTCGATGGAGACGCCACTTGCGGCCCAGTCGGTCGTACTGCGGCCATTGGTGGCGGCCACGACATCGCGGGAGGTCCAGAGCATCACAGCGCCCCGTCCAAAGCGGCGACGGCAATACTCGCCTGTTCGACGTCGTCGAAGGGGTAGGTCTGGCCTGCGATGGTCTGGCCTGACTCGTGCCCTTTGCCCGCAATCAGCAGGGCGTCGCCGGGACCAAGCGCATCGACGCCCATCAAGATCGCCTCGGCACGGTCGCCCACCTCGTTCGCGTCGGGGCAGGCGTCAAGGATGGCGGCGCGGATTGCGCCCGGATCCTCGGAACGGGGGTTGTCGTCGGTGACAAAAAGGACATCGGCATGGGCGGCAGCTGCCTGCCCCATCAGGGGGCGTTTGCCCCGGTCGCGGTCGCCGCCTGCGCCGAACACGATGACGATCCGGCCCATGACGTGCGGGCGCAGGGCCTTGAGGGCGGTGGCGATAGCATCGGGGGTGTGGGCATAATCGACATAGACCGCAGCGCCGGTCTTGCGGATCGCCGCGCGTTGCATCCGGCCCCGAACCCCCGTCAGATGCGGCAGAACGGCCATCACATCGGCGGGCGCTTCGCCTGCGGCGATCACCAGAGCGGCGGCGAGGGCGACGTTTTCGGCCTGAAAGCCGCCGACCAGATTCAGGTGGACCTGATGCGGCGTGCCTTTCCACAAGAACCGCACGTCTTGCCCGGTGGCGTCGAACCGCTGCGCGGCGATTTGCAGGTCGGTGCCCTGCCCCGGCCCCACTGTCAGCAGTTTCTGGCCGCGCGCCGTGGCGACCATGGCCATGTCATGCCCGCGCGGATCGGCCATGTTGATCACCGCAGTTGCATCTTCGGGCAGGACACGGTCGAACAGGGCGGCTTTTGCAGCGAAATAGGCCTCGAAGGTGCCGTGATAATCGAGGTGGTCTTGGGTGAAGTTGGTAAAGCCTGCGGCCTTGAGGCGGACGCCGTCGAGGCGACGTTGATCGAGGCCGTGGCTGGATGCCTCCATCGCCGCGTGGGTAACACCTGCGACGGCGGCGGCGGCCAGCAACGCGTGCAGAGCGATCGGGTCGGGGGTGGTGTGCGCGCTGGGGGCCTCCCATGCGCCTTCGATACCCGTCGTCCCGATGTTGATGGCGGGATGCCCAAGGGCGGTCCAGATTTGCCGGGCGAACGTCGCGACCGACGTTTTGCCATTGGTGCCGGTGACGGCGATCATGGTGGCGGGCTGGTTGGCGAACCACAGGCTTGCGGCGCGGGCCAGCGCCTCGCGCGGGTCTTGGGCGATGATGACCGCGACGTCCGAAGAACGCAGAATGTCGGCGGCGAGCCCCGCCCCGCGCGCATCGGTCAGGATGGCGGTGGCCCCCCTGGCAATTGCCACGTCGATGTAAGCGGCACCGTGCACGGCACTTCCCGCGAGGGCCGCAAACAAAAACCCCTCCTGCACTCGGCGGCTGTCCACTGCCAGCCCGGTGATCCGCGCCAGCCGCCCCGACCGAGCGGTCAGGCCCAGATCGGCGAGTGATTTGCCCGATGACGAGCCCCGTTGCGCCATGACCGCCCCCTATTGTTTGACGGCTGTTAAGTCATCAAGCGGGTCAAGTTCAACCTGCGGTCTCAGACCAAGAAGCGGGGCGGTGCGGCGGATAATTTCGGCGGCGATCGGCACGGCGGTCCAGCCTGCAGTGCGGCGGGGCTTTGGCCCGGTGGTTTCAACCGGTTCATCCAGCATCACGATCAGCACATAGGCCGGATCGTTGGCGGGAAACACCGAGGCGAACGTGTTGATCACCTTGTCGTCGTAATAGCCGCCGCCGCGTTTGACCTTGTCCGCCGTTCCGGTCTTGCCCGCCACGGCATAGCCCGGCACCTCGCCAAAGCTGGCGGTGCCATCGGTGACCACACGGCGCAGCATGGCTGTGGCGGCGCGGGCGGCCTGTTCGCTCATCACCCGTTCGGGGATGGGGCGACTGGTGCCGTGCAGCAGCGTTGGCGTGACTTTAAACCCACCATTGCCGATGGTCGCGTAAGCGGCGGCAAGGTTCATGGGGCTTGACGACATGCCGTGGCCGTAGCTTGCGGTGATGGTCACGATATCGGGCCATTTCGGCGGGATCAGCGGTTTGACCTTGGGCGCTTCGGCCAACTCGACGGGCGACGGGTCCATCAGACCCAGTTTACGCAGGAAGGCCTGCTGCCGTTCACCGCCGATCATCAACGCGATATGGGCGGTGCCGACGTTCGACGATTTGGTGATGATGTCCGTGACCGACAGTAGGGGGCCATAGTTCTTGCCTTCGAATTCCTTGATCAGATGCTTGCCCCACCGCAACGGCGCATTGGCATCGACCATGGTTTCGGGGCCGACAAGACCAAGGTCCATGCCTTGCGCCGCCGCAAAGATCTTGAAGGTCGAGCCAAGTTCGTAAAGCCCCTGCACGGCGCGGTTGAACAGCGGGCTGTCGCCGGGTTCCGCATTCTTGGGCAGGACCGGGTTGGGACGGTCGTTGGGATCGAACGTGGGATAAGACGCCAGCGCCACAATCTCGCCGGTTTTGACATCCATCAGGATGCCTGCGGCGCCCTTCGCGTTCATCATCGCCATACCGGTGGACAGGATGTCTTCCATCGCCGCCTGCACGGTCAGGTCGATGGACAGTGTCAGGGGGGTTGTCGCCTGAGCCGGGTCGCGCAGGCGGGCGTCCATCGCCAGTTCGATGCCTGCCGTGCCGATCACCTCGGCGCTGTGCACAGATTCGTCGCCAAAGGCTGCCCCCCCCAGAACATGCGCGGCCAGCGTGCCATTGGGGTAAAGCCGCATATCGCGCGGCCCGAACAGCAGGCCCGGATCGCCGATGTCGTGGACTGCCTGCATCTGTTCGGGCGACAGAACCCGGCGCAACCACATGAAACTGCGGCCATCGGTGAACCGGCGCTCCAGGTCCGGCGCCTTCATTTCGGGGAAGATCGCGGCGAGTTTTGCAGCGACGCCCGCGGGGTCGATCATGTCCCTGGGGTGGGCATAAAGCGCATGGGTCAACATGTTTGTGGCCAGCACCCGGCCATTGCGGTCAAGGATGTCGGCGCGGGTGGCGCTGATCTCGGCCCCTGCACCTGCGCGGCGCGGCTCGACCGGAATAGACGCCGCAAGGCTGCCCATCTGTACGCCGATGGTGGCAAACGCGGTGATGAACCCGGCCGACAGCATCAAAAGCCGAACTTGCGCGCGGGTGCGGTCGCGGTCACGGGTGGATTCGTTGCGCAGGCGCAGGTTTTCCCGTTCGATCCCGTCGGGATTTTCGCCCTTGGCACGGGCTTGCAGGATACGGGCCAACGGGCGCAGGGGGGTGCGGATCATGGCATACCTTCCTGATCGCCGATCACATCGACGGGGTTCAAGATATCAGAGACGCTTTCATAAAGCCCGGGCGGGACAGGATAAGCGACCTGCGCGGTGCTGCCCAACTGGTGCGGTTCCAGTGGCAAAAGGCCCAGTGCGTCAAAGTTCAGCGTCACCAGTTCACGCAGCCGGTCGGGGCGGTTCAGGTAGAGCCATTCGGCGCGCTGGATCGCCAGCGCGTCCTGCAGATTGTCGATGCGGCTTTCCAGCGCGTTGCGGTCGCGCAGCGCCTTTTGTGTCGCGTAATTCTCGCGGTAGGCCCAGAAGGCCAGCGCCATCACGGCAAGGACACTGGCGATATACAGCATCGCGCGCATCATCAACGGCGTCCTTTCCGGAGTTTTTCGGGCAACGTGGGCACTCCCAGTGCGGCGTCCTCTGCCCTGCCCGCAGGCGCAGAGGTGCGAAAGCCAACCCGCAATTTGGCCGAACGAGAGCGGGGGTTTTCGGCCAGTTCGTCTGCGTCCGCTGTCACGGCACGGCGGGTTTTCAAGGTGAACCGCGGGGCATCCTCGGCGCGTTCAGGGGCGTAGCGGTTGGAGTTCGCCTCTGCCCCTGACCGCAGTTGGAAGAACCGTTTTACGATGCGGTCCTCAAGCGAGTGGAAGGTGACGACAGCCAGCGCCCCGCCGGGCCGCAGCGCGGCCTCGGCGGCGGCAAGACCAGCGGCGAGTTCGGCAAATTCGGTGTTCACCGCGATGCGGATCGCCTGAAAACTGCGGGTCGCGGGGTGGCTTTGGCCGGGTTTGGGGCGCGGCAGGACCGAGGATATCACCTCGGCCAGCCGCAGGGTGGTGGTGATCGGTTCTGCGTTGCGGGCGCGCACGATGGCGGCGGCGATGCGGCGCGAGGCGTGGTCTTCGCCGAAGTTGTAGATGATGTCGGCGAGGGTTTCTTCCGGCGCGCCGTTTACCAGATCGGCGGCAGACGGGCCGTCTTGCGACATCCGCATGTCGAGCGGTCCGTCTTTCTGGAACGAAAAGCCACGCTCGGCCTGATCAAGCTGCATCGAGGATACACCAAGGTCGAGCACGATGCCATCAAGGGGCGCGTGGTCGGCGAGGTTGGAAAAGTTGCCCTGCACCAGCGCCAGGCGGTCGCCATAATCGCCAGCCCAAGGTGCGGCCATTTCCAGCGCAGCCGGGTCGCGGTCGATGCCGATCACCGAAGCGGCCCCCGCAGCCAGCAGCCCGCGCGCGTAGCCCCCCGCACCAAAGGTGCCGTCTAGCCAGACACCCGTGACGGGTGCCACAGCGGCAAGCAAGGGGCGCAAAAGCACCGGGACATGGGGGCTGCGACCGAGGGACGGATCGCCGGGGGTCACCGTCAACCCCGGGACTTGTATCTGTCAACGTTCACCAGAGGATCTTCGTCGTCGTCCTCTTCGTCGTCGTACATTGCCGCGAGTTCGGCCTGCAGAACCTCTTGGCGGTAAAGCTTGAAGCGGTTCGACACGGCTGCAAAGCTGGCCATGCCGCCCTTTTCCAGATCGTCGCCGACAAACCCCATCTTTTCGCGCACGGGCGGCGGCAGCACGATGCGGCCGTCGTCGTCGATTTCCACCGTGATCGAAAGCATGATCAGGTCACGTTCCGCCCGCAGACGGGCTTTTGAGCCCATCGGCATCGCACCCACCTCGGCCGCAAGCACTTCGGCCCCGGCAATGGTGTAGCATTCGACGAAATTGCGGTTCTTGCCGCCGTAAACCATCACGATGCGGGTTTTCGGGACGTCAGCGGTCACCGGATCTTCAATATCAAGCTTGCGGCGCAGCGCCGCGGGGATTGAGACCCGCGCCTTGCTGTCCACCTTCTGGTGGAAAGTCCCTCTGAACGCCTCGGTTGACATGGGCCTTTCGGCTCCTTAAGTTCTGTTCGTAAAGCCTTACGGTAAAAGGGAATAGGCGGATCGGGCTGCTGCCACTGCCCGATCCGCCACTGTCCCGTCGCCGGGCGTCCATGCACACGCGCCACCTGGGGGAGATGCTGCTCGCCCGCGTGCCGGATCTCTGTAATCTCGATGGGACGGCTGCCTGTCTGAAGCCTGTCTTTTTTTTCGCCTGTTCGGGGTCTTCGGCTGCCCCTGCCTTATTTACCGTCCCATCGTTCGTAAGAAAAGGGATGACATGGGATTGCATGGTAATCAATGGAAATATTTGGATGAAGACCCCGAAATCTTGTATGACGGGACACAGCTACCCAGTATGTTGTATTTAAAGCATCCAGATTTAGGCGAACCCGACCAACACACGGGGCTGTGACCGCTAGATGTTGATTTGGGAGGAGCGTGCGCCCAGTCCATGCCATTTCGAAGTTTTTTTGTAACTCCCAAGCACCCCGCTGCATCGGCAACGTTGCGCACGGTGCCTGCCGTTAGAGTTGCGCGATGATCTCGTCTGGGGGCTGGGTCAGGGTGTCGAGGATCTTG
>Ga0209702_10007611_pt1 | contig 13155 bp, 13 predicted proteins | sample FRY01_FD_187210 | JGI IMG/M metagenome (GOLD analysis project Ga0209702, IMG submission 187210) | Freshwater microbial communities from Lake Fryxell liftoff mats and glacier meltwater in Antarctica - FRY-01 (SPAdes) (version 2) | ecosystem: Environmental > Aquatic > Freshwater > Ice > Glacier... | reverse complement strand
GCACGCAGACGATTCACCACCTCGGTTGCTAATGTAGACTTCCCGGCGCCAGACAGACCAGTGACCCAGATAACCTGTCCTGCCTGCTTCAGGTGAGCGGTGTTTCCCATTATTTTGAAATATCCTGAGTCATTGTTTCAATAATGTAGAGCGGTCGACGCTTGGTTTCATCAAAGGTTTTGCCAAGGTAATATCCAATCACCCCCAAGTTGGCAATAATCAAACCCCCTATCAGATAAAGCGAAATTATTACGCTGGTCCATCCAGAAACATCAATTATCCCCATCAATTTAAGTGACAAAATCACACTTCCGACTACAACAGAGATTCCGGCCATCACGAGACCAGCCACGACAGAAATCCTGAGGGGCTTATACGAATAAGCCATAGCAATATCGATTGCTACTCTCAATAGCTTGATTAAGCTATAGCCAGTTTCACCCGCGAAACGTTGCTCGCGTTTTACTAATACTCTTGCTGTGGTGAAACCCATTAATGCAGTTATTCCGCCCAATAAGCGCAATTGTTCACGGTAGCAGCGGAAATTTTCGACAACGTGTTTTGACATAATCCGAAAATTTCCTACTTTGGGGTCAAAGTGAATCCCAGCCAACCAGCTTAACGCAGCCCAAAATAACTTGGATATTCGCAGCCTAACGGCGGACTCCTGCCGCTCTTCAAATTCGGCGATAACAATTTCATTACCTTCCATTGCTTTTGCATAGAGCATTGGAATCTGTTCTGGAGGATCCTGAAGGTCGCAATCCATCACTACGACCCAGTCGCCACTCGTCACATCCAATCCGGCCGTAATTGCTCGATGCTGCCCGAAATTGCGTGATAGGCGAATACCAATTACCCGACGATCTTTCACTGCTTCAGCTTGAATCACTGACCAACTTTGATCCGGGCTACGATCTTCTACAAGAATGATTTCATAATCTTGAGTTAAAGGCTCAATGGCGAGCTTTATTCTTCTACAAAGTTCCTCAACACATCCTTCTGCTTTATAGACCGGGCTTACAACACTTATGAGTGGCATTGTTTCAAATCCAGTCTTCGACTGAGAACTCAACAATATTTCTCATTCGATCGATTTCCTCTGAAAAGACTTCTCGCAAATGTTGGCGTATGGGTTCTGTTAGAGGATCTTTCCCCAATGAAAGATTGGACCGAAGCTTCTCAACATTCTCGCGGTCTTCTTCCGTCAACACTAAAGATGAAATATCTTCCTCCTTTCGGATGCATTCAACCAACTCTGGGAATCGATCTCCAAAGTAGTTACGCAACTCAATTTGTATGAGGCGATTTTTTACAGATGGGCTTGAATAGTTTGGCGGAAAAAGCAGTTTGATAGATGAATCAACCCCCAGAAATTCGCAGACATGCGCAACATTTATTTCAGGGTGCCGACCTAAATCTTCGGATTTCAAAAGAAGAATTCTGTCTCTACCAAATAAATCAATGTACTCTTGGAGATGCTTGGAATACCGGCCTCGCGTTAAGTAGGCATGCGGTTGCACCTCCGCCCACTTTCCTTCTGCGGCCTTCATGCGCTCTGATTCACGTTCAATAGCCTCCCCAAAAGATAGCGGCTCCAGCCCTTCAAGCACCGTGAAACGGTAATTCCCCCAAGCCCTTTCAATTGGATTTCTCAAGCAAAAAATTAATTTTGCATCAGGTATGGTTTGCTTCATACGTTTAGCTGCCGCATCACTCGGCAATAGTAGTGACGATCTTTCACCGATTGCTTTTTGATTCCCAACTTCAGAAAACCAAGTTTTTAACCACCAATCTGTGCCTTGATTATATTTCCATGAGTAGTGGAAGAAATTGGGTTCCGGTCTCTGTATTCTTGGAAGATAAATGTCGGGATGATGTGCCAGCGTTGCGGATAAAAAAGAAGTCCCTGTGGCAACACCTCCAGCAATAATAAAATTCGGCATCACTCTGCTAAACACCCTGTCGTTCAATATTTTTTTGAGCTACGACAACTCTCGAACCACCGACAGGCCACCTTACGCCAAAGCGCACCAATACAAATTCCAGCTTAAGCACTGACGAGAGAATGGAATTCACAAAAGAAGACAACCGTAACTCATCCATAACATCTACTTTGATACCGTTGTCAGTTCTTTTGAAGTATCGTGACAACAGCATTAAAGGCAAAAGCAAAGAATTGAAAGAAGTAGACTCGACTATTGTAAATCCAGCATCCTTTAGCTTCGCTTCTAATTCTTTTGCGGAGTATCGCCTAAAATGACAACCTGCCTCATCGTATTTGCTCCACAACAACATGTGTTGCGGAACACTAAGAATGAAAAATCCACCCGGCTTTAGCGCTGCGTATATTTCGCTAATTGCTTTAGTGTCGTCACGGATGTGCTCGATAACATCAAATGCACCTACAACATTAAATTCTTGCCTGAATGGAATTGCACAAGCATCTATCTGGAAGAATGTTACGTTTCGAGATACACGCTGTTTTGCGAATTCAATTCCTTCCGGCTGCGCTTCTGTTGCGTGTATTTCCCAATCGGGAAATGTTTCGACAATCATTTTTAGTACGAACCCTGTGCCACAACCGACTTCAAGATAGCTCCCAGACTTTGGCAAATACCTTTTCATCAACCACTGGATCAATTGATTTCTAGCAGTGAACCAAAAATTATTGGCTTCAAGAGAAGCTAACTCCGCATACCATACGGGATCATAGCTATCACTGGCACCCGAAATATGTGATGCAAAATAGTTCACTCCGTTTATGCTCAATGGGACCCAGCCACATGACTTACAAATCCAACTATCCCCGTCAATTTTATCGGAGCAATTTAAACAAATTTTCATTTATTCTAACCACGCGTGTGTTGTACATTTATTCGTAGCAAACCAATTCTGACCATTACGCTTGGAACTGCTGTCGGTTTGGTTGACTCGGTGGTTTATGGTTTTCATGCGGCGTGAAGGGCCATATTTATTGTCTCGAATTCGGTTGGAGTTAAGCGACCGATGCGACATTGTCGTCGGCGATTAGTTGGTATGTTTTTTCGATCTAGGTGACTATCGCTAAGCGTAGCTCATCTCGGGTTGCCCACTATTGTCGTTCGAGCTTGATCATTAGTGGTAGCCCGAAAGTACAAGGTTGACGGAGTAATCACCGACCAGACTGACGTCGCTGGGTGGATTCAAGTAGACACCGCAACGAGCTCGGCGAGTTTCTCGATGGGCATCTTATATCCAAGGGTCTTTCGAGGCCGTCCGTTGAGGCTGCGTTGAATGGCTGCTAGATCGTCGGCTGAGTACTTCGACAAGTCGGTGCCCTTGGGCAGATATTGGCGAAGTAGCCCGTTAGTGTTTTCATTTGAGCCTCGTTGCCACGGCGAATGGGGGTCGCAGAAATAGATGGGCACACCGGTGGTGATGGTGAAGTTCTGGTGACTGGCCATTTCGCTTCCTTGGTCCCACGTGATGCTGCGTGCCAACTCTGTGGGCAACGTTTTTATGGCCTTGCGCATTGCTTCTTCGACGGCCAACGCGCCGTGATCGTTTGGCAGGTGCAACAGCAATAGGAAACGTGTTGAGCGTTCAACGAGGGTTCCCACGGCGCTGGCCCCTGCCTTGCCGATAATGAGATCCCCCTCCCAGTGCCCAGGCACGGACCGGTCGTCAGCCTCGGCTGGACGCTGACTGATCATCACCATGTTGGCCACAGGCCCCGAACGCTTGGCACTGCCTTGGGCTCGGCGTTTCGATCGTCCCGAGCGCAGACACCGCGCCAATTCTCTGCGTAGTTCACCACGCCCTTGGACGTAGAGGCACTGGTAGATGGTTTCGTGACTCACGTGCATTGCTGGATCATCTGGAAAGTCCTGACGCAGTCGATTCGCGATTTCTTCTGGTGACCACAGCTCCTTGATCCACTCAGTCACCTTGTCACACAGTGGGCCCTGGTCGAGTTTCGCGGGTTTTGGTCGCCGGGTGCGCTCACGTGCCCGGATGTGGGCCGGCCACACCCGATAGGCCTCTGGGCCACCGTTGGCCTTCACTTCCCTGGTCACTGTGGATGATGATCGCTTGAGCGTGCGGGCGATAGCGCTCATTGATTCACCGCGATGCAAGCCGAGCAGAATCTCCTCACGGTCACTGGCGTTCAGGTGCCCCGCGCACGGCGTCCAAATATCGGGTTTAGCATCACGAGATTGTCCCCGTAGGACCACGTCGATGCCCGAATGGCTGCACCCAACCTCTTTGGCGATGTCACGAAGACTCATCCCCTTGCTGCGCAATCGGCGAGCCAGGTCTCGTTGGAAAGATGTCAAGTGAGCGGTCATGCGCTCCTCCTTTGGTTAGGTCACTACAGCAAGAGTGACTCACCGAACGTTGCGCTGACCCCTTGAACCCACCATGAGGTTCCCCAAGGAAAGTAGACGGCGAATTCAACCGGTCGGTGCAACAACTTTTTGAAGTGTAGCGGCTGGGGTGTGGTAGCCGAGAGTCTTGCGGGGTCTGGTATTGAGTTGGAGTGCGACTTGGTCGAGGGGGGCTGCTGTCGCTTTGGTTGACTCCTTTACCTGCCCCCGGTTTGGTTACCGGCAATAGTGAAAATCAGGCGGTGATTAATTGCTTTTCGTAGGTTAGCTCGAACTCAATTGGGGTGCGATAATTTAGCTGCGAGTGACGGCGCTGGCGGTTGTGGAAGATCTCGATGTAGTCGAACATCGCGTTGGCTAACTCAATCCGTGTTCTCCAGTTCTTGCGGTTAAGCAGTTCGATTTGCATGCTCGACCAGAAGGATTCCATCATGGCGTTATCGAGACCATCACCGACTGAGCCGAAACTCGGCATGAGACTGGCTTTGCGAACCCGATCGGTGAAGGCCCACGAAGTGAATTGCACTCCGTGATCGGCGTGCACCACACCGCCCAGCTTAGGGTGACGATTCTTGATCGCCATGTCGAGTGCGTTTACCACGAGGTTCGAGTTCTGGATCGTGTCGGTCGACCAACCGACGATTCTTTGACTGAAGGTGTCGAGCACACAACAGCAGTAAACCTTGCCCTTGCGGGCTTGCATTCCAGTGGTCGTCGCAACACCAGCTTGTTAGATCAACTGTAGTTGCTCGTCGAGTGCTTCGGCGGGTGTTCGCAATCTGAGTCTTTTTCTCGGTCTGGCGTTGAGTGTGTTGGCGACCGCTTCGAGGTCTTCGGCACTGTGTCGGGCGAGATCTGTGCCCTTGGGGAAGTACTGCCGCAATAAGCCGTTGGTGTTCTCGTTGGTTCCACGCTGCCATGGTGATTGTGGGTCACAAAAGTAGACTTCGATACCGGTGTCGATGCGAAGTTGGACGTGTTGGGCCATCTCTTTGCCACGGTCCCAAGCCGGCGAGCGTCGCAGTTGTGTTGGCAGTGTGGTAATCGATGAGGCGATCGCGTCTCGCACAGCCTCAGCGCCGTGACCGGTCAAGGCTGGGCCGTTTTTCTCTCGTGACTCACCGTGACCTTCCATCCGCGGTAAGTGCAACAGCATCATGAAACGAGTGGTGCGCTCGACGAGTGTTCCGATTGCTGAACTGTTAACACCGAGGATGAGGTCACCTTCCCAGTGGCCTGGCACCGCCCGGTCGTCTTCTTCGGTGGGGCGTTGGGCGATCATGACTTCGGGTGTGATGAAACCTTTGGGTCCTTTTCGTGATCGTTCTCGTGGCACACGCAACGCCCGACCGGTGTGCAAGCACGCCACGAGTTCCCGTTTGAGGGCACCTCGACCTTGCACATAAAGCGCCTGATATATGGCTTCGTGAGATATTCGCATGCTTTCATCATGGGGGAAATCCAGATGTAAACGATTGGCGATCTGTTTAGGACTCCACGATTTTGCCCAACGCCGATCCTTGCGAGGGCCGTGACGACGACCAATGAAACGTGTGGTGGGACCAGGCACTGGCTCCCCGCATGGTCGAGTGACCTCACCGCCAAGACGGTCCTGCACATAGTCACGCAAAGCATCATTTAAAGCCAGCTTTGCAACCTTCGGGCGACGGGCTCGACGATCACGGTGCTGCTTCGCTGCTGCGCTACCGACGCCCGATACTCCAAACTATAAGTGCGAGTAGATGAGTTGCGACGCAACTCACGAGAAATCGTCGGCGGGCAACGACCCAATTGACGTGCAATCTCACGCACACCCACCTTTTGAACCTTCAAGATTGCGATCTCTTCACGATCACAAAATAATAAATAGCATTGCGATATTGGGGCAAGTGATATTGGTGTCATCCCACCAGCCTGACTGAACCAACGCGATCCGACCGCAGGCGACACACCCGCCGCCACGCCTGCATCCTAACTCGTAACACCCTGGGCGATTAACTTCCAGAATCTCACCCGAACATCACGACCAGCGACCGGCTGACCCGGTGATCTCATCTTCCCCCGCATCGTAATAACCTCTTGTCGACGCTTCCCAACACCCATCGCTAACCTCCTCTTTATCTCAAGGTGTTGCGACGACCCCTTGAACCCGGGGTCTACTGTTCTTGGGGAACATCAGTCTTAATCGCAATAACTACATTAAATTAGCGAACAAAAAATGACTTCTTCACGCTATTCAGAGAAGAGAGGTCGGCAAACCAGGACACCTGTTCACTTATCAACCCAAACTCAATATTTTGTTTTCCCGTCTCGTCTAAGGTGAACTCGAAATCGGTCACAAACGACGTATTTGGTGCAATGAAATTAGGGAAAGGTGTAAGTGGTATGTGTGCGATTTCCTTTATCGGTGAATGGCACATCTCACAAAGAGTTCGTATGCCGATATTGACAGCGCCTCGAAATGCCCCGCTCCCCAGCCATGTACTATTCCCAGTGTTGGTTGCGGATAATGTACACCTGATCTTCTGACTCACTACCGGGCTATACGTTTCACAATTGACGTTAATTTGACTCCTCAACCCGGAAGGGTCGGAGGACAGTTTCCCATACGGAAATGAGACAAGAAGATAATCGGTTCCAATTTTCCGAACTTCGACGCCAGGTAAGAGCTCAAATGTTGTCAGCGTTAACGTGGGCGCATTCAATGGTTCTGATGCGGTGTAATAACTGGGGTCAAGAATCGCGACATCAGTTTGGTCTAGATAAAACGCAGGCCACATGCTTTTAAAAAATGGTCCAGTTTTAATATTAAGCTGTTGTATTCCACGTAGTTCAGAATTCTTCTGCAAATTAACGAGTTCGCTATCTACGGTTCGATCGGCTGTCATCTCGAAATTGAGTTGCGAGGTGGCAACTGTGTTCACCGCGATAAGCAGACATAAAAATGCTAACCCCACCCATAGGTGACGTTTATATATTATCGAAATTACAAGAATAATCGGCGAAATTAGACCAACTATAACTAGGGGCTGGAAATATGTAATCCACTTCCATTGTTGGTATGAATCACCATAACGCAAATAGACGGCTACGTAGCTTAAGAATATAAAAAATACTAAGAGATTTAATCGCGGATGAATTAATTTAAGTTTGTTCATTTTGCGTATTGAACTAAACCACAGGAACACAAGAACGGCGGATACGAAGTAACTCATGAGGTCGATCCTGCTATTCGCTTCAAACTGCAAACCTATTAGATGACTAGGTAGAAGTAACCCTAATGGCCAACCCGATACATCCTTTTGTTGCGTTTCCAATAATTTGTCAATTGCATAAGGAATCTTTCCGAGTGAAAAAAGCGCACCAAAAAAAGTAGCCGTAATTAAATTCGACAATCGAAAAATAGATATTTTTATTTGACGACATGGAACCACGATTGCGGCGATAAAGGGAACAACTACAAACACAATATGCGAATATGTAAAAGATAAACCAGCAATTAAAATTCCCCCGAAAAGCGCAGTTGTAAAGAATTCCTTTGGCGAATACTTCTTCTCGCTATCTATTGACACATAGATCGTAAACAGCGCAACGAAGAGAGCGGTCGCAATCAGTTGGGGTAAAAAGTAGAGATGTCCAAGGTAGACGACCATGAAAGCGGTCTGTGGAACAAGGGACAGAATCACAATTTCAGACTTCTTTAGATTTGTAGTAATCGAAAGTAGTGTGTAAACAACCTCAGCAATTATTAGAATCGCGAGACAAAGGACGGGCAATAGCGTCTGGTTCATATTTGCATTCATGACAACCCGAGCAAAAGCAACTATTTCACCTGGTCCCGAATAGATACGCGATTGGAGCCCGCCGTCCAACCCTGATATTCGGCCAACTTCGAAAACAGATTGTTGGGCCATGTGCTGAGCGATCTGAGCATATGTAAGTATGTCGTTGTTTGGTGACGACGATCTAAAAAAACCATCAGTGAATTGTCCGCGCACCTGAAATGCAAAAAGGCCTATTGAACCCAAGGTCACCAACAATTTTTTAGGCCATTCTGAATATCTGCGTTGCTTATTTCTCAACAAAATCAATAATGCACTGCCCACCATTATTAGAACGACTGGCACTGTCCCTCTATCCGTGGGAACGTGGAACAATGTAGAAATATGCCAATACCAAATTTGAACAATAACGATTCCTATGAGCGCATTAGGAATCTGAATCTTATTCTGAAGTGTCTTTCCGGCAGCAACCCTCTTAAACACGTATCCAATCGCCGAAAATACGCCGTATAAAAAAAGTGTTCTTAAAAAAAGTTCGATGATTGGAAAAGTCATAAACTGGTGGTTTCAAGTTCCAAGTGCAAATAGTGCGGCGTGATGTGACTTGAAATCGAAGGCGTCGGGGGTGAACATTTGTGCTGGGCAGCGGTAGCCCATCGATTTGTGGGGCCTGGTATTTAGTTGCCAGACAATCGCATCCAGTTCTTCTTGGGTGAAGCCGCTCAAATCGGTGCCCTTGGGTAGATACTGACGCAGCAGACCATTGGTGTTTTCATTGATGCCACGTTGCCAGCGGCTGTGCGGATCAGCGAAGTACACCTTCACCCCGGTAGCTTGGGTGAGGCGTTGATGGGCGGCCATTTCGCGGCCTTGGTCGTAAGTCAAGGACAGACGTTTCTGGGCTTCGATGCGGTTGAGCACATGACCAAAACCGTTGAGAGCGGCTTCGGCCCCGGGGTCGTCCATTTTGGCCAGCGCGGTGAACAAGGTGGTGCGCTCCACCAAAGTGCCCACCGCGGAACGGTTATAGGCTCCTTTGATCAGGTCGCCTTCCCTGTGTCCCGGGATCAGCCGTTCATCGATTTCCGGTGGCCGATAATGAATACTGACCATCTCCGGAATCTGACCACGGCGATCTTGGCCTCGTACCCGCGGACGGCGTTTGTTATGCCCGAAACGCAGCCAGCCGATCACTTCGCCGCTTTAACTCGCCACGGGGCATGGCATAGATGGCGCTGTAAATGGTTTCATGCGAAACCGGCAACGAAGGCGTGTCTGGATGCACAAGGGCCAGTGTGCCAGCAATCTTCCGGTGAGTAGCCAGCCTTCAGATAGCGGGTGACATGATCCCACAATGGGTTTCTCGGTTGCAGGCGCTTCACCACTCGTGGCCTGGTCTTGCCCACATAGGCGTGCTGGTGTGCCACTTGGGCACGATAGCCGCCGGCCATCAACGGACGTCCACGGCTGGAGTGTGTCTTTGGTCGAACCCAACCATTTCGGTGCAGTTCACGCCAGATCGTCGATGCTGGGCGACCCAACCCGAGGGCAATCGCCGCCGGTTTGACCCCCATCTCCAGTCGCATCTGGAGCATCACCCGTTCCTCGATACTCAACTGATCATAGATTTTCCCCATACAACATTCTCCTCGTGTATTGTCAGTTGAACCATCGTTTACAACTACAAAGTGAAAATTCGCTTTCTGTAGCTCGGAAATAACGACGCGTAAGTTGCGGCTTTCGTTATATGCTGGGACCACAATCAATGTGTTCCACGCACCCAGCAATTCTGAATTCTCTGCTTGATTGCGTTGGTCTAATGAGTTCAATTCTTACTCATTTATTCTAATTTCAATTTTAACGCTATATAAGTATGAATTCGTATTGAAATCATCCAACAAGGCGTAAACCACAAGTTAATCATTTTACAATTTATCTTTTCCTAGATAATCTTTTCGTACAATTGCAAAAATGGCGAGCGCACCAACAGTTAAATTCAAAGCAAATCCAATAACAACCGTCAAGAGAACTATAAAGGATGTTGCCCATCCTGGTGAAGCGGAGTTCGTAATTTTATATGCGAGGACTATGGCAATCCCAATAACCCAAAACACAGATGCGGCCACCAGTAGCACAAAACTTCGAGCTGCAATTCTCCCTGCTTGCGGCAGCATTATGCGCAGACCGTCAATAACAGATTCAATGGTTTTCATTTTTGATAATCCCTTGCGGCGCGCTCCACGTTTGCATGGAATAAATTTCTTGGTTGCTGGTAGAGACAAAATTGCACCTGTATAAGAGAAGCTGAACTCACTTCGGTATATATTTTTTTTGAGCCACTTTGCACGAACTATCGCGAAACTTCCGCTTTTTAGAGGTAGCCCCGTCGCGACTCGATAAAGAATCTTAAAGACTGCGTATCCCAGCTTAAAAGCAGCGGTATTGGTTCGACTGATTCGCGTCGCTATCGAAATATCAATGTTTTCATCATGGCTAGTACACAAACGCCACACATCGGAAGGCTCATCTTCACCATCGCTATCCAGAGTGCACACTAAATCAAAATTGTCAAGAAACTCAGAGTCGGTTCGAAAATATTCAACAAGAGCAGATTGCGCCCCCAAGCGAAAAGGGGGTTGTATGACGCGTAAATTCGGTCTTTCTTCCCAAAATACATCCGCCCCTAAACTCTCATCTATAACTACACATTCGATTTCAAATTTTCTGGGCGCAAGCAGGCAGATTTCACTAAATATTTCAGAAGCGGTGGACAAATCGCCATAACTAGGCATTACAACCAATAACCTCATTTACGGTCTCACCAAAATTTGTTCCAAGCCATTACGGCTTAGACCACGTAATATTTTCGTTTTCAATGAACCAATTTATAGTCTCGTTGATTCCTTGCTCCAGTGACATAAACGATTCTGCATCAATCCCTATTTGTTTCAGTGTCGTAATATCTGCGCATACCACACTTCCGAGCGTGCGTAGCGCACGTCTTAAGTGACTTTGTTCGTCTTCATCCAAAAGAGGCTTTGCAAGCGCGATAATTTCTTCTATTTTCTCAATTGAAACCTCGCTCGTATCCTTCTCGCCGGGACGCATCGGCAAATTCTTTATGCCTACTGGCTCGCTATTTAGCTGGCTTGCCGTTAGGGATGAAACAAGTTCTGCAACATCTCGAACAGTTTTACTCTGAATTGGACCTATTTCGATTGGATTTTGTGGAACCTTTGCGTTACTACAGTTCTCTAAAGTCACGACGAACGCTCTTGCAACATCTTTAACATGAACCATGTCTGAGACTTGACTTCCAGTACCATAAACCTCAATATCCATCCCAGATATTGCCCTACAAACAAATGCGGGAACAATTTTTCGAACTTTTCCAGGAGCAAATGGTGCTGCTGCCCTCTGACGTGGACCGTAAGCATTAACTGGGCGTACTACACCAAAAGGGCAATTAAATTCGTCGCGATATTGAAGCAGTAGGTTTTCAACTGCAGTTTTCGTAGTCGAGTACGTATTCCTCATCCAATAATTTCCAACGCCGGCATATACAAGCGGCAAACCATACTGTTTACATCCGTCCAATATATTTAGACCACCTAAAATATTAGTTTCAGCGGCGGGCGTCGGATTTTGGATTGTTTCTTGCGTGCCCAATACTGCGGCGAGGTGGATGACACCGTCAACGTGTGCAGCAAACTCGATCATCGCGGTTCTGTCTCGAATATCCGCCAAAAAAATTTCAAATTCACTTGCCACCGAACGCGCAGAGTGGTCAACAAGTATTACTTCATACCCCTTTTTTATTAGTTCCTCAGCAACATATTGACCAATAAATCCGGTGCCACCGGTAACACCTATCACTTTCATTTCTAGCCGCCTTCCTCTATAGTTTTCGGGTTGACTTCACCACTATAACCTTACATGTGCTGGTTGGTAACTGTAGTGGACTTCGTTTGGCCTGCGATAGTTCAAAGCAGAATGGCGGCGCCGGTTGTTGTAGAAGGGGTCTGCTGTCGGTTTGGCTGACTTCTGGCCCTGACCTGATTCTTGGACATCTGTTGCACCGGATCCGACCCTCACCTCACTTGACGGAAGCTTGAAACCAAAGATACCTCCTCTTTTGGATGGGATCTACCCGCTCGGACTGAACCGTCGATGTTGAATGTTGTTTTGCCGATCTAGGCTGAAAGGGTGAGTCAAAAACTGCTTCAGATTCTTGAAATCATTGTGATTTCGGGATTGTTTTCGGGGCTGATTATTTGGCTGTCTCGGCGACAAATGATCTCATTTCTATACACGGTCGGTTGGTTTATTTTGTGCGCGGTGGTCCTCATTGCGACGATTTTTATCCCGTTTATTGAACCATTGGCGGAAGCACTTCGTGTTGATGTGTTTACGGTCGTCGGTGCTGTTGCGATCATCGTATTGCTGGGAATCTGTATACAACTGTCAATAAGTATTTCAGGTATGCAGCGACAAATTCAGAAACTCAATGAAGACCTTGCCTTGCAAAAGAACCAGAATGTCCGGTTGCATGATCAACAAGGGTGAGGTACTTGTTATCGTTCCCGCTTTCAATGAGGCGTTGACAATTGATTCGGTAATTAGAGACCTTCAGAAGTGTGGATATCCATTTGTGGTAATCGATGATGGCTCTGTTGACAATACGGCGGTTATTGCTGGTAAGAGTGGCGCTCGAGTGATCTCCCTACCACTGCATACTGGTGTCGGCGGAGCACTTCGTTGTGGGTTTAGATATGCATGCGAATTGGGTTTCAAAGCAGTTATCCAGTGTGATGCTGATGGTCAGCACTCGTCGTTTTATTTTGATGATCTGGTCGAAACGGTCAATCGGACTGGCGCGGACATGGTGATTGGAAGCAGGTTTAGGTCTTCAGAATCAACAATGACTCTTAGCCCGGCTCGGCGGTTAGCGATGTGGGTGCTTGCAAGGATCGCAGGCCAGGCAACGAAGCATCCGATCACAG
>Ga0209702_10007610_pt1 | contig 13155 bp, 11 predicted proteins | sample FRY01_FD_187210 | JGI IMG/M metagenome (GOLD analysis project Ga0209702, IMG submission 187210) | Freshwater microbial communities from Lake Fryxell liftoff mats and glacier meltwater in Antarctica - FRY-01 (SPAdes) (version 2) | ecosystem: Environmental > Aquatic > Freshwater > Ice > Glacier... | reverse complement strand
ATCTCAATACACGTTTGCAAGCAGAGTTGACTGCGTACATTGCAACTCGCAAGCTGCGTGCACCAGAATTGCCGCTGTTCCCTACTCATCGTGGACAGCGCTGTGCGTTTTCTGCAAACACACTGGCGCAGCACTTTTACTGGTTGTACAAACGGGCAGGTGTTGCAGGTGCCAGTTCGCACTCAGGACGCAAAACGTTTCTAACATCACTGGCAGCACAAGGTGTGTCAGTGTTTGTGCTGGCGAGTTTGGCTGGACACAGGAGCATTGCAACCACACAGCGCTACATCACTGTCAATGATGATGTCAAACGCCGCGCAGTTGAATTGGTTTAATCATCATCATCTCCATTTACTATGCGCTGGAGTGCAAAGAATTTTTCACGCATAAGCAACCGCTGCTCTTCTGTCAACGCCGCTTCTTCTGGCTCTGCGTAAATCAATTCCAGCGCTGCTTTAACAAGTGCCTCGCGCTGTCGCCAGTGCTTGCGCAATCGCACACCAACAACTGGCTCATCGTCAACAAGTGCATACTTGCTTTTTGTTCCGCGTACTCGAGGCACACCAGCCGCGCGCGACGAACACGCGCACCACACAAACAAAAAGCCCCACGATGTTGCCATCGCGAGGCTTTGCTAACTAGTCGTCAACTGGCATATGCCAGCGTTAGATTAGAAAGAGTGGTTCATCTTTAGGATGGTCTCTTTTGTTTTCGATACGTCGCCAGCAGTTTTTGTGTATGACTCTGTGTACAGAGAAACGTTTGTACGCTTGCTCAAAGCGTACACCACGTTCAAGCTAGAACCGCTGCGTGCTGCAACTGTAGCTGTCTTAGCTTTGGCTGACGCCAAAGTAACAGTTAAATCACTGCTGACAGGAACAGTAATCGTTAAGCCGGACTCAGTGATGTCAGATGTACCTGTCGAAACCGGGTACGACACTTTTGTGACACCGTAACGAACTTTAGCAACGCCGAAGTCGTATGTACCCGCGTACTGAACCTTGGTGTCTGTTGTGTCGACGGAGTAGTTGGAGTAATTGAATTCACCCTTTATCGGTCCTGTCGTGTAGGTGGTTGCAATAGTGGTGATACCGTTACCGCTTGTGGCGGCGCCAGTTGCAGACAAGTCACCGTCATGGGCAGTCAAAGCAACAGCCAAACCTGGAACTAGCGTTGGCAACGTGTATGTAAAGCGGTCTAAAGAAGCGCCTTCACTTGATGCTGTCAAGCCGTCAACAGGCAGAAAGTCGCCGACGTCAGCCGATGACAGCTGCAGGGCGCCAAAACCACCAGAAAGTGTAAGTATTGCGTTACCGCCGTCAGGAGTATCGCCTTCAGTGATGCTCTCAATAAAGAAAGAGGATGTGACTTTTAATCCACCACCCAAGTCTTCAGAGGCGTCGAATTTAACGTAAGCATCTTGTGTACCAAAACCGGTGGTAGATGTTCCGGCTGCGACAGTGTTAGATTCCCAGCCCATGCTGATGCCACCAGACAAAGTTACCTGAGCCATCGCGCCTGTTGTTACTGCCACTGTAGCCAGAGCAGCTACGGTGACTGGTGAACAGGTTGGTGCAACGCTAGCAAGCTGCCAGTAAGGTTTTTTTAAGGGTATGAACAATGAATAGAGATGACTAAACAGGAGACGTATTGACAGGTATATTGCCGACGCTGATAGCGTCTATGGACGACTTGGCCCGCAACCACAACGACGTACTGGCGCAGTCTGCAGACGGTCCGGTGGCTGTGGTGGTCAACAACCGCCCAGTTTTTTATGTGATGTCGCCCCAGGCCATGCAAGCAATTCTGTTGCGTGGTTTGCTGACTGGTGGCGAGAGCCACAACGCCACAATTGGGACACTTGTACAGGCACGTCCGGCAACGGGTATAGCCACGTCAGCTGTGCTGACAGTGGATGTCACTGAAAAAAAACGTGCGAAATCGGCACCATCTAAGCGTGCACACAACGCGGTATTTTCAGCAGCGCGAGATGGCGGTGGTACCGGGCGCGGGGCATTGGACAAGTTCCACTTGCAAGCAGACTTTGAGGCCTTGGCTGACGATTTGCTTGCCTTTGAACGCAGGCGCGTGGCGCGCGGTGAGTTGTCCAATGCATCTGTCGCCATCTTGCGCCAACGCTTGGATTTGCATATTTTGCCGGTGCTCAAAAAGGTGCGCCCCAACGAGGTGACCTGCAACACGCTTGATGATGTTGTGGACAGACTGGGTGCAGCGGGGTTGTCTGCGACCACTGTCTCGCAATACATGGTGGCGGTGCGCAAGTTGTTAAAAATTGCAGTCCGTCGTGGGTTGCTGTTGGAAATACCAGAATTCCCCAAGGTACTGACCAAAAACAAGCCCCGGTCTATGTTCAGTGTGCGCGACTACCGCAAGCTGATCGTCACAGCCAGACAGTTGTCTACCGATAGGCGCAGTGCGCCACAAGTCAAGGTAGAAGGCGGAACCAGAGAGCGGTTTTGGGTGCCCACCAAATACCTGCAATTGCCACCAGACATGGCGTGGGTCATTGCCTTCATGGTGAACAGTTTTGTTCGGCCATCAGACATACGCCAGCTGCGCAACAAACACATCGAAGTGGTGCGTGGCGCACACAATTACCTACGTCTCAACCTGCCTGAAAGCAAGCGCCACGACAAACCCATAGTGACCATGCGTCCAGCCGTTAGGGTGTTTGAACAAGCGCTAGGTCGCGCTCAGGCCACGGGCCACGGCGGGCCGGATGATTACGTGTTTTTGCCTGAGTTGCGCGACCGCCAGCAGGCGCTGTCCATACTGGGGTTTTGGTTCAAGTGGGTGCTGCGCGAGGCGGGCATGGAAGAGGTTGATCACCTGGACCGCAAACGCACGCTGTACAGCCTGAGGCACACCGCCATCATGTACAGGCTGCTGTACGGGCAAGGCATTGACACCTTGACGCTGGCACGCAATGCGCGCACATCGGTACAAATGATCGAGCGCTTTTATGCCTCAAGCCTGACAGGCGAAATGAATGTAGGCATGTTGCACAGCAAGCGCAGTGGAGCCGGCACGCGCTAAACGGTCATAGCCGTGACAGGCACGGCTATGAGATGGCATTGACGTTCAGCGCAGGACAGGGCGAGATGTCGGTACCAACCCAACACCAAGTCACCCGTACTGTTTACAGACCAGCAGCGGCCTTGAGCAGCGCGGCCTTGTCGGTGCGCTCCCATGTGAAGTCAGGCTCGTCGCGGCCAAAGTGGCCGTAGGCGGCGGTTTTGCAGTAAATGGGACGCAGCAAATCGAGCATCTGGATAATGCCTTTGGGTCGCAGGTCAAAGTGCTCGAGTACCAGCTTGGCCAGTTGGTCGTCGGGGATGACGCCAGTGCCTTCGGTGTACACCGTCACATTCATGGGCCTAGCTACACCAATGGCGTAGGCCACTTGAATTTGGCACTGACGGGCAAGTCCAGCAGCCACAATGTTTTTGGCCACATAGCGCGCCGCATAGGCTGCAGAGCGGTCTACTTTGGTGGGGTCTTTACCGCTGAATGCGCCGCCGCCGTGTGGGCATGCGCCGCCGTAGGTATCAACAATGATTTTTCGCCCTGTCAAGCCGCAGTCGCCCTGAGGGCCGCCAATGACAAAGCGCCCGGTTGGGTTGATCAGGTACTTGGTGTCCGCAGTGATCCACTCTGACGGCAACACGGGCTTGATCAGCTCTTCGATGATGGCTTCGGTGAACGAGGCTTTCATCTTCGTGCTGGATTCACTTTGGTCAGGGCTGTGCTGGGTAGACAAGACCACGGTGTCAATGCTGTGCGGCTTGCCGTCAACATAGCGCATGGTGACTTGGCTTTTGGCGTCAGGTCGTAAAAAAGGCATGCGCCCGTCTTTGCGCAGTTGCGCTTGGCGCTCTACCAAACGGTGTGCGTAGTAAATGGGCGCTGGCATCAGCTCTGGTGTCTCGTCGCAGGCGTAGCCAAACATCAGACCCTGGTCACCGGCGCCAATGTTGAGGTAGTCGTCGCTGGCGCGGTCTACACCTTGGGCAATGTCATTGGACTGCTTGTCGTAGCACACCATGACGGCGCAGCCTTTGTAGTCAATCCCGAAGTCGGTGTTGTCGTAGCCAATGCGTTGCAATGTGTCACGTGCAACTTGTATGTAGTCCACGTGGGCGTTGGCAGAGATTTCGCCTGCCAATACAACCAGGCCGGTGTTGGTGAGCGTTTCAGCTGCGACGCGTGCAACAGGGTCTTGTTCGAGAATGGCGTCAAGGATGGCGTCGGATATTTGATCGGCTACCTTGTCGGGGTGGCCCTCAGAAACTGACTCAGATGTGAAAAGAAAATCGGTGGACATATAAACTCCTGTCATAGCAAAGGGTGGTTCGGCGTTGCCGAGAACCCTGTAGCCGGAGTTCGGCGAACGCTTTAGCGGCATTTATGAATCGCCCCACAAGTTGTTCAGTAACTCGGCGATACTTAAATTATAGCTACTGGACCCACATGCTGTGTTAACCCAACTCGTTTTACGCTTATTTACGCTGGCATCGCACCTGCCTTTGTGGCTGCTTCATGCTGGCGGCTCATTGCTGGGCGTGTTGTTGTGGGTGTTTGACAGCGGCCACAGACGCCGGTTGATGGCCAATACGACATTGGCTGGGCTTGGCTTTACACACAAGTTGCTGGCAACCTTTCATGCGGGACGCATGGTGGCTGAGTTGCCACGCCTGTGGTGCGGCAAGCCCGTTCCAATGTACTGGAATGGGTTGGATATATTGCGTGACAGCGTGCAACCAGGCCACAGTGTGGTGTTGCTCACCCCACACATGGGCTGTTTTGAAATCAATGCCAAAGCCTACGCGCAGGTGTTTGCACACGCTGGTTTGGCCGATGCTGCCAAGCCCATGACGGTGTTGTTTCGCCCATCACGCCAAGCAGGTTTGCAAGACTTGGTGCGCAGCGCGCGGGAAGGAGAGGGCTTGTACGCTGCGCCAACCAACACATCTGGCGTCAAGCAGCTTATTCGCGCGTTGAACAACAAAGAGGCAGTCGGCCTGTTGCCCGACCAAGTACCACCCAACGGGATGGGTGCGTGGTGTACTTTTTTGGGTCAACCCGCGTACACCATGACATTGGCAGCCAAGCTCGCCCAACAAGCAGACCATGTGTTGTTGATGTGGGGCGAGCGCTTGCCGGCTGGGCGAGGCTTCACAGTGCACGTGATGCGCCCCCCCACAGCGTTGCCTAAAGACACGGCGGCGGCGGCACAAACGCTGAACGACTGGGTAGAGCACGTCATTCAACAAGCGCCAGAGCAGTACATGTGGGGTTACGACAGGTTCAAGCAGCCTAGGGGTTGATGGCGTGACTGCAGGTGCGGCTTCGGCGTGACACACGGCATGCCACGTCTAGGTGCGTTTGACAGGTCTGTACAGATGGTCAGCGAGAACGGGTATGGCGCTGTTAATGAGCCAACAATCGTTGTAGATTCTCTATAACCAAACGTGGTTGTTCATGCACCAACCAGTGGCTTGCGTTGGTGATGGTTTGCAGCTTGAGCTTGGTGACATGCTGGTCAAGGCCTTGAAGCAAGCCTGGCAACAGTGCGCGGTCCTGAAGGCCCCACAGCACGGTGGTGGGCACGTTAACGTGCGTCAGTGCGTCCGGAATAACAAGGGTGTTGATGGCGTCGGTTGGCGCTAATGCTGGACGCAAAGGGGAGGCCCGGTAATAGTTGCACCCCCCTGTTAAGCCCTTTGACCAGACCTCTCTGTATTGCTGTTTGACAGTCTCTGTGAGCCATGCGGGCGCTTGGCCTAGTGTGTCGTTGAACAAAGGCCACAATTTGGCAAAGTCGTTGGCGCTGAGCCTGAGCTCAGCGTCTTCGCGCACCAAGTAATTCATGTAGGCACTGGCCGCTTGTTGGGCGGGACTGCTGCGCAAATCGCGTAAAAAAGTAGTGGGGTGTGGTGCGTTGATGATGAACAAACGCTGCATCAATTCAGGCCTTGTCGCGGCTAGGTTCCATGCAACGGCGCCGCCCCAGTCGTGGGCCACCAATGCGGCCAGCGGGCCATGGCTGTAATGTGCAATGAGACAGGCCAAGTCGTCGACCAGGTATTTTGGTTTGTAGGCGTCAATGTTGTTGGGAGAGTCTGAGTCGCCAAAGCCGCGCAGATTGGGGGCAATGCAGGTGTAGTCACCGTTGGCTGGCTGCGCAAAATGCGCCATCAAGCCATCCCATACAAACGCGGCCTCTGGAAAGCCGTGCACAAACATCAGCAACTTGGTTGTTGGGGTGTCTGGTGGTGCGTTGGCGGTCGTGTTTGCAGCTGAACCAACGCCGTCATCAGACGCCACAGGCGGGCGGCATACGCGCATTTGCAAGGTGGTGCCGTTGGCCAGCGTCACCCGTTCGTGGTGAATGGGCGCCGAGGCGTCGTTGGGGGTGTCGGGGTGTGTTTGGGGGGTCATGTAAGTGCTTGTGTGTGACGTGCTTGGGTTTAGATGCGTTTGTACAACCAGCCAAGCCTGACCCGCATGCCTTCAGTGATGGTTAGTCGCGGTCTGCATGGTCATCGATGTCGCTGGCAACGTCGGTGTCCATGTCGTTGTGTGAACCACTGTCGGCATGGTTGCTGGCGGTGTGTTGGGTGCCGTTGCCTGTCCAGTTGGCATCGTGTGTCCATTGGTGCAACAGCTGCGCCACTTCAGTCACACCTTGTTTTTTCAATGCTGAGAAGAGTTTGAGTGAGCCACCGCCCGTTTGTAGTCGCGCAATAGACAAGGCCTTGTTGGCTTCCACTTTGGTCAGCTTGTCAGCTTTGGTGAGCAGCACCAAAAAATCCAAACCCAACTCAACCCTCGGGCGAATGACGTCTAACAAAATTTCGTCTAGTTCAGTTAGGCCGCGGCGGGGGTCACACAGCATCACGATGCCGCGTAAGTTGGGGCGACTGATGAGGTAGTTCGCCATCACACGCTGCCAGCGCAGTTTCGCCTCTTTGGGAACGGCCGCATAACCATAGCCTGGTAAGTCGGCCAACACGGCGTCGGTTTCGTTGTGTTTGCCGAGCGCAAACAAATTAATGCTTTGTGTGCGCCCAGGCGTTTTAGACGCAAAAGCCATGCGACGCGTTTGCGTCAGAGTGTTGATACTGGTTGATTTACCGGCGTTTGAGCGGCCAACAAAGGCGATTTCTGGCACATCCAACGCTGGTAAATGTTGTAGCTGCGGTGCTTCGGTCAAGAACCTCGCCGTGTGCAGCCAGCCCATGGCTGCTTCTGCACTGATACCTTCAGGTGTAATGTTTGAGTCTGGCGCTACGTTAGCGGCGTTTTTTGGGGTCGATGAGGCGGTCAAAATGAATCCATTTGGTCGTCCATTGGGGTTATCCCCGGTGGACTTGAATAGTCATTGTAAAATGATGAGTTGCGGTGGGCAAGGCTGTCAGATAAAAAGCCAGCATCCCCACCTTATTCAACCTTTTGCAGTCATACGTGTCACAGCCACGATTCTTGCCATGAAATTGTTTGCTTCTTTTGCCAGCGTTGCAGCCCTCAGCCTCAGCCTCTTGTGCGCCACCACTGCAGCAGCAGCCGAAGCTGCGCCTGCGCCAGCCAAACCTGACCTTGTCAAAGGCGCCGCCCTTTACAGCCAAGTGTGCATAGCGTGTCACGCGGCTGATGGCAATTCAATGTCTCCCGCCAACCCTAAATTGGCGCAGCAGCATCCAGAATATCTGGTTAAGCAGCTGCAAGAATTTAAATCTGGCAAGCGTGCCAATGCCATCATGTCTGGATTTTCAAGCATGCTGTCCGATGACGACATGCGCAATGTGTCTTACTGGTTGGCGTCACAAACAGGTAAGCCAGGCGCGGCCACTGAAAAAGAACTCGTTGTGTTGGGTGAGAGCATTTACCGCGGTGGCATCGCTGGGCGCAACGTGCCTGCGTGTGCTGGCTGCCACAGCCCCAACGGTGCTGGTATTCCTTCGCAATACCCACGTTTGAGTGGTCAACATGCGGACTACACCGCCACGCAGCTCTCTATGTTTAGAAACGGCAGTCGCGCGAACAACAGCGTGATGATTGGCGTCGCGTCACGCATGAACGATTTGGAAATCAAGGCTGTGTCTGACTACATTGCTGGTTTGCGCTGATCTGTGGTGCGTTTGGGGTGCTATAAGCCCCCACAATCAACGGTAATATAAGCGCATTGGCATATTTCGCTGCACAATGCGGGAACCAACCGCTGAGCTGTGAACTCTGAACCAGGCGGTCTTCAATGAGAAGCCCGCCTTTTTTCTTGATGTGTGCTCGATAGCACACCACGCCAGCACTGATAACCCCCTATTAGACCAACACCGCGCATGACCGTTAGTACCGAAGGTATTCAAATTAAGACCCGCATCGTGTGGTTGCGTAACGCATCAGAGTTGCTCTCGTCCATGCGCTTTGCCATTTCGCTGTTGTCAGTGATTTGTATTGCCTCTGTGATCGGCACAGTGCTCAAGCAAGCCGAGCCGTTTAACAACTACGTCAACCAATTTGGCCCCTACTGGGCAGATGTGTTTGACACATTGTCTTTGTACACGGTGTACAGCGCATGGTGGTTTTTATTGATCCTGGCATTTTTAGTGCTCAGCACATCGTTGTGCATTTCGCGCAATGCGCCCAAAATCTTGGTCGACATACGCCAATACAAAGAAGGCATGCGCAGCCAAAGCTTGAAAGCGTTTGGCCACAAGGGCGAGAGCATGTTGAGCGAGTCTGTATCAACGGCATCGCAGCGCATTCAACGCCAACTGTCGCGTGCCGGATGGAAAATTAAAACCCAAGACCGCGTGACCCCTAACGGCCAAGGCGTGATGGTTGCCGCTAAAAAAGGCGCTGCCAACAAACTGGGTTATTTGGCGGCCCACAGTTCCATCGTACTGATTTGCGTGGGTGCTTTGTTTGACGGTGACATGGTGGTACGAGCGCAAATGTGGTACGGCGATAAAACCGCTTTTGATGGCGGAGGCATGATTGCCGATGTGCCTGCGCAGCACCGTTTGTCACCGAACAACCCCACTTACCGCGGCAACTTGCTGGTCACTGAAGGCACACAAGCCAGCACGGCCATACTGAGCCAATCAGACGGTGTGGTGTTACAAGACTTGCCATTTTCAGTTGAATTGAAAAAATTCATTGTCGAGTACTACAGCACTGGCATGCCCAAGCTGTTTGCCAGCGACATCGTCATCCACGACAAGGCCACAGGCGAGCAGACTGCGCACCGCGTAGAGGTTAACCATCCGGTCAGCTTTAAGGGCGTAGAAATTTATCAATCTAGCTTCGACGACGGCGGCTCTACCATTCGGGCCAAGGCGTTGCCGCTGGGCACCGTGGTGGCTCCGTTCAAGGTCGAAGGGGTGATTGGTACCACTACCAACTTGTCCAAAGGCAACGAAAACCTAAGCCTTGAGTACACCGGTTTGCGTGTGATCAACGTTGAGAACATGGTGGCGGTCAACCCGCGCGCCAATCTTGGCGGCACCGATGTGCGTGCAGTCGATTTGGGTAGCCGCTTGAAAAACCACTTGGGTTCAGGCGCAACAGGTACCCGTAACGAAGATTTGCGCAATGTGGGTCCCAGTTTTGGTTACAAGTTGCGCGACGGCGCTGGCCAAGCGCGTGAGTTTAACAACTACATGTTCCCAGTGGATATGGACGACCAGCGTGTGTTTTTGTGGGGTGTGCGTGACACGCCCGCAGAACCATTTCGCTATTTGCGTGTGCCAGTTGATGACAATGACAGCGCCGGAGGTTTCATAGCCTTGAGGACTGCGCTGGCCAATGAGGGTATGCGCAACAAGGCGGTAGAGCGTTACATGAAAGAGGCCGAGGTGGGGCGCAGTGCGCAAGACCGCGACGCCTTGCGCGTGTCTGCCCAGCGCATGCTGGCCTTGTTCTCTGGCACCGATCCATTTTTACAAGCTGCGCCCAGCCCTGGGGTTGGCCTCAACGGTGTCCCTTTGCGCGTGGGTGGCTTAACGGCTATGTCATACTTTTTAGAGCAGGCCGTGCCAGACAACGACCGCGAAAGAACCAGCGATGCCATGGTCAGTTTGCTCAATGCGTTGCTGTTTGAGTTGGTGCAAGTCAGCCGCGACCAAGCCAGCCTGCCAGAGCTGGCCCGCGATGCAGCCAGTCAAACTTTTTTAAGCCAATCTGTGTTGGCTTTGAGCGACTCGTTCTTTTACCCTGCGCCTATGGTGTTTGCAATGGACGATTTTGACCATGTGCAAGCCAGCGTATTCCAAGTGGCCAAAGCACCCGGCAAGACAGTGGTGTACCTGGGCTGCTTGTTCCTCATCATCGGCGTGTTTGCCATGCTGTATGTGCGCGAACGGCGTATTTGGGTGTGGTTGTCGCCAAACCCAGACGGCACCACGCATGCCCAAATGGCCTTGTCGTCCAACCGCAAGACCATGGACGGTGACAAAGACTTTGACCAACTGAAACAACGACTGATACAGGTAGCCCCATGACAGCCAACACACACACCCCAGCCGCAGATGCGGCCTTCTATGACGAGCCCAGCTTTTTCCAGCGCTTGCTCCTGAAAGATTGGGCTTTTGCAGCCATCATGTTGCTGGCGACTGTCGTTTCATTTTGGCGTTATCAAACGGCCATGGACGTCTACGAACAAGGTATTTTGCTGGGTGTTTTGCCAGCAGCGGTCGCGCTTGGTTGGTTTTGGCGCCCTGCTGCCAATCTGATGGTGGGCGGTGGCGCTGTAGCGCTGTTGGCCATTTGGTTGTACCAGACACCTGAAGGTGCTGACTTGGCACGGGCCGATCAAGTGTTCTTGCTCAAGTACTTCATTTCTAGCCAGTCGGCTATTTTGTGGATGTGCGTGCTGTTCTTTATGAGTACAGCGTTTTACTGGCTGGGCATGATTGTGTCTAAATCAGCGGACACCATGGAGTTGTTGGGCTCGCGTTTGGCATGGACTGCTGTGGTATTGGCCGTGGTCGGCATGTTGGTGCGCTGGTACGAAGGCCACCAAATGGGTCCAGATATTGGCCATATTCCAGTGAGCAATTTGTACGAAGTGTTCGTGTTGTTTTGCTGGCTGACCGCTACCTTTTACCTGTACTACGAGTCACATTACCAAACCCGCACCATGGGTGCGTTTGTGATGTTGGTGGTCAGTGCGGGCGTGGCTTTTTTGCTGTGGTACACACTGGTTCGCGAAGCGCAGGCCATCCAGCCTTTGGTGCCAGCGTTGCAAAGCTGGTGGATGAAAGTGCACGTACCAGCCAACTTTATTGGCTACGGCACATTTGCCATCGCAGCGATGGTCGCGTTTGCTTACCTGGTGAAACAACAGGCTACAGAAACCAATTGGCTCAAGCTTGCCCCGTTGTGGGTGCTGGGCGTGGTGCTGTGTTTTGAGCCATTGGTGTTCAGGATGTCTACGCAAGATGGCGGCACGGGCTACTGGGTGGTCTACACCGGCATCTCAGCCCTGATGGTGGCCGGTATCTTGTTTGGACGCAAACGCATTGCTGCGCGCCTTCCAAGCCTCGAGGTGCTTGACGACGTGATGTACAAGGCCATTGCGGTTGGCTTTGCCTTCTTCACCATTGCCACGGTTTTAGGTGCTTTGTGGGCCGCCGAGGCTTGGGGCGGCTACTGGAGTTGGGACCCTAAAGAAACCTGGGCCTTGATCGTGTGGCTGAATTATGCCGCGTGGTTGCACATGCGCATGATGAAGGGCCTGCGAGGCACAGTGGCCTCATGGTGGGCTTTGGTCGGTTTGGCTATCACCACGTTTGCGTTCTTGGGCGTGAACATGTTCTTGTCTGGTTTGCACAGCTATGGCGAGTTGTAAGCGCCGCTACCGACTCATGCATAGGGTTTTGTGCCAGCAGTTGTAACCATCGGCCTATAAGCTGCGAATATTGCAATGTGTATGGCATTCAATCGAATGTCAGCACCTATATGGGTTAGCAGGAGTGGGATATGGTTCGAAAAGTTGTTCAAGAGGTGTGGTCGGGCGCGGCAGCAGAGCGCGAGGTGACAGCTGAATCGGCCTACATACAGCGCCGCCAGTGGCTGCAACTCGCGGGATTAGGTGTTGGTGCCGGGGTGGCGGCATTGGCCAGTGGTCGAGCTTCAGCCCTGACCCGCAGTCCACAAGCGATGCCAATCAGCAACTTGTCATCTGTCAGTTCAGGCGTTGCAGGTGCACGTGCCACCGATAAAGTGGCCCCCCTCAAAGATGCCACCACGTACAACAATTTTTACGAATTTGGCACAGACAAGTCTGATCCTTATGAGAATGCGCACACGTTAATAACCAGTCCTTGGACAGTTAGGGTTGAGGGTTTGGTGGGAAAGCCCCGCACATTTGATATAGACCAACTGCTTAAACTCGCCCCAATCGAAGAGCGCATCTACCGCCTGCGTTGCGTTGAGGGCTGGTCTATGGTGATTCCTTGGTTGGGTTACTCGCTGTCCAAAGTGTTGGCTGACGTGCAGCCTCTGAGCAGCGCCAAGTACGTGCAGTTTCTGACCCTTGCAGATGCCAAGACCATGCCGGGCTTGCGCTACGGCGGCTTGGATTGGCCCTATTCGGAAGGCCTGCGCATGGACGAGGCCATGCACCCGCTCACCATGCTGACTGTGGGTATGTACGGCAAAACGTTGCCCAATCAAAGTGGTGCGCCCGTGCGCGTGATGGTGCCGTGGAAGTATGGTTTCAAAAGCGCCAAATCCATTGTCACCATTCGCTTGACTGACAAACAGCCCAAGACGGCGTGGAATGAAGCAGCGCCCCAAGAGTACGGCTTCTATTCCAACGTCAATCCGGATGTGAACCACCCACGTTGGAGCCAAGCGACTGAGCGACGCTTAGGTGATGGCGGTTTGTTTGCCAAGCGCCTAGACACCAAGCTGTTCAACGGCTACGCAGAGCAAGTTGCTCAGATGTATGCCGGTATGGATTTGCGTCGCAATTTTTAAGCATCAGGCCGACTGGGTTATGAACTGGCGCTTACGCTTGCCCAGCTGGGTCAAGCCCGCTATATGGCTGTTGGCGCTGGCGCCGTTGGGAAGCCTGATATGGGCATTGCTGAACAACGATTTGGGTGCAAATCCTGGCGAGGCCTTGAT
>Ga0209702_10007609_pt1 | contig 13156 bp, 8 predicted proteins | sample FRY01_FD_187210 | JGI IMG/M metagenome (GOLD analysis project Ga0209702, IMG submission 187210) | Freshwater microbial communities from Lake Fryxell liftoff mats and glacier meltwater in Antarctica - FRY-01 (SPAdes) (version 2) | ecosystem: Environmental > Aquatic > Freshwater > Ice > Glacier... | reverse complement strand
AAGCCCCAGTCCACATCACCCCACTGGCTGTCCCAGCGCACTTCGGACGGGGGTGTTTCGGCGCTGGCGGCGTCCACAAAGCTGGCGTTGACGAAAGCGTTGGCCGGTTCCGGCAGGAAATCGGGCTGGGGCAGGGTGACGACCGGCTCTTCCTCGTCGCCCACATAACCCCGGCTGCGGGCACGCGCCACAAAAATCAGCAGCAGCAGCAACGAAAGCGGGCCAGTGCAGAGCAGCCAGGGCAGGCTGTAAATTGGGCGCAGCCACCACTCCACATAGCGCTGGTAGACGGTCGGGCTGCGGAAGCTGATGGCGACGGTGCGCCCTTCGCCCGGCAGTCCTTCGATGCCCAGCGTCAAATCGCCGCTGTAGAAGCTGCCCCGCAGCGGGTCCTGGGGAATCGTCTTGCGGGCCACCAGCCCGACGGGGATTTCGTAGAAACCGTCGGCGTTTGGCTCGCCGTTGACCTCAATCGACGCGCTCTCCAAAAAACTTTCGTCCAGTTGAGTGATGCCGTCACCGGTCTCACCCGCGGCCCCGATCCCCACCACTTGTACCACAAAAGGGGTCTTGCCGTCGAAACGGAGCAGGAGCGGCTGGGTGGAACGTTCCCCGGCCTGGCCCACATCGCCGAAGTTCAGGCTGCCCACCACACTCCACTCCACGCCGCGGATTTGCAACCGCCAGTCCACCGTCGGCGGGAAAATGTCGAAGTCGACGCTCGGCCCGTCCAGGGCAATCTGGCCGGAACAGCCGCCGGGCAGCACGGGCGTCTGGCTGGTCAACTGCACGGGCAGCAGCCAGCGGTCGGCCTCGGCGCGCAGATCGCCGGAGGTGAGAGACAAGCCCACGCAACTGCTCTCGGCCAGAGATGCGGTCAGGCGGAAGGGCTTGCCCGCGTCAAAAGTGACGGGCAACAGGACTTCTTCGCTGATTCTGAAATTGGGCGACGTATCGAATTTCACTTCGCCAAAATCGGCCACCTGACTCTGCACGCGGGCCGCGGAACGGGCCACGGAGAGCGAGACGGGCAGCAGCGGCGACGGGCGAATCTTCACATCCATCGGCAGGCCGTTGGGGGTCGAGGCAGTCAATTCAATTTCGCCGGTGTAATTGCCGGGACGCAGCAGGTCCAACCCGTCCACCCGCAGGAAGCCGGTTTCGCTGCCGCTCTCCGGCACGTCGATTGTAAAGTTCAGCGCGGCCTGACTGACCGTTTCACCCGTGTCGGCCCGGCGCAAGGAAAGACGGGCGGTCAGGCTGCCGATCTCTTCGGCGGTTCCCGCGCCGACGGTAATCGGCCAGCCATCGGCGGGCATCCGGTTCAGATCGATGGGCGTGGGCAGCCCGCGCAGGTAGACCGCTGGTTCCACATTTAGCGTGGCTTCGGCCCAATCGCCAAAGCGGATATCGTCGGCCACGGCGCTGACCAGATACGTGACCCGATAGCTGCGCCCATCCGCCGGGGTGAAGTCGGCGTTGATGCAAAGACGGGAAATGCAGGTCATTCCGCCCTGAAAGATGGGTGTCCCGGTCTCGTTGTCGGTGATGTCAGAAACGTAAGCGGTGGCGACCAGCCCGTTCACCGGCAGACCCGGCCCAAAACCCACTTGCAGCCGAGCGCGCCCGTCGTCCAGCAGGCCGGGGTCGTCGGGCCGGGGGGTGAAGACTTCCAGACGGGGCAGATCGGCTCGCCCTTCCAAATGAAAAGTGCGGCGCAGTTGGAGCGGCGTGCTGTCGCTGCCCAACTGAATCGTCACTTCGTTGGACGCGGTGGAATAGGGAATCGCGCCCAGGGCGTCCACCCCGCCCGCGTCTTTGCCAAAGGTGGGGATGGGCGTGCGCCCGTCCAGCAGCAACGCTTCCCCCGCGGCAGGCCCCGCGCCCCGCACGACCAGCAGGGGCGACTTGCCCGCGGGATAGTAGCGCACGGAAGCCGGACTGGTCAGCGCGCTGGGCGGCGGGAAGATCAGTTCCGGGTAGCTGGCGGCACGGATGACGGCGAAGGCGCTCAGATCGCCGGTTTCGGCTGTCCACCCGCCGGGGGTGACAGCGCCGCTGATGGCGTTCAGTTCCACATTGCCGTCGTTGAGCAGGCTGCTGGTGAGGGCCGGGTTGCCGTCCTGGCGCACGGCGCTGAGGCTGTCGCGAGGGCTGACCAGCGCAATCTCTTGCACGCCCTGGCTCTGCCGGGTGGTGAAGGCGATGCTGCCGTTGGCGTCGCGGGAAGTGACGACGGAACGGTCCGACTTCATTTCGGCGAAGAGTTCGCTGAAGACACGCAGGAGTTCGGGCGCGTTGGCCGCATCCCGCACGAGGGCTGTGCTGCTCTGATCTTTCAGAAATGCGCCGGAACAGCCGGATGTTGGATTGCAGAGGACGACGGGAAAGACGAGGACGCCCGCGGCGCGGAGTTGCGCGAATTGGTCACGGATGATCTGCTTTTGGGCGGGCAGAGGCAGTGTGCCGTCGGCGGTGGGTTCGCCGTCGGTGAGCAGCAGGACGTATTGGCTGCGGTTGGGCTGACGGCTGGCGTCCAACAGACGGATGGCCTCGGCCAGCCCCAAATCCATGCGGGTATAGCCCCGGGGCAAATAATTGGTGGGAGCATTCAGAGAAGCAGCCAACCGGCGGCGGTTTTCGCTGCTGCCTGCGCTCTGCATTGCGCCCAGCGCGCCCACGCCCTCGGCCTGGCTGTCGAAGCGAACGACGGCGATGCGGTCTTCTTCGTCGGCCAAGTGGATGAGCAGACGGGCCGCGCTGTAGCGCAGTTCGTCCGGGTCGCTGGGCTGGTTGACGCTGGGAAATTGGCAGGGCGGGTTGTGGGGCAGCCCCTCCCGCGGCCAGGGCCAGCAGGTCGCCATACTGCCGGAGTCGTCCAGCACCACCACCACATCAATCGGTTCGGTGGCCGGGCCGGTGGGGACGGCGGTCTGGGCGCTCTCCGCGGCGAAGAGGGGCGCGCTGTTGCTCAGAGTGGAGAGGAGCAGTAGCAGGCCCAAAATCGTTCTGGAAAAGTGCAAAAGTTTTGCGTTCATACAGCGTTATTGTATCACAAAAGAAAAGGTGACAGTCACTTTTAGCAGCGACTGTCACCTGAAACGTCGTATGGGGAGAGGCAGTTCCACAAGTGAGCAGGGCCTATATCGTCAGTGGAGGGAGTTCGATAGTGATAGGCCCGCAGATCGATTATTCAAAGATTTTGTTAGCGCGAATAAGTTTTGGGGTAACTCATAGGGTGGCAGAGCCACAAAAAGTCTCCCGCAGAGGCGCAAAGACGCAAAGACGCAGAGGAAAAGCGTAACTAACGCTCTTGACGTCGATCTTTTTGCCCTGCGGAGTAGGGGCACGAGGGGTGGCGGCATTCGCCTCCAAACATCGGCGCATCTTCCTACCGCCACCCCTCGTGCCCCCACGGTGACAATCCGCCCATTCCATTGACCCAGGACTTATTCGCGCTAACAAGATTTTCGGTTCTTTGGGAATACAGGGGGTTGGCATAGAACTTGAGATTATCAGTCTGTCCCCAATATGCGGTCGAAGAAGCCTTTTTTATGTTCAGTCGTTTCATCGCCAAAGCTCTCGGCCAGACGGCGCAACAGTTCCTTTTGTTCGGTATTCAGATTGGTCGGGGTGACGATCCGGGCTGTAACAATCAGATCGCCCCGGCCGCTGCGCTGGAGACGGGGAATGCCCAGCCCCCGCTTGCGGAAGCTCTTGCCCGTCTGGGTTCCTGCGGGGATTTCCAATTTGTCCGGGTTGCCGTCCAGGGTAGGAATCTGCACAGTTGCGCCCAGCGATGCCTGGGCGATGTTGACGGGCAGTTCCATGTGCAGATCAAACTCGTTGCGCACAAAGACCGGATGAGATTCCACGGCGATGACGACATAGAGGTTGCCCGCGGGGCCACCCAACGCGCCCGCTTCGCCTTCGCCCGCCAGCCGAATGCGTGTGCCATCGTCCACACCCGCTGGGATATTGACCTTCAGTTTGCGCGTCACCCGCACCCGTTTCTGGCCGCCGCATTTGGTGCAGGGCGAGCTGACGATTTCACCGGCTCCATTGCAGCGGGGACAGGCTGCGGCGGTGACGATTGTGCCAAAGAGGGGGCTTTGCTGGCGGCGCTGGACTTCGCCCGTGCCGCCGCAGGTGGTGCAGCGCTCCGGCGATGTGCCCGGCTCTGCGCCGCTGGCGCGACAACGGTCGCAGCCTTCCATGCGCGGCACTTCCAGTTCCCGCTCTGTGCCAAAGGCAGCCTGCTCGAAGGGGAGGGATATGTCCACCCGCAGGTCTGCGCCCCGGCGGGGTGCGTTGCGCCGTCCACCGCGTTGGCCTTGGCCGGCAAAGCCGGAGAAAATCTCCTCGAAGATGCTGCCCAGATCGCCAAAGCCCTGATTAGAGTCGTTCATGCCGCTGGCGCCGCCCAAGCCTGCATGGCCGTAGCGGTCATAGACGGCCCGCTTCTGGGCATCACTCAGCACCTGATAGGCTTCGTTGATATCCTTGAATTTGGCTTCGGCTTCGGGCGAGGGATTCACGTCCGGGTGATACTGTTGGGCCAACTTGCGAAAGGCCTTTTTCATCACCGCATCGTCCGCATTGCGTTCCACGCCCAGAGTTTCGTAGTAATCTTGTTTATCCATCATTTCCCTCAATATTTCAAAAATAAAAGACAGGACGCAGACATCAAAGACTGAAAACAGTGATTTGCGCTGATCTTTATGATAGATTCCTATCGAAATCAGCGCAAATCAATTCAAATCATCAAAATCTGCGTCCACTCTTTCTGAATCACTCCCAGCTTAGAATCCAGGCACAGAGACCAGCCAATGCAATCGTCGCGCCAATAAGCGCGGCCCACTGGCGGGGTTCAAAACCCACATGCCGGGCGCTGAAGATCAGAATGATCACCATTCCTACGGCCAGCACTGTCCAGTTGGAAAGGGCCGGGTGGTCGGTCCAAAAGCGCTTGAGAGCGTCCATCTTTACTCCGTCACAGGCTGCAAAGCCGACATCTGCACCGGATAGCGTTGGCTCAGATCAGCCCAGATTGCGTCCAACTGGGCGTAGAGTTCGTCCAGCGCGCCATTGTTTTCGATCACCCGATCTGCCTGATTGACTTTGGCGGCCTGGGGTGTCTGGATGCCGATAATTCGTTCCGCTTTGGCTGTATCCATACCCCGGTTGTCCATCAGGCGGCGTAATTGGTTGGCAAAGTTAGAGATGACCACCCAAACCTCATCGCACAGTGTAACCATCAATCCGGCTTCCAATAGTTTGATGGCTTCCAATACGACCAGCGTCGATTGGGCATTTTCGATCTCCTGGTTGCCCAGATCAAAAACTTTGGGATGGACCAGCTTTTCCAAACGGCCCAGCGCGAAGGTGTCGGAGAAGACGATATCGCCCAGTCGCTTGCGGTTGATCGTTTCGTCTTCGTTGAGAATCTCCCGGCCAAAGGCGCGCACAACAGCCCCATAGGCCGCGCCGGTCGGCTCCATCACCCGGTGGGCCAGTTTGTCCGCGTCGATGATCGACGCGCCCTTTTCCGCCAGATACTTCAAAATCGTGCTTTTTCCGGTTGCGATATTGCCCGTGAGTCCAATGACAAGTCTGGTCATAACTAAATTCATCTCTCCTGGCTTGGCTAGAACGTTGAAGCGTTTCAACGTTCTAGCGTTTGAACGCTTAAGCAACCGTCTCCGCCATCTCGGCCCAGCGTTCCATCTGCTGTTCGACACGCCGACGGACGGCCTGATGTTCGTTGCTGATGGCCTGCACCCGTTCGTAATCCTGGGTACGGCTGGCCGCGGCCATCTTTTCTTCCAATTCAACGACGCGCGCTTCCATCCGGTGAATCTGCGCTTCCAGATCGTCCAAGTCGGCCTGTTGCCGGACCGATAGCTGACGCTGGCGACGCTTTTCCCGCTGCAACTCCCGCTGGTCCTGCTCCGGAGCTATTTTGACGGGCGCTTTGTCTGCCCCGGCTATCTGGCCGTTGCGCTCGTTGATCCACTGCCGCCACGTGCCGGTGAAGACTTCCATCCGGCTGGGCGTGCCCGCACCGTTGAGTGTGGCCGCCTCCCCTGGCTCCACCACCCAAAGTTCAGTCGCCAGGGCATCCACCAGCGCGCGGTCGTGGGTGACGAGCAGAATTGTGCCGGGGAACTGTTGTAGCGCGTCCTGCAAAATTTCCTGGCTGTCCAAATCCAAATGGTTCGTCGGCTCGTCCAGCAGCAGAAAATTGGCTCCCTGCAATGTCAAACGGGCCAGGGCAATGCGGCTGCGCTGGCCGCCGGAAAGCTGGTCGATGGTTTTATAAACGTCATCGCCTTTGAACAAAAACTGGCCCAGATAGGTGCGCGCCCGTTCCAGAGGTAGATTTTTGATATCCAGCAGCGCGTTGAGTACTGTCTGATCGGAATCCATCAGCCCAAAGCCCGCGCCCACGTGCTGCTGGGCCAGATAGCCGATTTCCACACCTGCACCCAACTGAAAAGTCCCCTTTAACTGCTCCAATTCGCCCAGAACTGTGCGAATAAGCGTTGTCTTGCCCGCGCCGTTGGGACCAATCAGCGCGGCAATTTTGCCCCGGTAGAGGTCCAAATCGGGCACATCCAAAATGGGCATCGGCCCGCTGGCGCTGCTCTTTCCATTGCTCTTTCCATTGCTGCTGCCGTCGCTGCTGCTATCGCTGGGGGGATAGCCCACCAGCAGGCGGCGGGTACGCAACACCAGATCGCCGCTGCGGATGTCCGTGCGCAGGGGCAGACGGATGCGGTGGTCGGAAGGGGGCGGGGGCAGGGCTTCGGTCTCCATAAAACGCTTCAGGCGGGTCTCCCGGCCCTGGGCTTCTTTCGAGCGCTGGCCCGCTTTATAGCGGCGCACAAAGTCTTCCGTCTCCCGGATAAATTCCTGCTGCTGTTCGTATTCCTTGCGCCAGCGTTCCAGCCTGTCCTCCCGCTGGCGGCGGAAATGGCTGTAATTGCCCCGGTAGCTTTCCAGCTTGTGATGGGTCATCTCCCAGACGCGGGTGACGACTGTATCCAAAAAGTAGCGGTCATGGGAGACGACGAGGAGCGCGCCCTTCCAGGCCAAAAGCTGGCCTTCCAGCCACTCCACAGAGCGCACGTCCAAATGATTCGTCGGCTCGTCCAGCAGGAGCAGGTCCGGCTCTTCCAGCAACAGACGGCCCAACAGAGCGCGGGTGCGCTGGCCGCCGCTCAGATGGGCCAGGGGCTTGTGCCAGAGGTCATCTTCCAACCCCAGCCCGCTGAGAACGCTCTTGACCCGCTGGTCAATCGTATAGCCGCCCGCCCGCTCGAAGGCTTCCTGCTTGTGGCCGTAGTCGATGAGGATGCGGTTGAGTTCGTCGTCGCTGGTGGCCGGATCGGTCATCTGCGCTTCCAGCCCGCGCAGCTCCTCGCCCTGGGCCAGCAGTTCGGTAAAAATCGAGTGGAGGTCTTCGTAAAGGGTCTGATCGCCCGCGGGGGGCGGGTCTTGGGGCAGATAGCCCCGGCGGATGCTGGAGGCAACAAAAATTTGCCCCGCATTGGCTGACTCCACCCCGGCCAGAATACGCAGCAAACTCGTCTTGCCCGAGCCGTTGGCTCCAACAAAACCGATACGATCTTCGTGTTCGATGCGCACATCGATGTTTTCAAAAACGTCGTTGACGCCGTAGCTTTTGGCAAGCTGATTGCCGACAAGCAGACTCATTGCAAAACCTTGTGAAAAACGAAAGTTGTCTCGCTAGTGGCGAGAGATACAGGGGCGATTATACCATACGCGCAGCCCATTGCCATAGGCGAAGAACGCTTTCTTCAGGGTAAGCCAATTGCAAACGTTGATGTCGAATCGTGCAGGCAACAGCCTGCTTTTTTTGACAATTTTCCCTTGCCCCTCTATACTCTTTGTTAGCTTTCCGAGGATGCAAAGCAACCGTTCCCCTAATATGCAAATATGCAGTTCCTCGAAGTTTTGTCCACTCAAATTTTTCATCTGGTATCATTCAGTATTTTAATCCTGTCTGTTTTCCTGTGTTTTCCATTCATTGAGGAGAATCTTATGCAAAAGCGTACGTCCCTTTTTGCCCTGTTGTTGATCCTGGCCCTGATGCTGGCCGCGTGTCCTGCGCCCGCACCAGCCGCCGCCCCCGCTGAACAGCCCGCAGCCGCGGCTGCCGAGGCTACCAAAGCCCCCGAAGCAGAACCCACCCACGCACCCGAACCCGAAGCAATGGATATGACCGGTAAGGTCGTGATTGCTCCTGGGCAGACCATCCGCATCGGTGGCTCATTCGCCCTCACCGGCCCCATCCCGGACCCCGGCAAGGACATTGCCCAGGCCGCCGAGATCGCGGTTGACGATCTGAACGAAATGGGCGGTGTGGAAGGATTTATGTTCGAACTCGTAGCCGAAGATGGCGCGTGCTCCGGTGATCAGGGCACAGTCGTCGGCAACAAATTTGCCGCCGACCCCACAATCGTTGCCGTCAGCGGCGGCACCTGCTCCGGCGAGACCTTCGGTCTGACCCCCGCGCTGGCTGAAGCCCGCATCCCCTTTGTCTCCCCCAGCGCCACCAACCCGGCGGTTGTTTCGGCTGAGTGCGATATCTGCAATCGTACGGCCTTGAGCGATGCCCTGCAGGGTGTTGTGGATGCCGATTACGTCTTCACAGAACTGGGCAAGAGCAAAGTGGCTGTGATGCACGACAACTCTGATTACGGCAAGGGTTTGGCCGAAATCTTCCAGGCCCGAATTGTGGAATTGGGCGGCGAGGTGACCAATTTTGAAGGCATGCAGGTGGGCGACACGGACTTCCGGGCAGCCCTGGCGAAGATCGGTGCCAATTCACCTGAGTTTGTCTTCTTTGGCGGTTATTCCACCGAAGCCGCTCTGATTGCCCAGCAGATGAAAGAGACTCCCGGTCTGGACGGCGCGCTCTTTATGAGCGACGATGGCGCGTACACCAAGCAATATCTGGACGCCGCCGGTGACGCCGCCGAAGGGACGTATATGTCCTTTGTGGCCGGTGCTACCAACGAAGCCGCTCTGGAAGATTTTACGGCCAAGTATATGGACAAATTCGGCGTTGCACCGGATGATCTGGGACCCTTCCACGGCCAGAGCTACGATTCTCTGATGATCATCGCCACAGCTATCAAAGCAGTCGCGGTGAAGGACGGGGACAATCTGGTCATCGACCGGGAAGAACTGCTCAGCGCGATTCGCGGCGTGAAGGATTTGGTCGGTCTGACCGGCGTCCTTTCCTGCAACGAAATCGGTGAATGCGGCGCAGGCGGTGTGCAGGTCTTTACAGTGACGGGTGGGGAATTCATTCAGGTTGCCGGTTTCGGTATGAAATAGGCACAACCCCACAGTTCACGCGTTTTGACGGGGTGGGCCGGGTTCGTCTCTGGCCCACCCCGTTTTCGTTATGAAAGATATGGGACCGAAAAGAATGGGACGCAGATTTTCATGATTTTTATTGATCTGCGCAGATCAATAAAAATCATGAAAATCTGCGTCCTCCCCCACCTCAGGCGGTGCGCATGGAAAAACAGTCTCTCTCGAAAACCCTTATCCGTCTGTTCGGCATAACAGTTGTCGCGCTGGTGATCTGGCGGGTGGTGACCGTCGGTCTGGCCGAGGGCTACCCGGCCTCCTTCTGGATTTCCCAGGGGATCAACGGGCTGGTGCTGGGCGGCGTCTATGCGCTGGTCGCCCTGGGCTATACGCTGGTCTACGGCATCCTTTTTATGATCAACTTTGCCCACGGCGAAGTGATGATGATTGGCGGCATCACCGGCTTTTTTGCCCTACAATTCGCAGCGGCCCAGGGCTGGATGGAAGGCTCGACCGCGGTTGTTGTGGCTGCGCTGCTCTTTATTCTGCTGGCGGGAATGCTCGGCTCGGTGGTGACGGGTGTCACGCTGGAGCGTCTGGCCTATCGGCCCCTGCGCCGTGCCCCCCGGCTCGTCCCCCTCATCAGTGCCATCGGGGCCTCCCTTTTTCTGCAATACTCCGTTCTTCTTATCTTCGGTGTCAGCCCCCACAGCTATCGTAAGCCCGATATTATCGCCGGCGGCATTCGCACCGGCGATGTTTTTATTCCCTACACGGGTCTGATTATCTTTTTTGCCTCAATTCTGCTGATGCTCAGCCTTTATCTGATCATCCAGCGCACAAAGCTGGGGCGGGCTATGCGCGCCGTAGCGGAAGACAAAGACACGGCGGCGCTGATGGGCGTGAATGTGGATGCGGTGATTGTGGCGACATTCGTCCTGGGGTCGGCGTTGGCCGGCGCGGCGGGTGTGATGCTCGGCTTCCACAATACCGTCATCAAGTTCAACAGCGGCTTTATCCCCGGCCTGAAGGCCTTCACCGCCGCGGTGTTGGGCGGCATCGGCAACATCCCCGGCGCGATGTTTGGCGCGCTGATTCTGGGGATGATCGAAGCGCTTGGCCCCAGCGCGCTGGGCATTCCCACAGAATATAAGGACATCATCGCCTTTTCTGTGCTGGTGCTGATTCTGATTTTCCGTCCGTCGGGCATCTTCGGCGAAATTCTGAGCGAGAAGAAGGCTTGACGTGAAAATAAGAACACAGATAAACACGGAAAGGACGGATCCGCACGGATTTTTATCTTCCGTAGCGTATACCCGCGGATGGGGAGTTGATTTATGAAAAAAGCATTCAATATTGGGTTGATTGCCTTTGCTGTGCTGACCTATTTGGTGCTGATCGGCCTGCCGACCCGACTGGAAGGTGCGGCCCAACCGGTGTTGGCGCTGCTGTTGGCGCTCTTTGTCTACGCTGTGCTACGCGGCCAGGCCAAAGAACTGGGCCGGGGCGCGCTCCTGCAAAATGGGCTGGTGATTGGTCTGGTGGCCGGTCTGCTGCTGGTGTTGGAGGTGGGCTTCTTCACCGGACTCCTGGCAGACGGCGTGAAGATTCAACCGGTCTTCGACAAAATTGTGCCGCTGAATATGGCCGCACTACTCAATGTGCGGGCCGGTACGATTATCAAAGGCGAAACGAGTATCGTCGCCTATGCCATTCTGACTGCCTATTTGGCTGTGGCCGGTCTGGCCGGCACTCTGCTCGTACTCTTTACCCGCAGCAATACGGCGGGCGCGGTGCGAAGTGTACACATCCCCGGCGGGCGCTGGCTGACAATTCTGCTTCCCTTTGCCCTCTTTGCCTTCATCTACTATCTGGGGCTGGACGGCGTAAACACTTTTGGCAATGACAAAAATATCGTCCGTCTGCTGATCGTTCTGGTGGCGACGGGCGCAGGACTCTTTTCCCTGCGCGCAGCCGAAGACGGCATTGAAAAATTGATAGTTAGTGCCCTTCTCGCCGCGGCGCTGCTTGCCCTGCCCTTCGTTCTCAACCAATTCCAAAATTCGGTGATGAATATCGTTTTTATCTTTGTGATGATGGGCTTGGGACTGAATATCGTCGTGGGCTATGCGGGTCTGCTGGATTTGGGCTATGTGGCCTTCTTCGCCATCGGCGCGTATGTCTACGCCTTCGTGGCCGCACCTTTTTCGTCGCCGTATATCAGCGCTCTGCTGACCGGAATGGGCATTTCGCCCGCCAGCCCGCTGCTGGGCTATTGGTCGGCCATTCCCCTGGCGATGCTTACCGCAGCCATCGGCGGTGTGCTGTTGGGCATTCCTGTGCTGCGGCTGCGGGGCGATTATCTGGCGATTGTGACGTTAGGTTTTGGCGAAATTATTCGCCTCTTTATGCTCAATCTGGGCGATCTGACGAACGGGCCGCGGGGTCTGTTGCAGATCGCCCAGCCGACACTTTTTGGCGTCGCGCCGGCTTCTCTGACCAGCCATCTGGACGCTCAGGGCTGGATTTTTCTGCTGGCGATCTTTGGCTCGGCGCTGGTGGCTTTTGTTGCCATCCGGCTCAACGACTCCCGGCTGGGGCGGGCATGGGTTGCCATGCGGGAAGACGAAGACGTGGCCCAGGCTACGGGTATCCATCTGGTGCAGACAAAGCTGCTGGCCTTTGCCATCGGCGCGACCTTCGCCGGGCTGGCCGGTCAGTTATACGCGGCCCGACAGATTAACATTTTCCCGGAGAATTTCTCCCTTTTCGTCTCCATCGACGCCCTGGCACTGATTATTGTGGGCGGGATGGGCAGTATCCCCGGTGTTGTGTTGGGCGCGCTGGCGCTAAAGGGGCTGCCGGAAGTGTTGCGGGGTGTGGACGAATACCGCATTGTCACCTTCGCGGTGCTGCTGATTGTAATGATGATTGTGCGACCCGAAGGGATTCTGCCCTCGGCCCGCCGCCGCCGGGAGTTGCATAGCGAGGAAATGGCAGCACCGGTTGATAAGGACGAACAGTTGGAAGGAGGGCGCGCCTGATGGCCCCACTGTTGGAAGCAAAGGGTGTGACAAAAGTTTTTGGCGGCTTGACCGCTGTGGATCAGGTGGATTTGGTGATTGAGAAGGGTTCGATTGCCAGCCTTATCGGTCCCAACGGCGCGGGTAAAACGACATTTTTCAACTGTATGACCGGTCTCTACCGCCCGGAAAAGGGGTCGATTCAGTTCGACGGCCACTCGCTGGTCGGCCAGCGTTCGGACCAGATCATCGGCCTGGGCATCGCCCGCACCTACCAGAATATTCGTCTTTTCAAAGGGATGACTGCGTTGGAGAATGTGCTGGTGGGCCAGCACGTGCGGATGAAGGCCACGCCTCTGGGCGCGGTGCTGCGTACCGCATCCCAGCGGGCCGAGGAGCGCCAGTCCCGTGAGTTTGCCCTGGAACTGCTGGATTTTGTGGGGCTGGCAGGCGAGGACGAGACGCTCTCCACCAATCTGCCCTACGGGGATCAGCGGCTGTTGGAGATTGCGCGCGCCATCGGCAGCCGCCCACAGCTTCTGCTGTTGGACGAGCCAGCCGCGGGGATGAACCCCCGCGAGACTGAGCAGATGATAGATTTGGTTCACCGGCTGCGGGACGAGAAGGGGATTACTGTTTTTCTGATTGAGCACGATATGAAAGTGGTGATGAACATCTCGGAAAACATCACCGTTCTGGACTACGGCAAGAAGATCGCCGAGGGCAAACCCGCGGAAGTGCGGGCCAATCCGCGGGTGGTCGAGGCGTATTTGGGGCCGGGGGTT
>Ga0209702_10007606_pt1 | contig 13158 bp, 9 predicted proteins | sample FRY01_FD_187210 | JGI IMG/M metagenome (GOLD analysis project Ga0209702, IMG submission 187210) | Freshwater microbial communities from Lake Fryxell liftoff mats and glacier meltwater in Antarctica - FRY-01 (SPAdes) (version 2) | ecosystem: Environmental > Aquatic > Freshwater > Ice > Glacier... | reverse complement strand
ACTAGCGGAAAATGGTCATGTTATCTACGCCAGCGAAAACGAAGAGGAGGAATTTGGAATCGGAATGCTTGAAAACAACGTAATATGGCACGATTTTGAAGGCTACCAGAAGCATATCGTATATGCTGAGTCGGAATCTTTACTGCTTTCTTATGATAAAGAGGGAGAGAAATACTTAGCTGTTTCTCAGATGGGCGGTAGGTTTTCTAAATCCTTCTCCTCTTGTGAGGAAATGTTGGTTTATGTAATGAAGTTAATGCTAAACGAAGAAGAATGATACACCGAATGGCGATAGAACAGCACATTGGCAATCTTGGCCCCGCAGACAAGCTGGTGGCCAATGCCTTCCTGTTCATTGAATAATCTACCGCCAAGATCTTCGGATTGACCTTGCCCAAAGGAAAGCCCGCACCAGAAGCAGTTAAAAACCTGCTTGGGGCCATGCAGCGAAAATTATAGGTTACAACATATTTTAAACAAAAAAATAGAACTTTAAACGTTAACCAGTAAATGTAAATACAATGAACAGGAGTGTTATCGTATTGACCCTTTTGACCACGGCATTGACCTTTGCAGCCTGCACAAAGGAAAAGGGAGCCCCAACAGATAACGGAGTGCCAACCAACACGCTTATTGCTGGTGGAACTTCAATATCCATGGCCTCTGTGGTCTGTAGCGAGTTCGGAAGTGGGAACGACCTCATTCTTACCGCCTCAGACCTAGCGCAGAATAACGTCCTTTATATCCGGGATATGAAAACGATTTGGGTGGTAAAGCAAAGTTTGGTACAGGCACGCGTTACAAACGCGCGCCATCGGGGAGATTTGATGCTACGATTGTAGCTTTTAATTCTCAAAATCAACGAGAATGGAGCACTTTATTCGGTGGAGGTGGTTTAACTTCAGCATCTATTGCCAGTGGTGATGATATTGGATATTCAGTTGCTGTTTCAGGTGACAACAGACTTTACATGTGTGGTTATACTGCTAGTGATAATTTTCCGTACCGATGCCCCGCTCAGATTACTAATCAACCGTGGTGTTCCGAAGGAAATAGCACTACTAATCCGTACATTGAAGCGTTTGTTTCCAGATTTTCAATTGAAGAGATATTGGGGATTGATGAAGTTTCCTCACAACAGGAAGATTTAAATATGAGAATTTACCCGAATCCCACACAAACTTCGATTAATCTCGTAGCTGATTATCTATCAGGGAAACAAGTGTTAATAGTGATTTCAAATTCTTTAGGACAGAAGATACAGCAATCAACCGAAAATCCAGTTCTTGGAGTGCTACGTAAACAGCTAGATGTTTCACAGTTTCCTTTAGGTATGTATTTTATATCCATTGAAGGAGAGGGGGCAACTCATACAAGGAAGTTCATCAAAAACTAATTGTTTATGAGGCTAATACTTCTTTGTTTGCATGTTTGTTTGTTTCTTCAAACCAAAGAAACATCTGCGCAGTATTGGGTTCCTGCAGGCGATGGGTTCAATTTTGAAGTTCGAGAACTATATGTCGATAATAATTTAAATACGATGTATGCTGGAGGAGGTTTTTGGATGTCGGGGAATACATCAGTTCAGTATATAGCTCAATGGACGGGTTCCGACTGGGATTCATTAACATCATTTCAGAACTCTAGTACAGTATTAACGATGATTAATTTCGACAATCAACTGCATGTTGGAGGTTTTTCTATTTCCAATGAGGCCAGTTTAAGACGTTGGGATGGTTCGGATTGGGAAACAGTTGGAGGTGGTACAAATGGGATTGTTCATGATTTAGCTGTATTTCAGGGAGAACTCTATGTCGTTGGGTCGTACAGCATCGTAGGAAACATTGTTGCTCATGGAGTGTCTAAGTGGGACGGTTCAAATTGGCATAGCTTAGATTTTCCCAACCATGAACTAGGACAAAACTTCGTAACAGTTAACGCAATCGCATTCTACAATGATGAATTATACATTGGAGGAGGGTTTAGAGATGCATCTGGCGTCAGGGTTAATATTGCCAAATATGACGGACAGAACTGGCAAACTGTGGGAGGAGGATTGGTTGGACAATTTGCCGCAGTTTTTGATCTGGAAGTCTATGGTAACGAACTGTATGTAAGTGGCCGTTTTAATACCACTGAGGGCAATCTGGAGAACAGCATCATCCGCTGGGACGGCAATAATTGGATTGGCCTTGGCGGAGGTGTTTATAATGAGGGGGATGAATTTGGTGGCGTATATGATCTTGAGATTATTGACGGAAAGCTAATTGTAGGGGGAAGCTTCAACCAAGCAGGAAACATAGGAGCAAATTCCATTGCAAGTTGGGACGGTGAAGCCTGGTGTACTTTCACTAACGACTATATTAATGGTGTCAATACAATTGCTGAGTACAACGGTGAATTATATATTGGAGGAGGTTTTGAAACAATCGGGTCTGATACGCTAAATTTTGTAACAAAGTGGGCTGGAGGGAATTACTCGGATACGTGTGTTACAATTTCAGGAATTGAAGATGTTAATTTAGAACCCATCCAACTCACCATCCACCCCAATCCAACAACCTCAACCACCACCCTCACGTGGCAAAACCAAACACATGGCAACTACCAATTGCACGTGTATGATGTGCATGGGCAGCAATTGCTGCACCACAGCGGCATGGCCACTAATGGCAGCAACACGCTAAGCATAGATATGGGTGCTTTTGCCAAAGGCATTTACTTTGGGCGGTTGGAGGTGGGAGATAGGTCCTTCGGCTTCGCTCAGGGTAAAAGTTTTAAGGTTGTGAAAGAGTAGGTTTTCGAGAAGCCTAAAGGTTTATCACCTCCCCTTATACCTCATGCTCAGCGTCATTTTAAACGTAGCCACGGGTTCGTTCTGATACTTGGAAGGAACGGTTGCCACCACTTCCAATACAAGGTTTTTGCGTTCGCCATCGGCAATGGTATCGTTAAATGCTTGCAGCACGGCAGGGCCATCTAGACAGGTGAAATAGACATCGCCATCTGCTCGTTTCATGAATTCGGCTGAGATGTCTTTGAAAACGATGGAGACATTTTTCTTGGTTCGTGCTAGGTAGTCAAAGGCAATCCAAGCTCCGGTAACGTCTGCACCCGTTGCTAATGCACCGATATACATGCCACCAAGGTGATTGCTGGTTCTGCGGTTGAGCGGAATCTTGATAACGGTTTTTTCCTCCGTGCATTCAACCAGTCTTGCGCGTACAAAACCAATCATTCTAATTTTAAAAAGACCAATCAGAATAAAATTCAGATTGGCCTTTTGTTTTTGAGATAGCATATATGGTTTACATTTCGTAACCCTGAACTTGTTTCAGGATCTACTAATCAATACTACTTGCAGGGAGATGCTGAAACAAGTTGAGCATGACTGCGGGTTATTCTTTTTCAAGGTCTTTTGCATCAATGCGATACTTGTGTACCCACGCATCAGGCACATCGTCTTTTCGTGTCTTCTTCATTTCTTTCACCGCAGGTTTAAAGGATTCGAACTTGGTAGAATAGACGTAGAACCACTTGCGCTCCTCATCATACACAATGATGGCATCGCGTTTCTTTGCCTTCCATATATCTACACCTTTCCAAGCGTTTTCAACACTTCTGAAAGATTCAATGACGACATAATAACCGCTTTCGAGGTTAGACTTGTCAATACCGATGGTGCCGTCTGACTTTTTGTACGGTCTTATTTGTTGCAACATGCCTTTCAGCTTGTTAGTGTCAATCATGCGTCCGTTCACATCTTCAATAGCCTTGTTTAGGTCATCAATTTCTTTCTGAAGTCTATCAAGGTCAGCATCGTGCGCTTGTTTCAGTCCGTTCACATCTGACTTTACACCATTTACCTCGTTACCCAACGAATCCATTTTGGAGTTGAGAGCAGATTGAAGCGAATCCATCTTGGAGTTGATTAGTTCATTGTCTTGCTGCATTCCGGCCATATCATCCTCCAATTTCTTGATTCTCTTTTTGAATCCGTCTAAGTGAAAGCCTAGCATAATCTCGTTTGACCATGGCGCTCCAGGATTGCCGTCAATGCCATTGAGGGTGAAGTCATAGGCATAACCGAGCGTAAACTTATCTGCAATCTTAAATCCGATTCCTGCCACGGGACCTGTTTCGGCTCTCCAAGTAAATGCTGCCCAAACAATCTCCTTGTAGCCGAATTTCACTGTTCCATCATAAGAAATGTTTGTCTTGTAAGGTAACCAACGCACCATGGCAGAAGGCGCAACCAACCATTTGTCCTTTATCCAAAAGTCGTAGCCAACGTATGCGTTGAAATGACGAGATAAATCGTAGGTGAATTGGTCTTCGTTGCCTTTGGCCTGAATGACCGCAATTGATTCTATAACATGAGGTGCCGCAATGCCGATTTCGAGAAGTCCTTTCCAACTGTAACGTAGTCCTGCATCAAGATCGAATGATGTGCTTCCAATATTGCCGTTTTGCAGAATGATGTCGTCCGGATTCTCTACCACGGCATCGTTGAAGTTCAATTGTGTGTGATTTATGCCCAATCCGACTCCGAGCGTAAGCTGATGATCGGAGGCCAGTTTGATGTCGTGCGCATAGGCAAATTTCGCATTTACGGTGCTTACAATATCTGTTTGGTCGTAGACAAGGTTTGCTCCTATGTTGGTGTTTTTTCCAAGCGGAGTGTGCAAACTCAGTATTCCAGTGGTGGGAGAACCTTGCACATTGGCCCATTGGTTTCGGTAGTTCAGGTAACCGACAAGTCCTTCGCTGTAACCGGCATTTGCGGGGTTTATCAAGAATAGGTTTTCCTTGTAAAGACTTGATAGCCTGGTCTGCTGCGCTGAAGCTGTCGAGCTAAGGCCGATAAGCCCGATTAGGAAAAGTGAAACGTATATCTTTCTCATTCGAGTAGGATTTCGAGTGTTGTGCTTTGGTTCTTATTTCAGTATGGTAACAGCTCCGTCAAAACGGTCTTCTCTACCATCGCATTCAATTGTGTAGTAATAGGTTCCATCAGGAAGTGGGTCGTTATTGAAAGTGCCTTTCCAATCGTTTTGGTAAGACTTGGAAGCGAAGACTTCCAAGCCCCAGCGGTTGTAAACCCTCAATTGGCAATCGGAATAAAAATCGATGTTACCAACATAGAAACGCTCGTTAGATCCATCACCGTTCGGAGTAAAAAGATTTACTGGCTTCAGATTGTAATCTGTGTTTACCTTAATAACCACGTCTTCCTGCGATTGGCAACCATTGCCATCAGTGCCTATAACTGTGTAGGTAATGGTCTGCAATGGGCCAAAGCTGGTAGGCGTTGCAATGCTTGGATTGTCTAAATAGGTTGATGGTAGCCATTCGTAGGTCAACGCTCCATCCACCCATAATGGCACATTTTCTCCTAAGCTGATGGTTGTATCGTTGCTGGCGGTTAGCTCTGGTAATAGCCACGAATAAACTAGAATAAAGTTCTCGCCTCTACAACCGTTATCGTCCGTAATGAGCACATTGTATTCTCCAGTTGTATCAACCGTAATGATTTGAGTTGTTTCGCCTGTGCTCCAAAGTGTTGGTGTTCCAATTGGATTTACCGTTAGCGTTACGCTTTCTCCTTCGCAAAAGAAAACAGTACCACCTGCGGTGATGATTGGATTTGGAAGTTCCCATACGTTCACATCATGCCGAATGGTATCGCGGCAACCGTCTGTGGTGTAAGCGATAAGTGTTACTTCATAGCTACCAGGAGCAATGTATTGATGGAATGGATTGGTGCCTACTGAAACGTTCGAATCATCAAAATCCCAGAAATAACTTTCTATGGTTGAACCTTTAGGATCGGTAATGTTTGTGAAGTTGGTGGTTTGTCCAATACATACTTCCGTGAATGTGAAATCTGCTTGAGGCGCAGGTCTTACGTTTACCGTTTGTATCAAGGTATCTGCACATCCAAACGATGTAAGACCAATTAATTGTACTTGTGCTGGGCCAGCACTGCTAAAAGAGAACGAGGGATTCTGTTGCGTGGAGTTTCCTTCCAATCCGAAAGTCCAAGCGTAGGTAATGGTTCCAACCACATTTCCCGTAAGGTTTGTGAACTGTACATCTGTGTTCTGACAAGCATTGTCAAAACTGAAATTGACGTAAGGGAATGGAGCGATAGTCACCAATTGGAACGTATCGTTCACACATCCTTGGTCTGAAGTTACACGCAATCCAATCTGATAATTTCCGGCTGATACGAATTGCGTGGAGGCTGTAGTTCCAGTTGCATCATCAAAAAATCCATTTCCGTTCAATTCCCATTGGTAGGTGGTCACTTGACCGGAGCTTACTGTGCTGATAGCAGTGAATTCCGTCTGATCTCCCAGGCAAATAGCATCAACCGAAAAGGCTACCGTTGGCATTGGGTCAACCGTAACGTTTTCTGCCGTGGTAGATTGACATCCCTGATTGCTTGTTACCTGAAGTCCGACCATGTAACTGCCAGCGGCTCCAAAATTGGTAGAGAATGAGGTGCCAGTTGCATTGTCATAAAGAGTGTTTCCATCACCATAATCCCATTCCCAACTTATAATTGAACCTGCAGAAATCGTTGATTGGTCTACAACCAGACTTGCAGTTCCTTCGCAAACATCCGCAGCCGAAAAGTTTGCCACCGGAACAGGATTTACCGTAATGAGTCGGTAGGAAGAAACCGGAGCATCCATATCTGTAATAATCTGAAGTCCAACGTTGAACGGTGGAGGAGACGGAGCATTGAACGTATGATTGATACTGGGGCCAAAGGCATCATCAAACTGTCCATCTCCATCCAAGTCCCAGTTCCAGTTGGTAATGGTTGCTCCATCAGAAACAACCGATGTGCTGGTGAACGTGGTTTGCGAGCCTACGCACACAGCAGTATTGGTGAAACCCACCGACACGATTGTGGCATTTGCCTGAAACGCAATCAGCGTAAGTATTGAAAATAGGATTCTCATCGTTTTCATCCTCAATTGATCTTATTTAATAATGTCAAAGCGTAGAACGGACTGTTGCTGTCCAGAAACCACACGTAAATAATAAACTCCTTGGGCCAATCCATTCACGTTAATCTGTGTTCGATTATTGGCCTGAATCCCTGTTATCTGGGTGGAGCTGATAAGCTGTCCAGAAACAGATACAATATCCAACTGCATCTTTTCATCCATGGCAATGCTGCTTTGCAGGTAAAGCTCGCTTGAAGCAGGATTTGGATACAAGCTGAACGCATTCGTTTCAGCGGTTGCAATTCCTGTGAAAATGGTATTCACCGTAACTGTTACACTTCTGCTTCCGCAATCGTTGGTAACAGTTAATGTTACTTGATAGACGCCAAGTTGGCTGTAAATATGAACTGGAGATTCTTCCGTGCTAGTAGAACCGTCTCCGAATTGCCATAGATACGTATCACCAAATGAAGATGAATTCTGGAATAGAACAGCATTGTTGCTTACGTTGAAGCTAAAGCTTGCAATAGGTTGCAATTCGGTAGCGAGCACATCAACTTGTTCAGCGTAAGTACAACCATTAACATCCATGATTGTGATGTTGTAGGTATTATCCGTCAGGTTTGTCCAGTTTCCGTTTGTTTGAAGATTTCCTTGGTTGAGTCTGTAACTGTAAGATGGTGTTCCACCTGTGGCAGTTAGATGGATTTCTCCGTCAAAATCACCTTCACAGTCAATGTTCACAATCGTATCAATAACTAAATCAAAAATTGGAGGACTGACCAGCGTGGCAATGTTTGTGTCTAAACAACCATTGGCATCCTTAACTACGATTAGATGATTTCCGCCACCAATGCTAGAGAGAATAGGACTTGTTTGGAATGTCAATCCACCATTAGATGAGTACATATACCCGGGTGTACCACCAGAAGCTTGAACCGTAATAGCTCCTGAAGCTTGATTTGGACAGGCCGGATTTGCCTGAATCATGTTTGTGATGTTAACCGCATTGGCTGGTTGATCTACGAAAAATTGAATATCATCAGAACAACCGTTCAAGTCTTGTGCATACAGGGTGAAGCTTCCTTGATGAAATTCTCCGAATACGTTGGAAGCAACAAACGCAATATTATCGCTAGAGTACGTGTAGGTTGGTGTTCCTCCTGTTCCGATGAGTGTTACGATTCCAGATGAATCTCCCAAACACAGCACGTTGGCAACGCTTGCTGTAACGTTAAAGGCAGAAGATGGTGCGGAGATGATGACTCCTTCAGAAGCTGTACATCCGTTGGCATCTCTTACTACAGCTAAGTAATTGGCTCCTGTCAGGTTGCTGAAAAATCCAGATGCACCGAACGAGTTGCCTCCATTAATGGAATATTGATAAGCGGTGGTTCCTCCACCTGCAAGAATCTGAATGGTTCCGTCCTGATTGCCAAAACAGGTTACTGGAGTTGAGTTGGTTTCGATGGTAAGTAAAGATGGTTCGAAGACCGTTTCAGTCAGATCATCCAAACATCCATTGGCATCTCTTACGATTACAGTGTATGTTCCTGCGGTAAGACCTTGGAATGTTCCTGAACCTTGGAAACTCACTCCATCTAAGCTGTATTGATACGGAGCAGTTCCGGCTGCAGCATTTGTTTCAATCGAAGCGTTAGCAGCACCGTTGCACAAAGCATCTTCACTATTGATAAGGGAAAGCATCAGAATGCCCGGCTGAGACAAAGTTACGTGCAGCGTATCTGTGCAACCGTTTGCATCACGAACCTTGATAAGATAGGTTGCGGCCGCCAGTCCGTTGAACGTGGCGGAAGAACCATAAACGCCATTGTTCAACTTGTATTCATACGGAGTAACTCCACCCGTTGCGGCAACGGTCAAGTTTCCAGAATTGTCACCATTGCAAAGCAAATTGTTAGACCCAGCCAAAGACAACACAAGTGTATCTGGTTGAGACAATGTAATCGTTGTGTCAAAAACACATAGGTTGAAGTCGGTGATTTGAATGTCGTGTGTTCCGGCATCAAGACCATTAAAGGTTCCGAATGCTTGCGGCCCATTTCCATCAACGCTATACATATAAGGAGATGTGCCACCAGTTGCTGCAACCGCAATAGATCCCGTGCTAGCTCCGTGGCACAGAATGTTTAATGTGCTGTTGAGTGTAATTCCTAATGTGTCAGAGGGTTGAGTGATTGATTCCGTTACTGTGAATTCACATCCATTGGCATCAAAGGCAGTAATGTCATAGGTTCCTGCTGTAAGACCACCAAATGTGACGCTGTTCTGTGGTGTTCCACCATCAATACTCAATGTCCAAGGTGATGCTGCAGGTGGAACCGCCACTGCTACTAGCTCTCCAGTTGCTTCTCCATAGCAGAGAACGTCTGTTGGAGTAAGTGAGAAGTTCGGTAAATCAAAGATTTCAATCTGCTGCGTAAGCGAGTTTACACATTGATTAGCATCGGTAATGGTCAAGGTCACATCATAGAAACCGAATGGGGAGTAGGTATGCGTCACGTTGGTTAGCGTGGAAATGGTCATATCACCAAAATCCCAATTTGAATTTCCTAGAGAAGATGTGTTCACAAAGCTTGCTGGCGTTCCTTCGCAGACATCTGAGAAGGTAAATCCAACAGTCGGAAGTGCTCTAACCGTAACCGCAACAGTGAACACGTCAACACAAAGATTAGCGTTGGTTACAGTTAATACTACGGTGTATGTACCAGCAGAAGCGTACGTGTGCATTGGGTTTGCGGCTGCGGATGAATTGGAATCACCGAAATCCCAGCTATAAGATAGCACTCCGCCTCCAGAACTCAAATTGGTGAATGACGTGTTGGTTCCTACACATACCGTGGTAGCTGTAAACAAGGCAGTTGGAGCAGCCGAAACAGCTACGCTTTGGTTGATTGTGCTGAAACATCCGTTATGGCCAGTCTGAAGCGTTGCGGTATAGGTTCCAGCATTCGGGTACGTGTGTGTTGGATTTGCTATTATGCTTGTTGCGTTATCTCCAAACTGCCAAGAATAATCCAGCGTTCCATTGCCATCAACCGAAGAAAGATTGGTGAATGTGGTTGGGTCCCCTTCGCATACAGTGGTAGACGAAAATTGCGCTGTTGGCACAGGGCTCACGTGAATCGTGATGGTAGTGTCATCTGTGCATCCTTCAAGCGATTGAACCGTTAGCGTTACAGAATACAAACCTGTATCAGCATATTGATGAATTGGGTCTACCAATGTTATCGGTCCGCTACCATCGCCCATGTCCCAACTCCAACTCACAATACTTGAAGAAACATCAATTGTTGATTCGTCTGAGAAATTAACCGCTTCTCCTTGGCAGGCGGCTGCAGATGAGAAATCTGCGATTGGAGATGCATTTACCGATACATTGAATGAACACGAAGTTGAATTGTTGGCAATGTCTGTCACCGTCCAAGTCTGAACAGTTGTTCCAATAGGGAAGAGGCTTCCGTTGGTAAGGCCAGTTCCGTCTGTTTGATTGGTGGTTGAAGAACAGTTGTCCGTTCCATTCGGCTCAACGTAAGAAACAACTGACCCACTATTGCTAGCGGAGCAAACCACAATATCGGAAGGACAAGTAATTGCTGGATTCTGATTGTCTTGAACCGTAACGGTTGAGGCGCAGGTGGACTGATTTGAATTGACATCGGTGACCGTAAGAGTTACAGTATTAGACCCTAGATCACCGCAGGTGAATGCACTTTTGCTGATGGTCCTTGTGGCAATTCCGCAGTTGTCGGTAGAACCGTTGTTCACTTGGGGAACGGTTAGGGTGGCACTTCCGCTACCGTTCAGAACGAGTGTCACATTTTGGCACAAGGCTGTAGGTAGAGTCGTTTCTGTGACTGTTACAGTAGAATTACACGCATCTGTATTTCCAGCTGCGTCTTCTACCGTGAGCGTTACCGTATTAGCCCCAACATTTGCACATGTGAACGCGGTTGGAGCAGCAGACATCGTGAAGGAGCAGTTATCAGAACTCCCATTATTGACATCTGTAGCAGAAATGCTCGCATTGCCTGTTCCGCTAAGAGCAACGCTAATGTTCTGACAGACCGCAATCGGGGCTTGGTTGTCTTCCACTGTAACAGTAGAAGTGCAGGTTGCAGTTGCTGAATTATTATCAGTAACGGTAAGCGTAACCGTATTTGCGCCAATGTTTGAGCAGTTGAAAGAGGTAACATCAACTCCAAAAGAAGCAAGACCAACAGCGGCAGTTGAGCCATTGTCAATATCAGGTCGTTGAAGCATTTTGGTGCTGAACACGAAATCGGAGGTCGCAGATGTATTGTTCCGTCCACCCGAGTAGAGGTCGCTATCATTTTTTCTAATCTGAAATGGCCCGCCACTGCCATCGATTATTTCAACCGTATAGATATTTCCGGAAACCAAATCGAGCGTTTCATCGAGAATGAATTCAACTGTACCGGAATTGAATGTTACCGGATTGGAATAAATTCTCTGAGCAAGGAGTGTTCCCCCTGTGCCTTCTCCATCTCGGATATTGACTGTAAGTATTGTTGCAGGGGCATAGGCCGCAGCAAAGTTGAAACTTGCACTATAAAGTACACCATCTACACCAGCCGTAAATGATTGCCAAGCTGTTGTGTTGGTAAAGGTGCCGGACTGCACAACAGGCAGAACATCCGCCTGTGGCGTTGTGCTTCCAATGGCCATGCTGTAGTTTCCAGTTCCATCCAACTGAACAGTAAGATCCTGGCAAGTGGCTGTTTGAGCAGTTACTTCCTGTGTTTGGAAAGAGAGAACGGCTATGGCAAGTAGAGGTAAAAGTCTTTTCATGTATTCAATTTCAGAATAGGTAGAACCTTAAATTGAGGGTTGCAAAATAGGAAAACATAGATGAATGTCGGTTTCCAAAACACAGGGTCGAATTTACACCCGATAAACGGAACATTAGAAGGTCAATGAAACATAGTATCCAGCATGATTCCTAATATTAATCACGTTCACATTATCTAAAATCAGGTATTGACCTTTTATTCCAGTTAGCACGCCTTCTAGGGTCGGTTGCTTTTCCAATCGAATGCTTTTGACCTTCGATGGCGTATCTAACGATGGGAATTCGAGGTTCCATATCTGCTCATCGTCTGTCACGTACTGTTGCAGTTCTTCCGGAAGATGCGCTTTTGCTTCTGCTTTTTTAACGAGGAGGTCATCGGGTGCAATCTCGTTCTTTAGCATCCGTTGCCAGTTGGTCTTATCGGCATAATATGCTTTGAGAGCCACCTCAATCCTTCCTGAAAGCTCTCTGTAAGGAACTTCGGCTAGAATGATTGCAGATGATGCGCCTTGATCTATCCATCGGGTAGGAATTTGCGTTCCGCGAGTTATGCCGACTTTCAGTCCGCTGCTTAATGCCAGATAAACGAAATGTGGCTGCACGTGGTATTTCTGTTCCCATTCTGGGTCGCGGCCACCGCCCAAGTGCCCTTCGCACAGTTCGGGCCGTAGAATGCATTCGGCATTATCGGGCGAATTGGCAAAGCATGGATAACAGAAACCCTGTCCGAATGCTTTCTTGGTCAATCTTCCGCAAGAGACACAGTTTATCTGTCCTTCAAAATTCAGCGAGATCTTCTTTCCCAAGAGTTCATTCATTGGAATTTGGTCTTGGCCAAGAATAAGTCTGTATTGAATAGGAGAGCCGAACTCGGCTGGCATTTTGAAGAGGTTTCCTGTGTATTCCATGCTGGGCTGCCGGTTAGTGGGGCGCGAAGGTATTTGTTATTGTCTCTTTCTCCGTTTGTCGCCCCGAGCAACGAGGCGGCTCTAGATTATGGGTTATTCGCAGGTCTTCAATTAGAGATCCCCTAGTTCAGATGCTTCACTGTCAGCACCGATTCCTTCACTGCAAGATGCAGTTGTTTGACCGTCAGCATCAATTGTTTGACCGTCAGCACCAATTGTTTGACCGTCAGCACCAATTGTTCGACCGTCAGCACCAATTGTTTGACCGTCAGCATCAATTGTTTGCCTGTAAGCATCGATTGACAATAGACGACAGTCCACAGACAATTGAACATCAACTGTGGTCTATCGACCATTGGCTATCGACTATTGACCGTGGACTTCAAACGCTAACCAAGCATTGATAACTTTGCCGCCCGTTAAAAAAATGTAATGACCCGTAAACAGGAAATAG
>Ga0209702_10007603_pt1 | contig 13163 bp, 11 predicted proteins | sample FRY01_FD_187210 | JGI IMG/M metagenome (GOLD analysis project Ga0209702, IMG submission 187210) | Freshwater microbial communities from Lake Fryxell liftoff mats and glacier meltwater in Antarctica - FRY-01 (SPAdes) (version 2) | ecosystem: Environmental > Aquatic > Freshwater > Ice > Glacier... | reverse complement strand
ACCAACTAGAGCGAACCGCTCAACTCTCCATACCGAATCCATGGGGAATTGCTTTTGATGAGTGGGGGCAAAACTTCTTTGCTGAAACTTCAGGGCCAGATGTGCTTTGGATGATGCCTGGTTCTGTAAAACCAAGATATGGCGTTGCCACACATAAATCAACCAACCTGATTGAAGATAAACATCGGGTACGCCCTACATCCGGACTTGAATTTATTTCAAGCCGTCATTTTCCAGATGAAGTACAAGGAGACATGCTGATCAATAATACTATTGGATTCCTCGGTACTAAAGAACATATAATGCAGGAAAAGGGAACCGGATATGCAACAAAACACCGTCAGGATTTATTGGTATCAGAGGATAGAAATTTCCGCCCGGTTGATATGGAATTTGCTCCTGACGGCTCCCTCTACATCATGGACTGGCATAATGTACTAATTGGTCATATGCAACATAATGTTCGTGATCCATTACGCGACCATTCTCATGGACGTATTTATCGCATTACCTATCCATCCAGACCATTGGTAAAACCGGCTAAAATTGATGGCGCAAGCATTGAACAACTGCTTAATAATCTTAAATTACCTGAATATCGTACTCGCTACCGTACGCGTAGGGAGCTTCGGGGACGTCCGGTTAATCAGGTTCTTACCCAAATCAGCACATGGACTGCTAAACTTGATAAAAAGGATCTGAAATACGAACATCACTTATTGGAAGCTCTGTGGGTAAGTTGGGGACTTAATAAAGTAGATCAGGAACTTCTTCGCCAGTTACTTCAGGCAAAGGATTATCGGGCACGCGCCGCTGCTGTACGCGTTTTAAGATATACAGGGCACCAGGTTGCTGATCAGTCAAAATTATTGATGCTGTCGGCTGCAGATGTCCATGGACGTGTAAGGCTTGAAGCTATTGTGACTGCTTCTTGGCTTGGAAAAGAGAAAGGTTTGCCGATTGTAATGGAAGCAGGCAAAAAACCATTAGATGAATGGATGGTTCCGGCATATGAGACAGCCATTGCACACCTCAATGGTTATGAACGTATTGTAAAAAAAGAAGAACCAATTTTAACCGATCTTAAAGGAGCTGAACGTGAGCTTTTTGTTAAAGGAAAAGCAATTTATGCCCGTGATGGCTACTGCAATACTTGTCATCAGAGTGATGGAAAAGGGCTCAGTAATTCGGGTTTCCCTCCACTTGCAAGTACTCCATGGGTAACCGGAAATGAAGAAAGATTAATTAAACTTGTTCTGAAAGGGCTATACGGTCCGATAGAAGTGCTTGATAAAAAGTATCAAGGCCAAGTACCAATGACACCTTTTGCAGGAATGCTAAATGATGAGGAAGTTGCAGCAGTATTGACCTATGTACGGAATTCATTTGGGAACAAAGCTTCGGCAATTTCTCCAGATAAGGTAAAACAGACAAGAGATGCAGTCAAAGATAAAACAGGATTTTACACACCGGAAGAACTACTGACACAACATCCATTAGAGAAATAAACTCATTCATATGATATACCACATGAGCAACCAAAAAAACAGACTGTTATTGATCATTCTGATCACATTCATACCTATTAGCATGTCATTTGCTCAGAGCAATCCGAAATGGGTTGTTTATCAGGGGAATGAGGGACCCGGAAAAGGCAAACATATTGTATTTATAAGTGGAGATGAAGAATACCGCTCTGAGGAAGGTTTACCCATGCTAGCAAAAATTTTGGCAGAACGCCATGGCTTTAAGTGCACCGTTCTTTTTGCTGTAGATCCAATAACAAATACTATTGATCCCGACAATCAGACAAATATACCTGGGCTTGAACAATTAAAAACTGCAGACCTGATGTTTATGTTATTACGGTTTAGGGAACTTCCGGATGAGCAGATGAAACATATTATAGATTATACGAATACCGGAAAACCGATTGTAGCCCTTCGAACTTCTACACATGCTTTTAGCTATTCGCGCAATAAACAAAATCCCTATGCTAAATACAGCTATAACAGCAAGATAAAAGGCTGGGAAGGTGGTTATGGTAAGCAGGTACTCGGTGAAACTTGGATCAATCATCATGGTGTTCATGCTAAGGAGGGTACCCGGGCATTGGTCAATGGTCTGATGAAAGATCATCCAATTTTACGCGGAGTAAAAGATATCTGGACACCCACAGATGTATATGGTATTACGGGCTTGCCAACTGATGCTCAGATTTTGATATTCGGACAAACTACTATGGGAATGACCCCAACATCACCCTTGAGTTATGAAAAGTCTGTCATGCCTGTGGCATGGTTAAGGAGCTATAGCTCAGCCAGTGGTAAAAAAGCGAAAATATTTACAACTACGATGGGTTCTTCAATTGATTTGGTGAGTGAAGATCTTCGCAGATTGCTTGTTAATGCTTGCTATTGGGCAACAGGTATGGAGCAGCAAATTCCTGAACAAAATAATGCTCAACTGGTTGGTGAGTACAGTCCAACAATGTTTGGTTTTGATAAGTATCAGAGAGGACTGAGTCCATCTACTTTTGAGTGGAAGAAATAATAATTGTAAAATTAAAATTAGAGTTAAAATTATGCCTTTAAAGGTATAAAAGAGGGATAAATACTACAAACCATATAATCAGGATTCAACCACTACGCCCATTGAACAGAATTTTTCAATCCTTTCATTAATCACTTCTTCGATATTACGCTTAAGTAAATCATCGAGGTCTTTGGTAATTTTAGCCTGTATGGTCTTAGCCATTTCTTCCGGATTATGATGCGCGCCTCCTAAAGGCTCTTTGATGATCCCATCAATCAATTTATTTTTTAACATATCATCTGCAGTCAGTTTAAGACAGTCTGCAGCTTTCTCTTTGAAATCCCAACTCCTCCATAATATGGATGAACATGATTCAGGTGAAATAACCGAATACCAAGTATGTTCAAGCATATATACCCGATCGCCAATTCCAATACCCAATGCACCACCTGATGCCCCCTCGCCTACTATAAAACATAGAATTGGCACCTTCAAAACTGACATTTCAAGCAAATTCCTGGCAATTGCTTCGCCCTGACCACGTTCTTCTGCCTCCAGTCCGGGATAAGCTCCCGGTGTATCAATAAAAGTGATCACCGGTTTATTGAACTTTTCGGCCAGTTTCATCAATCGGAGAGCCTTCCTATAACCTTCGGGATTAGCCATACCAAAATTACGGTACTGCCGCATCTTGGTATTTACACCCTTCTGATGTCCAATGATCATTACTGTTTGCCCACCAATACTTGCAAAACCTCCAACAATGGCCTTATCATCTTTTACTGTCCGGTCGCCATGCATCTCGATAAAATCATCACAGATCATTTCTATATAAGACAAGGTATAAGGTCTTTCAGGATGCCGTGATATCTGCACATTTTGCCATCCAGTAAGATTTGAGTAGATCTGATGTTTGGCTGCATCAATCTTTAGCTCCAATTCTGCAAGTGTAGAAGACATATCTACTTTGGTTTTCTCAGCTATTTGTTTAACCTTTTCAATCTGCAATTGCAGATCAACTATAGGTTTTTCAAAATCGAATGTTGTACTACTCATAGGTTATCTAAAAGACCCGGCTAAATTAAGAAATTAATACCATCGTCAATTAATCTAATTTTGAAAATCAACAAAATTGAATTTACAGAAAATTCAATGAATTATAGAAGAATCAGGGATTGAGCTTCTTTAGCTTTTCTTTGGCATGATCCCATGTATTTCCTGATTTCTTTTCGGTTACTGCATTATCTATGAGTTGCTGCAAATTAACAAGTGCCTCAAAAACAGCTTTATCCTGCACCCCATCCTTTTTAAAGCGGATCAAATCCAGAATGATAGCCTTGTTGTTTCCACGCTCATCGGTTATAAAATTTATTCCTTCTATCATTTCTTCATTCTTTGGGTGTGAAAAAGCAAAATCACTTCAAATCTATAAACGGGTATTAACAAACAAAGGTAATGATTCGAACAATACTGATCTATCGGCAACAAACATGCAGCTGAGCAAACAAGAATACAATCCTGAAAATGTTGACATTTCATTGACCCAAAAGACAGTAACCCTTACCTTTTTTGAATTTTTTATTATATTTTACGGAGAGCTCCAAAAAAAAGTACATATGGGTCATTTGCCAAAACTTATAGAAGATCTTGCACTAATATTGATAGTTGCTGCAGTTACCACTATACTGTTTAGAAAAATAAAACAGCCGATAGTTTTAGGATATATTATTGCCGGGTTTTTAGTTGGCCCTCATTTGTCAATTACTCCAACAGTTGCTGATACTTCGAATATTGAAACACTTGCAGAGATTGGGGTAATATTTCTTTTGTTTAGTCTAGGTTTGGAATTTAGTTTTAAAAAGCTTGCGCGTGTTGGTGGCGCTGCTTCAATTACAGGTTTGATAGGTATATTTTTCATTACTGCATCAGGGTATTTAGTAGGCCAATGGATGGGATGGTCAGTTATGGACAGCCTTTTCCTTGGGGGGATGCTCGCCAGTTCCTCTACTACCATAATCATTAAGGCATTTGATGAACTTGGTGTCAAAACGAAGCAGTTTGCCCAGGTTGTGTTCGGAATTCTTGTAGTGGAAGATATTGTAGTAATTCTCTTAATGGTATTACTCTCAACAATCGCTATAACCAATCAGTTTGAGGGAGCAGAAATGCTATTTATAGTTGCTAAACTATTGTTCTTTTTGCTTTTATGGTTCATTGCTGGAATCTTTTTACTACCTACATTTCTCAAAAAAGCTAAATCACTTTTAGATGATGAAACCTTGCTTATTCTTGCCATAGGCCTTTGCCTTGGGATGGTAATTGTTGCCAGACAAGCCGGCTTCTCAGCCGAGCTTGGAGCATTTATTATGGGCTCTATTCTAGCTGAAACTACAAAAGCAGAAAAAATCGAACACCTGATTAAGCCTGTAAAAGATTTATTTGGGGCTGTTTTCTTTGTATCTGTGGGAATGCTGATTGATCCGATGGCTATTATGGAAAACCGCTGGGCCATTCTTTGGGTAACCTTATTGATTTTATTCGGGCGATTTTTCAGCTCAACAATAGGTGCTTTAATTTCAGGACAACCTTTAAAACAATCCATACAAGTAGGAATGAGTCTGGCCCAGATAGGTGAATTTGCTTTTATAGTAGCTTCATTAGGACTTGCATTAGGTGTTACGAGTAATTTCCTTTTTCCTGTTGCGGTTGGTGCATCTGTAATAACAACCTTCACAACACCATATAGGATTAAGTATTCTGAGAAACTCTATGAACTTATTGCCCGCATTCTACCGGAACGATGGATTAAAAATTTATCGAATTATTCATCAAGTACCCAAAACATACAAGCTGAAAAAAACTGGAAGAAGGTTTTTAAATCATATTTGAACATAGCGGTTACAAACGGTATTGTTCTTCTGGCATTAATGCTACTTTCTTTGAACTTTTTAATGCCCTTTATAAAAGAAACGATTACAAATCCTTTAATTTCAGGAACAATAGTTCTAGTGATTTCGATTGGAGTTTCAGCACCATTTATATGGGCTTTGATGGCAAAAAGACCAAATAATATAGACTATAAAGAATTATGGCTGGATATTCAATATAGCAAAGGTCCTTTGCTGGTTCTTGAGATCTCCAGAGTGATTTTAGGTCTCCTTCTAATTGGATTTTGGGTTAGTCGTTTATTCCCAACTGTTATAGCGATATTAATCGCGCTCGCTTTGACGATTGTTGTGCTAAGGTTATTTTCCAACAGAATTCAAAAATTTTACCATCGTCTTGAAACAAGATTTCTGAGTAATTTGAATGCAAGGGAAATTGCTGAAGAAGAAAATGCATACTCTGAAGAAATTCTCAGAAAACACTTTAAACCAGAATCTGAACTTGTACCATGGGAAGCCCATATGGTTGATCTTCAGGTTAATCAGAATGCAGATTATATAGGCAATACCCTAGAAGAGCTAGCATGGCGAGAAAAATACGGGATAAATATAGGCTATATCAAGCGTGGTGATAAATTGATCTATGCACCATCACGGTATAATAAACTACTTCCCTTTGACCATGTTGGAATAATTGCAACTGATGAACAAATACAGCAGTTCAAGCCTGTTTTTGATGCCACCGAAGCTATTGATACTGCTGATTATGATGTGGAGGATATTGTAGTTCAAAAGATAGTGGTTGATGAACATAATAAGCTGAAAGGACATACCGTACGCAACTCGGGTATCCGCGAAAGAACGAATGGACTGATCATCGGTATCGAAAGAAATCATGAAAGGATTTTGAACCCGAATTCTCACATGGTCTTTGAATGGGGCGATATTATATGGATTGTAGGAGAACGGAAAAAGATACAGCAGTTGAATGCCTCCTGATCAGTATTGATGAGCAAGTAGATTAATTACTGCTATTGAGTTAATTATATTTTGTCTTTCGGCTATTCCATAACAAGCTTCAATATAATATTCAGGACTATAATAGGACAAAACCTTCATGCGCCCCCTCGATAGGATGGTGAATTCATAGGTATATGATTCGTAGATATCATACTTTTTGGCACAAAAGTTTGGAATATCCTTTTCATTCTTGATTCTGAATAAATCATTATGCTGGAAGGTTTTCCATATTTGATCGATTGAGCCAAGTGATAAATTCAGGTTTTTAAGCCCGCCCTTTTTTACTGAGTATATATATGCTTTTAGCTGTTCTCCTTTTCCAGTTAATACGAAATACTCCAATCCTGAAGGAGCTTCTGCAGGAAAATATGTTCGAAATGCAATTACAAAATCATTTTCGGCATTGAGCATCTGCATAAATGGCTGCACTTTTGTATCATCATATTCAATCCCGTTCTCAATCCTCAATACATCCTGAGAATATGCGGGAAGCGCAAATAAAAGAATTGAAAGAGCTAAAAATATTTTCAAGTTTAAAAGGAATTGTTGGGTGCAAAAATACTATTCTACTTTGTCCCTAACCATAGAACGGCATTTATAATCATTTTATTCCAGTAATTATCTGTTGAGATTTAGAAAAAATAGAAATATTTTTTGTGTAAAACAGGCTCTTAATGAGGATCTATCTGATAGATTACCAAAGGGATGGCTCTATTGGCCTTTAGGTTGAGATTTACAAATTGTATATCACTTCTAGATGCACTTATTGTTGATAGAGGTATTTCCATTTGGCTGCCCTTATTACTCTGTTGAAATCCAAATTCAGTATTACCGGTTTGAAATTGAATCTTCCGAATTTGTGAGGCTGAAGGATTTAGGATTGTTATGTTACTTTTACCTAGGCTTTTTTCAGAAAAAACGACTTTTGCATGAGAAGGAAGTTCCACAATCTTAACTGACTGTATATCTGAAAGAGTGATGTAAAGCGAGGAAATTAATACCTGAGCCTTGATTTCAGCGGCAAATAATAAGAAAAAATAAAACTCAGTAAGACTTTCATATACCCTCCTAGAATAAATATATGAAAAGCTTACAATAACTAAAGAAATATTTTTATCTGTTAGGTAACTTATTTGGCGAGACGAATTTCTTTGTCTCAATTTTTCGTGGCTTGATAATCAGTTTAATAGTAAGATTTGCAGGATTTTCAGAATCCAAAACTACTTGAGGTATATTCTTCTCGACCTCCACTTCCGGGGGCAGATTGGTACCATCTACAGAGATGGTATATTTGCCTATTGGAAGATAAAATATAAGCTGACCTTCGATATTAGTTTTGGTTACATATCGTAAATTATTTTCATCTGTCGCAACCACAGTTATACCTTGCAAGTTTCTATTAATCTCATAACTGAATTGATCAAAGCTGTACACTAAATTTCCTTTAATAGTTCCTGTTCTTTTAAGAGGAATCTCAAGCCTGTGCTTCTTCTTATCGAGGGTGATGTACTTATCGTCGGCATACCAGCCCTTAGTATTTGACGTACTGACACGATAACTTTCATGTGGCAATTTCTTGTAAACCGCTGAGCCGGCACCATCGGTAATGAAAGCAACATCGTTAATATAAAGCAAATGGCCTTCCGCTTTCGTATCTCCTTGGTCAAAAATATTATTCTGGTTCATGTCCTTATACACGATTACTTCCAGATCGCTGTTGACCGCACCCACTTTAGGCAAGGACAGTTTTTGAGTAATACCTATCTCCAGAAGACTAAACTGATAATTACTAAATCGATTATGATTAATTGAGGTAAAAATGCTCGATTTTGGTAAAATATCATATTCTGCCCTACCCGTTATAAAACTGCTGCTGCCATAAGATGAATTATTCATTATTGCTATTCCTAGTTCAGTGCGCAACTTATTTCTGTAAAATTCTTTACGAACTGTTGGAATAATACTGATAATTCGTGGAGATTCTTGGCTCCTTAGAAAATTGTTCACAGCTTCACCGACATAGAATGTTCCAAACTGTAGAGTAGAACTCAGATTAAAAATTCCCTTCTTATAATTCAAATTTGAGCGAAAATGAAAACGAAGCTGATTATTAAATGACGTACTGAAATAGCGACTCTCCGTATTTAAAGAAAGGTAATGATTGTTAGAAATTGGGTAATTGAATGAAGAATTTATGTTCCAATAACTTAAAGTATGAACATCAGCTGTAGAGCCTGGCAAGCGGAATGCGTTATTAGATTACTGAAAATAAAGTGGCGCAACAGAGGCAACTATTTTTTTTAATATTGTACCCGACATCCCAATTTCAGCCCTAAGTGAACTAAACCTAGGCATAAATAATCTAAATGTTGAGAAGGTTTTAGGAGCAAAATAGTTGTAATCAAATCCTGCCCAAATATTCGGTCTTTCTCTCAGCCAGGTAATCCTTTCATTAAAAGATAAAGCTCCTCTCCTAATTCCAGGATAATATCCTGAACTGAAATAATTTGAGCTGTTAATCACTATTTTTTTTATTGTTCCGCTTATATTGATTCCTGAAGCAAAACTTGGTTTTATTAAACTGATACTATCAATTTGTTGTGTATGGCCTGCACTCAAATTGGCATCAACTCTTAATCCTTTAAATTTTGATATGGTGTAGTTATTGCCCAATATTGCATTTTTGGAATTCTGAAGAGGATTCACTTCATAAATCATATACGTTGAAAACTCTGCATTTCCCCTTTTGTGTGTATAGCCCGCCCATCCCGCACTACCGGAGGGCAGAAAATTATACGAATCACTTCCAATCAAATTGGAATTTCCATTTAAATATCCTACATCATAAGAATCATTATTAGTGGTGTCGTTCAAAAGCATGTTTGCCCCCTCTTCCACTAAGCATTATATCCATATTCTTGTTAATATTCCCAGCCGTGATCCCCATATTACCAGTTTCATAACTTAGCCAGGTATTTCTCAACATCGCCGGTGAATAAGTGTTCTTCCAATCGGTATAATCAAGACTGTATCCTAGATTTCCAGATTTAAGTTCAAGGTTACCTTGTCCAAACAAGAGATAAGATTCATTGCTTGAGAACATCCCTTGAGAACTGATCGAAATACTATTGGCATTATAAGAATCATTTAAGTTGGGATCTTGGTAAGCGCGGTCACTCCTCCCACTTTGTACCCTGATATAGGCCATACCAAATACATCACCATTGGAATAAAGTCCGGTAAACGTTACATCGAAGCCCTCAGACTGAAACATTTTTTTCGTAACCGGTTTGGTAATTGTAATGAGCGTATCTGCTGATGGTTGAATTGTGAATTCAAGTGTTGAATGAAATGCTTGATTCTGAAATACTGGAGGAAATCGATTAATTAGAGTAATCCGCTGGGCAGTATTACCCGGATTAGAAATTCTAATAGGTATTCTTATGGAGTCGGTGGAGGCATCAATCAGCAAACTCGATACTAATGAAAACATATTTACATTTCTCTTAACCGAAACCTACACTTTTGTTTCAGTAGCCATGACCAGATTATTGGCCTCATCAGATAATACAAATCTGATAATATGAATCTGCCCTGAAATAGTTTTTTTAGTAATAAATACTTTGACCGGTATAAATAAACTATCTCCCGGTTTGATTGAAACTGCTGTCTTATTCTTACTGATCAGGTTGATACTTTTTTCGGGATTGATACTAATAATTCCTAATAGTGGGACAGCCCTTTTATTTACCAACTTTAAAGTCAGATCAATCAACTCTTCATTCGAAGCACTAACTATTGGTTTGGAAGGCTCAAAAACAATTAATGAATCATTTGATTGCGCCTTTAATTCTAAAGAACTAAAGGCCGGTAGGCAGGGATGACAAGGCCATTTATGGGGGAATTGAGAGATAAAAGTAAAATATGCTGGTTAGCAATAAATTTCTGGCAACAGATAACTGATAACAGACAACAAATATCCCCCTTAAGCCACGTACTCCCTATTAAATGTCTTACGCAATTCAGTAATTGAAGACTGAAGTCTTGACCTAAGTATGCCAACTGTTATATTTAGCTCTTCAGCTGCCTGTACATGAGTATATCCTTTAAAATAAATTAGATCCAATGCAGCTCGTTGATCTTCATTTAGAATGTTAGTCATATCTTTTACTCCAATCAATTCGGGGTTATAAGAAACCTGAAATTTCTGATCGATCTGTTGAGTTGATTCCGAAAGATTCTCACTAACCGTAAAATTCCGGTAATTAACACTTCTGAGATAATCTATTGATAAATTCCGGGCTAATCTGGCCATCCAGGTATAAAGTCTTCCCTTTCCTGGGTCATATTGCTTAAATGACTTCCAAATTTTTATGAAGGTTTCCTGCAGCAAGTCCTGAGCCACCTCTTCAATCACCACTATGGTAGAGATTACCCTGTATAAGGAATCTGAATACATACGGTAAAGTGCAGACATTGCAGTCCCATCCATATTTTTCAAACCTTCAATCAGTTTATCTTCTGATAAGCGGAGTTTTTTACTCCTTCCGATTCTACTTTTGTTCGAATCTTCTATTTGTAAATCCGTTGTCATCACATCATTATTACGATTAATATCTAAAAATGGATGTCTAACATGAATTTTAGATGAATTTTAAAAAAAATTAAAAAATGATTAATCTCAATATTTATCTGAGTTGGTTGCGGAAATTAATGAGAAAGCTTAGTATAAAAATTAAGCTATTTTGACAATTTGCTAATTATTATAAAGGTTAAACCAAAACCATTTTAACGCAAAAAGGGTGTCCAATCATTTGAACACCCTCTTCTAAACGAAATATGTTTAATTTTACCTCTTTCTAATTTCTACTCTGCGGTTTAACTGACGACCAGATTCAGTATCATTGGAAGTCAATGGCATTGACTCTCCAAAACCTTTAGTGATCAGATTATTAGCATTAATACCCGCAGTAACCAGATAGCTTTTCACAGCAGTTGCTCTGTCAATAGAAAGAGTCGCATTTCTTTGCTCGGTGCCTTCAGCAGAAGAGTGACCGTTCAGATTAAAGCTCATGGAAGAGAATTTTTTCATCTCTCTAGATATTTCATCAAGGACAGAATAAGATGAGGTTTTTAGAACGGAAGAGTTAAATTCAAATAATATATTTTTATAATTAAATGTTGGTTCGGATACAGTGGTCTCTGGGCAACCACCATTAACAGAAGAACCTGCCTTGTTCGGACAATTATCTTTAGAATCAGGAATACCGTCGCCATCTGTGTCGGCTTCAATTACTGCTGCAGCTTTTGGCGCCTCTTGAACAGGCGCTACAGGTGCGGCAGGCGCCTGACTAATGATCTTTTTGGGTTTACAGGAAGAAAACAATACCATTGCAGTAAATATGGCAATGGCAAAAATCGAAAATGTGCTCTTGAAGTTTCTCATTTTTAGCTTAAGGTGTTTATTTAATAATAGGAAATAAAACTACTACATACTTGCATTTTAACCAAAAAAAACGGAATAAAAAATTAAAAGATGCCAAATCACTATTTAAGAATATAAACAACACAAAATTCAAAATTATTGAGAAAATTTACTAGAGTTGAATTTAGTCCTAATTAACTTTAAATCCCAATTTAATCCAAAAATATGCTCAATCTATCTACCAAATCCATGATCTAATTCTATAACGAATTATTATTCATTAATATTACAGCAGATTTTAATAAAACGAATGGCAAAGTATTTTATCGAAGACGAAACAATTGTATGGGAACAAATCGATGTTGGAGTTCAACGCAAGATTATAGCTTATGATCCAAGCCTTATGATCGTTAAGATTAAATTCGAGAAAGGTGGTATCGGCCCTCTTCACCAACATACACATGTGCAGATTACCCATGTACAAAGCGGCAGTTTTGAAGTAAGTATTGATGGTAAAAAACAAGTACTCAAAGAAGGAGATGCCTTTCTTGTAACTTCAAATCTTGTTCATGGTGTTCTTTGTCTTGAGGAAGGTATTCTTATCGATACATTCAGTCCGATGAGGGAGGATTTTCTTAAAATCTTCTAGATTATCCATCATTTCTTATTTCCCAATTTAATTGCCTTTCTAATGGCTCCAATTGTTTTATGATCCCATCCATTTCCGGCTGATAAGTCTTGAATACTTTATCCCAAATATTCAGTAAGTTACAGTAATTCATGTCCATGTATTCAACATTCTTTGCATGATGCAGACGGTGATGGGAAGGTGTCAAAATGAATTTTCCGACAACTCCCAATCGCGCATCTTTCATAATAGATTCTCCGATATGAATGAAAGTGCCCCGTGTTCCATCGATGAACATAATCACGAACAACATTGCCGGAGGGACGCCCATAAGCATACAAATAGTCGTTCTGATTATATCCGCATGAGCTTCCAGAAAAAAATGAGCATGACAAACATTTAGATTCATACTTTCGGGAGCATGATGGGTGGAGTGCAAGCACCAAAATAACTGGCAGTAAGGGTGCAATTGCCCTGCTTATGCCTTGATAGGTAAGCAGAGACTGAAAATCTCCGGATTTAATAATTTCAATAAGCCCTTCTAGACTAAAAAAGCTCCAGATCTGTTTTAGGATTGTTTCAATAAATTCCATGTTTAGGGATTGATAATTAAATAAATGTAGAGATTAGAATTTTAGTATAATCAGCCTTTTGGCTTTGTCCTTTTGGC
>Ga0209702_10007602_pt1 | contig 13164 bp, 15 predicted proteins | sample FRY01_FD_187210 | JGI IMG/M metagenome (GOLD analysis project Ga0209702, IMG submission 187210) | Freshwater microbial communities from Lake Fryxell liftoff mats and glacier meltwater in Antarctica - FRY-01 (SPAdes) (version 2) | ecosystem: Environmental > Aquatic > Freshwater > Ice > Glacier... | reverse complement strand
TACTTCTAAAATGGGAGTTGACAAAGTAGTATATAATACACGAACTAAATCAGTTGGTATTGTACGAATGGCAGATGAACGAGGTGAAACTAAAACTGATGCAGATGGTAATGTAAATACATCTGAATTAGAACCATTCAACCCAACCAAATATCCACATCAAAAAGATGCTAACGTTGCACCATCAACTCAAAAGGAAGTTGATAGTAGAGGATTATGGAATCCACTTTCAACTACGGGAGATACACCTAAAAAAGATATTGATAGTAATGGTGGGAAATTAGAAAAACAAAAACCAGAACCAACTAAACCAAGACCAGGTAATCCGCAAGTAAACAAAGTTGTTCGTGCTAAAGCAAATAGTTTAGGAGTTACTCCAGAGAAGTTAGGTAAAGAAGAATATGAAAAGAGAATGTCTCAAGCAGCTGTTGAAGCTTTAACTGATGCAAACTTTCATTCTGAATCAAGAGCTCTTATTGCAGTTTTAGAAGATAATCCTGAACTTGCTAAGAATCCTTCAGATGACCCAAACAAACCAGAAGATAGAAAATCAGCTGAATATGCTGAATGGAAAAAAGGTACGGCATGGGGTTCATCATTTGGTGATTCAAGTGATGGTACCGATGATATCGCTCATTCAGCAACTGGAGAATCATCTTGGAATGGACAAGAATCAATTGATGCAATTGCATTTGATTTGAAAATGAATGGTTCACATAAATTAGCAGCAAAAATACAATCAATCTTTGATGAGAAGAATGAATCAACAACATCTATATCAGATATGATACCTGAATCAGTTGTAATCAATGAAGGAACTCGTTCTCAAGTTGGTATCATAGATGGTAGTGGTAAGATAATTTCTGCATACGTTCATTTCGATGGTTACCCATCAAATATGAAACCAGGCTTAAAACATCATATGAAAAGTGATAAAGATGTTCTTAAACTAATTAAGATGGGTGGCGCTAGAGGAATCTTTGATGATAAGGATATTGAATACTATAAAAGTGGACAACCACAAAGGGGGGATTCTAAAGATATCGAATCATATATTAAAGCCGCTGATATTAAGAATGGTGCTGAATTCGTATATTTATATAATATGAAAGATAAGAATTGGTATTACGCTGATACTTACAAAGATACAAAACTTAAAAAATTATTTTAAGAGGAATATAAAATGATAAAACTAATAGATTTATTAGAAAATAAAATAATTGTTACCCAACAGAAAATCCAACAATATATAAAGGATGGGAGTAAAGGTTCTCTTAATTTATCAAGTACCCCAATAACCTCCCTACCCCAATGTTTAACAGTAAGAAATCATCTTTATTTAAAAAATACCCCACTTTCTAAAAAATATAGTGTAGAACAAATTAAACAAATGGTACCTGGGGTTAAAGGTGACATTTATATGACATGATAAAATTAATACAAAATGACAAAATGAAACTAACTCAAATCATAAACGAAGGTGAAGAAAAAAGAACTCTTTCTAATGAAGTTAAAAAACACTTTTTAGAAATTGTTTCTACATACAACAAGTATCAAGAAATGATGGATAGAAAATCAGATTTAACTCAAGTTGCTGAAACTCTTGGTGGTATAACTGAGGCAGCAAGAACACTTGCAATATACGAAGGTGATAATTGGTTTGATAAACACACTGTCAAAAGAAACATGAGTGAGTTAGATAAGTTGGGTAAAGAATTTGATAAAGTTGCAGGTGAAGCTAACTCATTAGACCAAAGAATGGCAGGTTTATATGAAGATATGGGACATATCCTTTCTCGTTATTACAAAATGGGAGAAATCACAGAGGACCAAATGAAATCACGATTGGGAATACGTGAAGTAAAAATAAATACATTAAACGAATCGTTTTCACCAGAAGAAATTGAAAGACTTAAAGATGCAACTAAAAAGTTCGGTAGAATAGTAGGATTAAGTAAATTAATTGATAAAATGGGATATCATACTGAATTTGTAATGATAGATACAATACCTATGCATTTAAGGATTAAGAAAAACAAAAACGATAAAGATACTTTCATTATTGTAAATAAAAAATATGTTGATAAACCTGATTGGGTTGTTGGTGATATTGCAGGAGGACTTGATGAAAATGTAATAAATACACTATTATCATTAAATGAGGTATATACTAAATCGAAAAAACAAGATTGTGGTTGTGGATGTGGTGGAGTAACCGAAGGTGGATGTGGTGATTCAGTAGTTGAACAAGCAGTATTAGTTTCTAAAAGAACCGTAAGTGGTAATATCGTAACTCATATCAAAGAAGAAAACGAATTAAACGAAACAGAACATGCACTATATGAGTTTGGAAAAAAAATAGAAACTCTTATGGAGAAAAATTGTCCAACTGATGCTGGTAAATGGTCTGCATCTAAAGCAGCAGCAAAATCTAAATTTGATGTTTACCCATCGGCATACGCTAATGGTTGGGCAGCCAAAAACTACAAGGGTAAGGGTGGAACTTGGAAAAAATGTTAAAGAAGAAAAAAATACAGTAAGATAAAGGAAAGATATAATATGAATAAATCAATAGTAAATGAAAATAGAGGGTTTTATATGGCAATTGCTGGATTAACAGGTACCCGTGGCCCTGCCGTAGAAAAGTTTATAAAAGATTATAACCTTGATGATAAGAAACTTTTTAACTTCCTTAAAAAAGGTAAATTAAAAGATAGAATGAATTTCGCATCAGCACTTTCCGGTAAACCGGGAAATAAGTTACAAGGGGATATAGTAGGATTATTTGGAGAAGCCGCTACAGCAGCACCACTTTCTCAGGCCGAAAAAATGGCAAAAAAATACAAAAGTGCCGATGCATTTTCCACTGCGGTTATTAAACGAATGAAAGCTAAATCTGATAGTTATAAAAACTTGGATAAGGATAAAGAATATGTTGATTTTATGAAATCAATATGGACATCAATGCATGAATCAATAGTAACCGAAGGTAAAAAACGATTTTACCAAATGGATGGTATTGGTAAAGCAAAATATACTATTAATTTCCACGATGGTAAATCAAAACATAAAGATGGTGGTGATTTCTATGGTATAAAAATATTTAAGAATAAATCAGAATTAGAAAACTTTAGAAAAGAATTACTAAAAAATGGATATAAAGAAGATAGTGGATGGAAATCTGAATCAATAAACGAATCAAGAAGTACATTGATACTTGGAGTTGGAGATATAGATACGTACATATTAAAGAAATTACTAATGAATAATAAAAAAGTAACTAGTATTCTTGGTAAAAAAGAATTGGATTTTATGGAAAAGTCTAATGTTGTTGTAATCGCTGTATCTGGTAAAAACTATGATTTTATATTCACGGATGGAAAACAGGAATTCGAAATAGTAGATCAGGATAAAAAATTGAAACATCCACTACGTAAAGCAAGACCTAAGATACAGCAATGGTATTCAAAATCAATAAATGAAGGTGCGAAAACAGTTTGGAAGAAAAATGGAAATTTATTTGTAGATAGTGATTTTGTTAATTTTTCAAAAGGTAAATTACCGGGAAACCAATTAAAAATTCCTGGTTTCGGTGTTTTTTATTTAATTTTAAATGGTGGTGTAATCACTTTTATGAGACACCATGAGAAATTTGATGGTATGAGTGGTATATCACATACTATGACAGATGATAAAGGTGGAAAGTTAATGTCTCAGTTGATTAAAAAAATGGGTGCTAAAGTAATTCAAGAATCTGTAAACGAAGCAAAATTGGGTTATACAGATTCAACCGCATCTTATATCAACAACCACAAAGATGAGTATAAGCAAGCAGAGAAACTGAACAACGGAAATGAAATAAAGTTCTACGATATGTTACAACAGATGGAAGATAAGGTAGGGCATCCTAAAACTATGTTGTTTATTTCTAACGCATTACGTGGTTATGGTGTTGATATGTTTAAAGATCCAAAGATTAAAAACCCACAAGATGCACAAGAGGCCCTATTCTTATTGAGTAAGTAAATGAAACTCCAATCTATCATAGATGAAATAATACAAGAAACCACTAACGAAGATTTACGTAATTGGTTCAAATCTAAATGGGTCAATGTTGGAAAAAAAGTGGGTGGTAAACATCCACCTTGTGGAACAAGTGGTAAAAAGAGTGGATATGCTAAATGTGTTCCTGCTGCTAAAGCTAAAACTATGAGTAAAAAAGAAAAAGAATCTGCAACTCGTAGAAAAAGAGCAGCTCAAAATAAATCCAATCGTGGTGGTTCTCAATCAGCAGGACAAGGTAAAAAACCAATAAATGTTTCTACCCATACTGGTGATAAAAAATCAGGTACTGGTAAAGGTTCTTAAAAAATAAAATATATATATTTATACACAATAAAGTTTACATTAAAAATTATATAATGGCAAGACATACAACTAAGGTTATAGTAGAAGTTAGAAAAGGTGATATTAACAGAGCCTTAAAAATCTTTAAAAGAAGAGGAATGGATTCCGGTCATCTTCAAAAACTAAAAGATACGAAAGAATACACTAAACCAAAGACAGTTCGTAGAAAACAAAAGTTGGATGCAATTAGAAGAAACCAACGTGAAGTTTTATTGGATAAATGGGAAAGTGGAGACAATACCATAAAGATTTTCAATAAAAAAGATAAATATACGAAAAAATCTTCACAAAATGAAGAAAAACCCATAGAAACCTATGGTTTAAAGTTAACTAAGTAATACTTATATACTAATAACCCACTCAATGTGGGTTCACTTATTGGTTAATGAATACCCACTAATCTTATGTAGGGTCACCAAAAAACCGATTATTTTTAATTTCCTATTGAAAATCCCTAATATTTTCACAACAAAAAAATAACGAAAGGTAAATTATGGCAAATTCAAATTTGTTAAAAGAAGCCATCGCTGATGCTAAAGCTGTTAGAGAAACTGCAATTGCAAATGCTAAGATTGCTCTTGAAGAAGCATTTACTCCACGTTTACAATCTATCTTATCTCAAAAACTTCAACAAGAAATGGCTGAAGAAGATGAAGATGAGGATGAAGTAAACGAAGAGTACGGATTAGAAGATACTTCTGATGCTGATTCATCAAAAATCGATGGAGACAACAAAAAACCACAAGACAAAGTAAACAACTCGTCTGATGTGGCAAAAACAAACCCTAATACTGAAGTAGAAACTGCAGAAGTTGGTATGGAATCAGATGAAGCAGAAAAAGCTAAAGTATTTGAAGGTGAAGATGAAGATGAAATGGAAGAATCTTATCACGATGGTGAAGATGAAGATGAACTTGATTTGGAAGCAATCATTAGAGAACTTGAAGAAGAGCTTGATGATGATGAAGAAGAAGAAGTAGAAGATATCGCATCTGATGTGGTAGATGGACACGAAGAAGAAATGCATGAAGAAGATGATGAAGAAATGGATTCTGATGAAGAAATGGATTCTGATGAAGAGGACATGGATGATGAAATCGATCTTGATGAAATCCTAAGAGAAATGGGATATGGTGAGGACGCGGAAGAAGAAATGTATGAAGAAGATGATGATTCTGAATTAGAAGATACTAAAGCCGAACTTGGTGAAGCTATCAAAACTATCAAACAATTGAAATCTACTATCAACGAAGTTAACTTGTTAAACGCTAAATTACTTTACACTAACAAATTATTCCGTTCTTACGATTTAACCAACGAACAAAAAATGAAAGTTGTTGAAACGTTAGACAGAACTGCAAACGTTAGAGAAGTAAAATTAGTATTCTCAACATTAGCTGAATCATTGAAAATCGGTGGTACTGCTAGAAAACAAAAACAAACTGCTAAACTAACTGAATCATTCGCATCTAAACCAGTTGCTAGTACTGCTCCTTCTAAAAAGGTAATTACTGAATCAACTAACACAATGGCTGATAGATTCAAACAATTAGCAAACATTAAGTAATAATAACATAACAAAGGAAAAATAAAATGGCAAATTTTGATTTATCTAAACTTATGGAAGGAAGAAACCCACAACAGGTAATGTTGGCTGAAACACGTCAATTACAATCTAAATGGGAAAAAACTGGACTTCTTGAAGGTTTAAAAAGTAGAGAGCAATCTCAAATTTCGGTTCTTTTAGAGAACCAAGCAAAACAATTATTAGACGAAGCAACTGCAACTGGTACAAGTGCAGGTTCTGAAGAGTGGAGTGGTGTAGCCCTTCCATTAGTAAGAAGAATTTTTGGTGAAATTGCATCAAAAGAATTCGTTAGTGTTCAACCAATGAACTTACCATCAGGACTTATTTTCTATCTTGATTTCAAGTATGGAACTGCTCAAGCTGGTAACCCTGCTTACAATGGTACTTCTTTATTCGGTGGTACTGGTACAGATTTAGGTTCAACTGATTCAGCTGTAAATGGTTTATATGGTGCAGGTAGATTTGGATATACTTTAAATGATGTATCTGTAGCTGATGTAGCTGTTATCTCTCAAGCTTCTGCTTCATGGGATGAAGTAGGGTATGATGCAGCATTATCTGCATCTGTTGCAGATGGTTCTTTAGCTAAAATTATCGTAGCTCAATCTGCATTAGCTGGTGCTGATTTAGATGCAGTTCGTTCATTCGTACTTACTGATACTGCTATTGCTGATTTCTATCCAGCACACTCTAAAGTATCCGGAGCTAACTTAGTATTCTTTGTATCTCAAACTGGAACAATCGCTGCAGTAAATTCAATTTCTTACTCTAAACAACCAACCGCTGAAAACAGAGGTGATTTTGAAGATAAGAATCCTGTAATGGGAGGAGCTTCTTCAACAGGAACTGCATTAGATATTCCTGAAGTAGATTTAGAATTGAAATCTGAAGCAATTGTTGCTAAGACTAGAAAACTTAAAGCTGTGTGGACTCCAGAGTTGGCACAAGATTTAAATGCATACCACTCAATTGATGCTGAAGCTGAATTAACTTCTATGTTATCAGAGTACATCTCTTTAGAGATTGACCTTGAAATCTTAGATATGTTAAAAGCTAACGCTTTAACAACTGAATACTGGTCTGTAACATTAGGTGAAGAGTACAACTCTGCAACTGGTGCTTGGGTTGCTGGTGGTTCTGCCGCGGCATACAACAAAAACTCTTGGTTTCAAACTTTAGGAACTAAATTAAACAAAGTATCTAACAAAATACACCAATTAACACTTAGAGGTGGAGCTAACTTCGTTGTTGCTTCTCCTGATGTATGTACTATCTTAGAATCTATTCCAGGATTTACAGTTTCAGCTGATAAAGATGCTACATCTTTCGCAGCCGGTGTAACTACTATTGGTTCTATGTCAAACAGATATACTGTTTACAAAAACCCTTATATGACTTCTAACGAAATCTTATTAGGATTTAAAGGTTCTAACTTCTTAGAAACTGGAGCAGTTTACGCACCTTACGTACCACTTATTATGACTCCGTTGGTTTATGACCCAACAAACTTTACACCACGTAGAGGGGTAATGACTAGATACGCTAAGAAAATGGTCCGCCCAGAGTTTTACGGAAAAATATATGTAAAAGATTTAGCTAACGTATAATCTATTGATTATAGTTAATTAAACTTTATTTATTTAAAGTAAAATACTTAGGTATTTTGACAAATTAGAGGAGAACTTAATTGTTCTCCTCTTTTTTTGTGCCTTTTCGGTAGAATTCACATACTTATAATAAATACGAGTTCTATGGTAATATATAAGATACAATCCCCGCATGGTAAAGTTTACATTGGAAGGACAGATAATTTTAATAGAAGGATGGTTGAACATAAATCATTGTCAACTAAAAAAAGTAAAAAATACGATTATGCATTATATAGAGCAATTCGTAAATATGGTTGGGATTCATTTGAAAAGATTATTCTGGTGGAAATTGATGATGAAGTTAAGTTAAAAAAACTTGAGGAGGAGTTTATAAAGGCATATGATGCCGTTAAGAGGGGATATAATAATATATACGGTTCGGATGGGGGAGATGTTTACAAAAACAATCCTGAAAGATTGGCCAAAATGAAAAAAATCAATAGTGAGTTGTTTTCAGGTGAAAAAAACCCTATGTTTGGTAAAACCCATACCGAATCCACAAATCAAAAACAAAAACAAAAAGCTAAAGGTAGATTCTCATTACCATGGTATATAGATAGGAATGGAACCGATGAAGGTACACGATTATATGAGGAACGTAGAGTGTGGTTAAAGAACAGGCACTTACCAAAGGATGATAGTGGAAAGTTCATAAAAAAGGAGTAACCCTCCTTTTTTTTATGTCCAAATTTTAACAAAACTTTAACATTTGAAATTTGGTAAATATAAAAACATATCGTATATTCACTATGTAATAAGATTTAAAATTAGCAAGATATGACAAGTAAATTTGAAATTTGGTTAAACAAAGTAAACGAAGAAAGAAAAGATTATTGGAATAAGAACTTTTCTTACAAACCTTACGAACCAATTGAGGCTATAATAGGTAACAAATATATTAAACTAATGAACGATACTTCAGTATGGGGTTTTGTATCAATGATGGAAGGTTCTATTCAAGGTTCTCCAGTTACCAAAGGAGATTTACTAAAACCAGCAAGTTCGAAAACTCCTGCTAAACATAGTAGAGGTAATATCTTCAAAGGAAATGATAGTTGGAACTTTTATGGTCCTAATTATTTAAAGTAACATCAAAGAGAACTTCGGTTCTCTTTTTTTATATTCAAAATTATCTAATTGAATTTACAGATATGTTTAATAATTCTAAATCGATATAATTCTCTCCTTTTTCTTAATTCTATATTTATAGTAGTATAACTATATAATAAGGAGAAAAATATATGTCTCAAGCTCGTATTTGGACAGGTTCATCAACTTTTACTTCTGGTTCTTCCACTCCTTTCGGTATTTATGATTCGGATTTTAGATTTCAATCAGATGCACCAAAAGTAGCAAAATGGTGTGCACAAAGATTGGGATATCCTATCATTGATGTAGAATTAGAACAAGAAAATTTCTTCGCAGTATTTGAAGAAGCAGTTTCAGAATATTCTGCACAAGTAAACCAATTCAATATCAGAAATAATCTCGGTTCATTAGAAGGACAACCAACCGGAACCGATTATACTCACCAATCAGTAAATGGTTCGGAGTTAAATAATATTATTGCCATATCGGAACTATACGGAACACTTTCTGGTGTTGGTGGTAGGGCTGATATTAAGAAAGGTTGGATTGATGTAGATTCTAATTCACAAACTTATGATTTACAAACTCTTTGGGCAGATGTAAGTGAAAGTGGTGAAAGATTAGATATTACAACTGTATTTTACGAAGCAACTCCTGCTATTCAACGTTTCTTTGACCCATATTCAGTAAGTGGACAAGGAACCCTTAACTTAATTGATGAATTTGGGTTCGGTTCTTTTTCACCTGCAGCACAATTTATCTTAATGCCAATTTACGAAGATTTATTAAGAATTCAACAAATTGAAATGAATGACCAGATACGAAAATCTGCTCATACTTTTAATATAGTAAATAATAAACTTCAAATCTTCCCAAAACCAACATCAGATTTTAGAATGTATTTTGAATATCTTGTAAAAAAAGATGTAAGAGAAGCTGGTGCAATTATTTTACCAAATGTAGTATCTGATTATTCAAATATTGGATATGATTTCGCACAATATCAAAATATTAACGATGTTGGTAAACAATGGATTAGAAAATACACTCTTGCCCTTTCAAAAGAAATGTTAGGAGCAGTTAGAGAAAAATATTCAACAGTTCCAATTCCAGGTTCAGAAGTTTCTTTAGATGGTGCAGCTTTACGAGCAGAAGCCCAAACCGAAAAAGATAATTTAGTAGAACAACTGAGAGAAAACTTAAATGAAGTAAGTAAAAAAACAAGAATGGAAAACGAAGCAGCGATGGTTGATCAACAACAAACTGTAATGCAGAAGGTTCCATTAGCAATTTATATAGGATAATAATATGCCAAAGTTCTTTAATGCACGAGATTTGGATTTCATCAAAACAATCGCTGAAGAAGTGGTTGATTATGTGGTAGAACAAGCCGTTGTACTATTCAAAGTATCGGTTGGTGAAACAAAAACCAACTTATATGGAGAATCTCTCGGTAAAGTTTGGCATGCACCTGCTACTCTAATGACAATTGTAGATAGAGAACCTCAAAATGTAGTATATGAAGGCTTTGGTGCAGATAAAACACAATTAGTAGAGTTCAGATTCAATAGACAGAGGTTAAGAACTCAAACTCTTCCACAATTACGAGATATAAATGGTACCCTAATACCCGCTGATGCAATTCAAAACTCACAATTTGGTTATCCAGAGATTGGTGATGTTATTTTATTCGATGGTTCTTACTATGAGATAGATAATGTTAGACAATCTCAGTTAATTGGTGGTTCGCCCGAAATATATAACAAAGAAACTAATACCTTTGAAGATGCCCGAATGAACTTAATCGCAACGGCAATAAAAGTAAGAAAATCACAAGTACAAATAGAGGATAGAACATACTAATGGCAGTAGACCCACTAAAAAACACGAATATCAATCGTGGAGAGCAGATAAAACGAGAACCTATCGAAAAAGGTAGGGGTGTTCGTTTATATGATGTTGATATGGCAATTGCCGAACACATGATAGATACCGTTGTACCCACCGTAGAGGTGTTTAGAGAGAAAACTAAGGTTCCGGTGATGTATGGTAACCCCGAACGTTGGAAAGCCGTTAGAAAGGATGGATACCTTAGAGATAAACAAGGCCAAATTCAAATTCCTCTTATTATGTTTAAGAGAAATTCAGTTGTTCGTGATGACCAGATGGCTTCTTCAATGAATCGACATGTTTTTTACCCAACTGTTACTAAATTCTCAAAAAAACACAAATACGATAGATTTTCTGCAATGTTTGGTACTCAAAGACCGGTTGAACAATATAATATCACCATGCCCGATTACGTAACAATTAGTTATGAGGTAATGATATGGACTGATTTCACAGAACATATGAATGCGATAGTTGAGGCGTTCCAATATGCAACTGATGAGTATTGGGGAGATAAAAGTGGGTTCAAATTTAGAGTTCGTATAGATTCTTTCGATAATACTACCGAAGTTGGAGAAGGTTCTCAGAGAGTGGTTCGTACTACCTTTACAATGGTAGTAAATGCATACCTTCTACCCGAAAAATTTGATAATGAATTAACTCATAAAAAATCCCTATCACCTAAAAAGGTAGTTTGGGGTATGGAAACTGATTTAACAGGTGGATTGGGTAATCAATCTAACCAAACTCAAAAAATGTACAACGAATACTCAGATATAATTGATTTTATGTCTATTCGTGGTTCCAAACAAGCAGAGTTCATTGATAATGAAACTGTAAAATTAACAAATGTAGAATTACCAAAACTCCCACCTGAACTTAACGGTTCTTTTGATACAAATGATTGGTTTAGAGTTTATATTAATGGAGTTCATGCTAGACATACTACATATACATATTTATATGATTATTCTAATAAAGAAATAGTATTTACCTTTATTCCATTAACATTAGGTTATACTATTGAAAATACTGATGAAGTTGGTATGACGGGGAAGTTTATTGAACTATGATAAAAGATTTACAAAAAATACTAAAAGAAGTTCATGAACCGGATGAATATAAGTTGATAGTACATGATATGTTACATCCTTTATATTGGATATGGAAACTTGAAAATGGTAAATTAAAAGATTTATATGAATTTATACGACCATATCGTAATGAACACGCCAGATTTGATATATTTATAAATGGTCAGTATATTTTAGAAAAAGATTATATAGCCGAACACATTGGTAAGGATTTTCATATAAAATTCTTAAAATCTAATTTTGTTGGGGCATATGATTTAGAAATAACTGATGATATAAAATTAGAGGGAGATATTGATTTAGTATGAGTAATCTTAAACCAAATATAATAACTCCATTTAACGATAAATTAAGATTTAAGAATTTGGTAAATGAAGTAATAAACGATTCATGGATTTATACCTTAATACCTGATTCTATATCTAATAATGGATTATTGTTTACTTTAAATCTTATAAACAAAAAATTTGTTTTTGAAGATGTTAAAGTTGATAAATTAGAAGATTATATTGATATATACTTTTCTAACATTAAAATTTCATCTGATTATTATAATGTGGTAATTAGTGAAAATAATATAATAATAAATTTGGTTGAACCTATTATTAATGATATTAGTGGTATAACCAATGATTTATTTTTAATAAAAGGTAAAATAGTAGGATTGTAAATGGCAGTATTAATTCAAGATAAGCAGGTAAATACTATATCAACTGGTTCATTTAATGAATTATCAGCATCTGTATTTGGTTCTTTTAGAACATTTGATACATTTGAGTTAATGATATCTGAATCTGCTTCACGTATTACAAATAATCAGTTAGCTTGGTGTCAAGAAACACAAACCATCCATCAAGCTACTAAAATATTTGCTGAATTAGAAGATATATTTGAAGATAGTATTCAATGGAATGAATTTAATGGATTTACCAATCAATCTGGAGATATTAATTCTGTTACAGCCGGTTCTGGATTATTGGGAGGTGGTTTAGCTGGAGATTTAATTATAACATTAGATACCGGTTCGGCACACTTTGAAGATGGTGTAGAAAAAGTTGTTATAGTTACAACTTTAGATGGTGGTGATATATAATAAATAAATAAGTTTTATACTTATACAAAATAAATCACTAAATAGTGGTTTTTACAATAGGGCAGATGATCCAACAATTTCAATAAAGGTTTTCGTTAGACTAAATTAAAAACAAAAATAAGAAAAACAAATATGGCACAAATTATTAGACACAGAAAAGGGGTATTGGAAAGTGTTGCATCTGCTACCAAAAGAAAAGCAGAATTACTTGTAGTAACAGGTTCTTCGGTTTCAGCAATAGACACAGGTCTATTATTCGTTGGTACAGAAGGTGGAGCGGTAACACCAGCAAACAAGATATTGACAGGAGCAACAACACCAGATTTAACTGGAGCTGCTTATGATACATCTATT
>Ga0209702_10007596_pt1 | contig 13172 bp, 10 predicted proteins | sample FRY01_FD_187210 | JGI IMG/M metagenome (GOLD analysis project Ga0209702, IMG submission 187210) | Freshwater microbial communities from Lake Fryxell liftoff mats and glacier meltwater in Antarctica - FRY-01 (SPAdes) (version 2) | ecosystem: Environmental > Aquatic > Freshwater > Ice > Glacier... | reverse complement strand
TTGAGAGATACCATCGGATGGTTGTGACAACCGTCTTGGCCATCGTGTCCCTCGTTCTGACCACCATGTGCAAGGTTTTGGTCGCAATGACCTCCGTGCTGATGGGAATGTGGCGCGTCTTGGCCGCAACCATCCTCAGTTGGACTGCCTCATGAATCAATCCGAACGAACCGAGCCTCCTCTTGGCAGTTGTGGGCCGCGTTCTGACCGCTACACCTGCAATCTTGGCCTATCACAGCATCATTCTGACCGATTAGAGGTACATCCTGACTGCTCCGCCCTTCAAAAATTCCGAAACCTCAATGGGTTTTCCCTCTCTCAGACCTCAACAGAATGAGGCGAGAGTAGTACTTGCTTCCACGCTTCAATAATCACTATTCACCTGCTCCATGGTAGGAAACGAGACGCTTTCGTCTCCGGCCTTTCTGGCCCAAGCAAGGTATTTACCGGTTCCCACACAGGCATAGGCGCGCAGCGAATCGCCAGAAGCCATGCTCGTATGCTGAAACTTTTTCCACTGCTTAGTTTCTTCCTGCACGCATATCATTACGTCAATGGGTTCGGTACATGTGTTCTTAAGATAGACCACATAACTGTCATTCCAGCTGGTGCATTGCGAGCAGTCTTCGCCCCAAGCCGAACGGTATTTCTGAACGCATTGGCTATAATCGGTCTGGGTTTCGTTGCGCTCAGGTGAAGCCGTCCACGCGCCCGAAAACGCGAGACTAATAATCAGAATCAAACTTGAAATGCTATTCATGGCGGTCTATTTACAGTGGTTGTTCTTCAGAATAAGTTTGGCTTCCTCGTTACCTAGTTTTTTGGATGTTTTCCAATCCTCGCACGCCTCTTTGTAAAGCTCTAGGCCGTTCTTGGCCCATCCTCGGTTGTTGAATGCTTCCTGATTATCTGGGTCAATACTCAGTGCTTTGTCAAAATCAGCTAGTGCAGTTTCGTACTTCTCTAACTTATTATAAGCGCTTCCCCTGCTGATAAACGAAAAGGGGTCGCGGCCATGTTTCTCAATAACCACACCGAAATCGGCTATGGCCGCATCATACTCCTTCATAACCGAATGGCAAAACCCTCTTCGTAGATAGGCATTTAGGTTTTCTGAATCTTGGGCAATTACCTTCGAATAAAGGTCTGAGGCCTGAGCATATTCTCCAGAACCAATAAGGTTCTCAGCTTGATTGAAAATGGACTCTACATCCGCCTGCGCTCGTGAGTCTACTCCCCAAATCATCATTAACAAACAAAAAATAATTGTTCTTTTCATCTACTTGTTCTTTATAATTTCTTCCAAAAGCGCTCGCAGCTTCTCTTCCATTGCTTTACCAGATTCCGTTCCTACAACTTCAAACACGAGGCGCTTTCTGTAACTCTTCTTCTTATCAAGCAAAAACGTTTGCTGAACGCAACCGTCAAGATCGGAATAACATTTGACAGATACAGTGGCATCCACTTCAGAATATGTTAAACTTTCAATGTCCAAATCAAATACATTCACCTGCTCAAGCTTCATTTGCTTCCCTTCCCTAAAAGCTTTCACAATGAGCATTTTTCCTTTCTTTCCGACTTCATATTCAGTACCCAAAGCTGCATTCAGTTCGTTAATTTGGCTCTCGATATCCTGCGAAAAGGCACAATTGAAAGCCAAAAGGTTCAGAATGAGTAGTATTATTGCGCAACGACCGTTCAAGTTAGCTGATTTTATATTTTTAAGCATACGTTATTGACACCAATCAGTTTCATAAATACCGTTCTGAAAAGGATTGTCCTAGTGGTCATCTTCCTTTTCTCTTCGCAGCTAGTTGCGCAAGACCTTTCCATCATTGTTAAATTTAAAGTAGATGGAAGTGGCTTCGATGGTTCTAGGGTAACGATTATGGAAGACGGTGCCGTAAAAGAAGTTTTTGATCCTGGAAGGGCGAAGATGATGCCAAAACTTAGTTTCGGCAAAAACTACCTGTTTACGTTTGAGAAAGCCGGCTACATAACCAAACGGGTAGAAATAAGCACAAAGAATGTTCCTGAAGACATCCGAGGAGAAGACCTCGACTTTGATTTTGCCGTGGAGATCTTTGAACAATACGAAGGTGTGAACACCGTAATTTTCAATCAGCCAGTGGCCAAATGGTTTTACAACCCAAAAGAAGACGGCTTTGCATACGACACGGATTACACCAAGAGCATACGCTCCGCTTTAGCCAATTTTGAAAAGGAGTATGAGACTGCCAAAGTAACCCAGCCAAAGCCAGACGATGCAGCCTTAAAAGCCAAACAGGCCGAAGAAGTCCGATTGGCTGCAGAAGCCAAGGCCAAACTAGAAGAAGAGAAACGCCTAGCTACAGAAACAAAAGCCAAGCAGGAAGAAGAGAAGCGTCAAGCCGCTGAAGCAACAGCCGCTGAAGAAGCACTGAAGCTTGCAGAACTAGAAAAACGAAAAGCGGCATCGGAAGCGGAAGAAGCAAAGAAGAAGCAAGTGGACGAACTTGCAAAACAAACCGAAGCGGAAGAATTGAAACAGGAAATAGCGCAGGCAAAGTCTGCCGAGGAAAAGCGTATGGCCACCCTGAAAGCTGAAGAAGACGCCCTCAAAACACTAAAAGCCAAAGAGGAAGACGAGAAGCGATTAGCTGATGCCAAAGCAGAAGAGGAACGAAAAAAAGCTGCAGATATGAAGGCCGAACTAGAATCCAAAGCGGCAGGCAAGGCCAAATTAGATGATGAAGTTCGCGCTCAGAAAAAGGCAGAACTGGAAGAGGAAATGAAACAGGCCAAACTAAAGTCGGCAGAAGAGGATAAAAGACGTGCCCAAATTGAAAAAGAGGAAATAGAAAACCGTCAGCGAAATGCAGACATACAAAGAGCAAAGGAGGAAAAATTGGCTGCAGAAAATGCTGCTGCCCAAGAAAAGAGACGACAGGCAGAGGCTGTGAAAATTGAGGAGGAAAACAGAAAAAAAGTATCGGAAGATGCCGCTTTTGAAGCCGTGAGAAGGCAAAAGGCAAAGGAAGCGTTTGAAGCAGAGCAGCGAGCCAACGCTCAGGCACAATCAGTAGGCGAGGCGCAATCGCGAGAGCGTACAGAAGCACTATCCAAAATGCATGAAGAACGCAAAAGTCTTTCCATTAAAGATGCGGGCAACGTGGTTTCTCGAACGGAAGAAGTTATTGAAGAGGTGAACCGAACCATAACCCAAATAACCATTCAGCGCGAAAACATGACCTACATCTACAAAAAAGTGGTTTACAATTGGGGAGGCGTTTATTTTTTTAGGGATGATGATAGCATTACGGAAGCCGTTTTAAATCTGGAGACAGCCAACTAGTCAAGAACGCAAACAACTATCTGATTAAAGATGAGTTCCGAGCTACATTCTGCCTTAGATGCCCCATTTGCTGAAAGAACACGGCTACTTCGAGAATTCTAAACAAGAAATATTTGGAGATTATCAAGCGGTTTGTTTAGGAAGAAGAAAAAACAACAGGTTTAGACTCCTTAAACTTTCACCGTAAACTGAATGGAGGCCGTTCGTGGTTGCTCCATCTTCAAAGGTCGCAATGAGTATTCGCGGTTCAGGAGGTTATTTACAATAAAAGCCGCTTTCAGCCAATCTGCTATTTGATAGCTGACACGGGCATCCATCACGTAATTCCCAGGATGTTTGTCTCCAATGGCGTAGCCTTTCACATCTGTAAACTCAGTGTCTCCACGAGAGTTGATAATGCCCGTATCAAAAACATCATAACCGGTTCCTATGGTTGTCTCTGATGGCACTCCTGAGTCCATGGCGTAGAGCACCTTATCGATATTCTTCATATAACTGTAATACCTGAATGTATATCCCAATGACAACTTTTTGTAGGATAATTCAATGTCTAAATTGACCAAGTGTTGAAATCTATACTTCAAGATTCTCATCGTATCAATAGACGTACTATTATGAGTATGATTGATGCGTGAACTACCGATAGAATCAGTGTAGAACACAAAATCAGGTTCTATAGCTTCAGGTATGGTATACGTGTATCCCAGAATCAAGGTCATGCCCATGGCCTTGGTAAACTGACCACCGCCCATAACGGATGTTTCAACGCCTCTAACCCGATTTTTACCAGTATTAAGAAATTTGAACCCTGGCAATGGCTCGAAAGAGTAACGACCCATTACAAACTGAATGCTGTTGTTGAACTCTTGCCAGAAACCTACAAGATCGAAGTACCCGAAGAACTTACCTATCTTAAAACCTTGTTTAAATCCAATCTCCATGTTCCAGCTTGTTTCTGGTTCTAAATCAGGATTCGGAAACACCCCCAAACCACCAGAATTGGTAAAGATGTATTTCTCTGCAATGGTCGGAAATCTGTAACCCTGACCGTAAGATCCTCGGATGTAGCTTTCGCGGCCTGCTCTCCAACTTAATCCTGCTCGGAAAACTGGTCTTACTACAAACTCGGTGTCATTTATTTGGAAGTATTCGCCTCGCACTCCCATGGATACGTTCACTACTTTAAAGAATTTCTGATCTAATTGCATGTATAAACTGAAATTCTTGGAATTGTTGACACCAGAGGAATCGCCTCCTACAAAAATTTCAGAATCCGAAGTGGTGTAGGCTCCCGAAACTCCAGCAATCACATTCAATCCCTTCATTCTTTCAAACGTCCGCTGTATTTGATATTCTCCTAGGTAGACCGTGCTTCTTACTGATTGATTGTTAGAGTTGTCGCTATTGTTGAATAAGATGCGAGAACGAAAAATATGTTGAACTCCTCGTGCAGTAACGTAATTGACGAATGGATCAAGATAAAATGTTGTGATTTCGGTAAGAACCATCGTGCCTGGGTAGGAACGGTAAAGACCACTTTGATCATATTCTGTTGACTGCCACACAAGAGAAAAATTCTTGCTGCTTCGCATGAAGTTACCATTAAGCCCATAGTTGAGTCCGCTAATTTTTTTGTTTCGATGACGAAGGTTGAAATTGAAGCGTCCGCGAACTTCTCTCACATCCTCATTCCGAATATCAGCTACCGTATCTGCATTATTTTCTCGATTAACGTACCCTAATTCTTGAAGTACGCTCGGAAACTTTTCAATAAGTTGCGGATCTACTTGAGAGATAGGTCTTTGCGGGCCGAGGTAGCCGTAATCATAAAGAAAATTACCGCCAATAACCACATCCCACTGTTTCACTTTTCTAGAGTGCATAAAGTTCATGCCTGAGAAGTTGGCTACACCATCCCACCATTTCTTGCCATTGGCTTTGGAGGCGTCCATACCAAAAAAGTTTGCAATTCGTTTTCCTGCCGAAGCATTATCTTCCAGTATTGCACTTCTAAAACCTGTAAAAATATTGACCTTGGTAACTGGCTTTTCCTTTGGATATGCTGTGCGTACGTTAATCGCTCCGCTCAATGCCGATGAGCCGTACAGAACCGAAGCTGCGCCTTTAATTACCTCTATCTGTTCCACGTTCTCAGTTGGAATAAAACTCCACTCTGCTTTTCCTATGTCACCGTTCATAATGGGGAGGTCATCTACCAAAATGGCCACTCGGCTACCAACTCCGAAGCTGTATCCGCTTCCGCTTCTAATCTGTGGCTCTTCATCTAAAATGGTCAGTCCGGGGGTTTGCTCCAAAGCTGAAGTAATGTTGGTGGAGCCTCGGTTTTCAATAAGCGAGGGTTTTATCACATCCATTGATACGGTAAGCTCTTCCAATTTTTGCTCAAACTTTCCAGCAGAAATAACAACCGTACCAAGCTGCTCGGTATTCATGCCCATTTCAATATTCATGGTTGTTACCTTGCCCGATTCAATCACAACCGTAATTGTATCTGCCTTCATGCTCACAAACGAACAGATAATCTGGTGCTCGCCAACAGGAATGGTGAAGGAGTATTTACCAGTGACATCCGTTGATGCGCCTTTTGTGCGGTCTACCATCATGAGCACGTTGGCGCCTATGAGCGTTTCATCAGTGGCATTATCTGTAACAACTCCCGTAAGAATTCCTGTTTCTTGTGCGTTAGCAGAAAAAAGACCTGCGCAAAGAAGCACTATAGAAAATAGCTTTTTCATCGTAATTGATTCATTAAAACGAAAAGGGAAATCACTTTCGGTTCAAAGCGTTTCCCTTTTTAAATAAGGTCTTTATCTTATTAAGGATTTACCAATAATTTCCCTGTTCGGACAACCTGCTGGTTCAATGTTCTTATCTGATACAGATACACTCCCGGGACAAAGTTGGCAATGTCAACGGTAGAAGTCCCTGCTCCAATGGTGGCATATTTTATCAGTTTTCCAGTAATGTCCAGTATTTCTATGCTTGCTGCTTCTCCCGTTACGCTTTTTATGTTCAGTATTTCTGTGGCCGGATTAGGATAAACACTCCAATCGGTATTGGTGTAAGCCTCATTAATTCCTGCTGGGACAGCAATAAAATGTACCGAATCGATGTAGAAAACAGAACCTACTACTGCCTGACCTTGTGAACCATCTCCCCAACTAGAGCTAAAAAAAAGGCTCAATTTCTGTGGTGTTTGACCCGGGGCTGCAGGCGTAATTGGGGCAGAAAAACGTGTCCACGAACCTACAGTTTGTGAGAAGTTTACTCGAGTATAAGAAACCGTATCCATGTCATTGTTAGATAGGAACATTACCTGTGTGTATGCAGAATCGTTGGTAGCAGGAGCATATTTGTAAAATCCAACAATACTGTCTGGAATCATTGCTGTATAAGCAGAGCCACCTTCTTGCCCTCCACTATTTGCACTACATATCAAAGTGGCGGTTGTGAGAACACCGTTTACTTTAATGTTTCCGAAGGCAGGAAGTGTTTCCAGCTTTGCTGAATAAGTACCAGAATAGGCATCTGTAGATTTCGTAACAGCTAACTGGTTAATCAATTCTGAACATTGGTTACCAGTGTTCCAGTCAACAGGCTCATCGTAAGTATTGGAAATAGAACCGTTGTAGGTTTGCCAATTTTCGAAACTTTGATTGGTTGGCTGTGATATCTGTGCTGTTGCTACGGTAAAAAAGAATGCTCCGCCAAGTATTGAGAGTAATGATTTTTTCATGTTCAAGTATTGTTCGGTTAATAGTTCAAAGGTAGAGATTGCCCTCTGACAGCAACTTGATATTTATCCACAGGATTTTGGGGAAAACTCATACATTCCGCAGAAACCAATTGCGATTTTAAAGCTGATTTCGATTCAATCTGACCTTACACGGTCAATCCTTGTTTAGCAAAGAGCTGCGCTAGTTGGTCAACTGTATGGTCAATCTCCTCCTTCGTGTTGTATTTACTGAACGAGAATCGGATGGCAGGACGCTTCATATCACGCACCAACTCGGCCAAAACGTGAGACCCAACATTGCTTCCAGAAGAACAGGCACTGCCGCCAGAAGCAGAAATGCCCATGATGTCAAGATTGAAAAGCAGCATTTCTGAGATTGGCGTGTCAGGAAAGCAGACATTAAGCACGGTATAAAGCGAATTCCCTTCAGCATCACCATTAAAGTGAACATCAGGAATGGAGGCTTTCAACTTTCCAATCATATAGGTTTTCAGTCCTTGAATATGCTGCTGATGCCCATCCAACTCACCATAAGCCACTTCCATCGCCTTGGCAAGACCAACAATTCCGTAGATATTCTCTGTTCCTCCACGCATATTCCGCTCCTGTGCACCACCATGAATCATTGGTTTGATACGAACATTTGAGTTGATATATAGGAATCCAATTCCTTTTGGCCCATGAAATTTGTGTGCCGAGGCCGTAACGAAATCAATATCCAACTCAGAAATATTGAACTCGTAGTGACACATCGTTTGCACCGTATCAGAATGAAAATAAGCGCCATTCGCTCTGCACATAGCAGATACTTTCTTCAAATCAATGAGGTTTCCAATCTCATTATTGGCGTGCATTAGCGAAACCAAGGTTTTCTTGTCGGTTTTCAGAAGCTGTTCTAAATGCGTCAAATCTATATGACCGTTCTCTGTAAGATTTACAAAACTCACTTCTACATCTTCTTTAACTTCGGCTGCTTCTACAGCGTGAAGTACAGCATGGTGTTCAATTTTTGAGGTGATGATGTGCTTAACACCAAGATCTCGAATACTGCACAGAATAGCCATGTTGTCGGCCTCCGTACCTCCCGAAGTGAAGAAAATCTCGGCAGGAGAAACTTTCAAAAGGGAAGAAACAGTACGTCTTGCCTTTTCAATCTCGGCTCGCGCCTTTCTGCCAAATCCATGAACCGATGATGGGTTTCCGTAAGTTTCCTCCATCACCTTACAGATTGCTGCAATCACCTCAGCATCAATCTGAGTAGTAGCCGCATTATCAAGGTAAATGTTCATGCTATTCTAATTTGATTGGCAAAGTTGGATACAAACCGAATCCAATATTGAATTTCTCTGACAAAAGTGGTGAATTCAAAAACAGTGTCATTCCGAGTGTGCGAGGAATCTCCTTCAATCAACCTCATTGAGATTCCTAGGCTCGTTCCTCGCTCGGAATGACATTCTACTGCTTCATCAATTCTTTGATGTCCTCTATGATTTTGTTCGCCAAATTCTCAGCCGTGCTTTCGTTCTCGCTTTCGCTATAGATGCGAATAATTGGTTCTGTGTTTGACTTGCGAAGGTGAACCCATTCCTTATCAAACTCAATCTTTACTCCGTCAATCGTATTCACAGGTTGAGATTTGTATTTCTTTTCCATTGCAACCAAAATTCCGTCAACATCCGTTTCGGGCGTAAGCGCAATCTTATTCTTAGAAATGAAATAGCTTGGATAAGACGCGCGAAGTTTACTCGCTGTCTTTCCAGTTTTAGCCAAATGCGTTAGAAACAATGCAATTCCGACCAGCGCATCACGTCCATAATGCAAATCTGGATATATGATTCCTCCGTTGCCTTCACCACCGATAACAGCATTGGTTTCCTTCATCATGTTCACCACATTCACTTCGCCAACGGCACTTGCTTTGTAGGTTCCACCTGCTTTTTCGGTCACATCACGTAGTGCCCGAGTGGATGAAAGGTTGGAAACTGTGTTTCCTTTCTTTTGACTCAAAACGTAATCAGCAACGGCAACAAGCGTGTATTCTTCTCCGAACATTTCGCCATCCTCGCAAACCATTGCCAAACGGTCAACATCTGGATCAACCACAAAACCGACATCAGCTCCACTCTTTTTGATAACCGAAGAAAGTTCAGTTAGGTGTTCTGGAAGGGGTTCAGGATTGTGCGGAAACTGACCCGTTGGCTCGCAGTACAGCTCAGTTACTTTTTCCACACCCAATGCTTTCAGCAGCTTTGGCAACGCAATTCCTCCTGTTGAATTAACGCAGTCAATCGCTACATGAAAATTGGCTTTTCGGATCACCTCCACGTCAACCAACGGAAGATCCAACACCATTTGAATATGACGTTCGATGTAATCATCTATGGTTGTAATGGTTCCTAATTTATCGACCTCCGAAAAATTAAATGCATCATTATCAGCGATTTCAAGGAGCTCGGCTCCATCTTCAGCAGAAATAAACTCGCCTTTATCGTTCAGTAATTTGAGCGCATTCCACTGTTTTGGATTGTGGCTTGCGGTAAGAATGATTCCTCCATCCGCTTTTTCGGCAGTAACCGCCACCTCAACTGTTGGCGTGGTAGAAAGGCCAAGATCAATCACATCGATACCACAACCAATCAAGGTTCCTGTAACCAATCGGTTCACCATTTCACCTGAAATACGAGCATCGCGTCCAACAACAACGGACAATGATTTCTTATCTGAATGTTTCTTTAGGAACTCAGCATAAGCCGCTGTGAATTTCACCACATCCAAGGGCGTGAGCCCATCGCCCGTCTTCCCGCCTATTGTTCCTCTAATTCCAGAAATGGATTTGATCAATGTCATCGCTCAAATTTTTTGCAAATGTATCATTTCGGGTGGTCGGACAGCGTGAGTTGTGGCTCTAGCGTTAGAGATTGAAGCGGCATCCTTTTTTGAGGAACGAGAAAAAGATACAGCGGAAAGCCCGCCCCCCTTCCGCCTCAAGCGGATTGGGGGAACGCCCAAAAACAAAAAAGCGCGAAAATTTCTCTCCGCGCTTTTAACTTATACTTCTATCAGGAATTATCCCATGATAGTTCCAAGCTTCATAGCAACACTCATGTCGCCTTTCACTTTGATTTTACCGCTCATAAAAGCGTTCATTGGGTTCAAGTCTCCTTTTAGCATGGCAGTTAGATCTTCCATGGCCACATCCACTGTGCACTGAGCTTCAGTTGCATCGTTTACGGTAACTACGTTGGCATCTCCCAAACCGTTCAGCATTACATTTTGCTCACCGAAGTTGAACTTCAATGTGTTTCCTAGCGGCTTAGCTGCTGCTGCTTTCTCCTTAATTGCACTCTCAATTGCTTCAAAACTCATGACTGGTTTTTTATCGTTTGTATTAGAATTTGTTTCTGTCTTTTTAGCCTCAACTGGCTTTGATTTGGGCGCTGAAGATACTGATCCAGTGCGTTGGTAGGAAGTATCATCTATGACCATTTTGGCAATAATTTCACGCATTATTTCGCTAGAGCCTCCACCGATGGTTCCCACACGGCAATCGCGGTACGCACGCGCCATCTTGTAATCTTCCATAAAGCCGTAACCGCCAAAGCTTTGCAAGCATTGCGTCATTACTTTTTCGGCCAATTCGCTCGATAGCAATTTGGCCATGGAACACTCTTTTACAATGTACTCTCCTGCTTCGTGCTGACGAGCGCAATGCAATACGAACTGCTTGTTGGCTTCCACCTCAGAAATTAACTGTGCCATTCTGTGGCGAAGCACTTGGAATTTGTTGATGGAACGTCCAAAAGCATGTCGTTCGCTCATGTATTGTAGCGTGTACTTAATAGCCCATTCGCAGGATGCGTAACCAGCAATAGAGCCAACCAAACGCTCAACTTGCAATCCGCCCATCAAATAATAAAAGCCTTGGCCTTCATCGCCTATAATATTCTCAACTGGAACCTTCACATTATCAAAATGCAATTCGGCTGTGTCGGAAGCATGCCATCCAAGCTTCTTTAACTTGTTGCGCGTTATACCTTCAGAATTAAGGTCAATCACAAGCAAACTAACTCCAGCCGCTCCCATTGCTGGATCTGTTTTAACAACTGCCACTATGAAATCGCCATACACACCATTGGTGATGAAAGTCTTAGAACCATTCACCACGTAATGGTCGCCATCCTTAATGGCTTTGGTCTGAATGTTTGCAACATCAGAACCAGCTCCTGGCTCAGAAATTCCGATACTGGCAATCCACTCTCCCGAGATTACTTTGGTTAAGTATTTCTCTTTCAGAAACTCGGAACCGTGCTTATGGAGGTACGGAGATGCCATATACTGCTGAACCGCTGGCAAAATCATAAATCCACCGCTTTCGCACTTAGAAATCTCTTCCATAAAGATGACCGAATACATAAAATCAGCATCCATTCCCCCGTATTTCTCAGGATAATTCAACCCGAAATAGCCCATCTCACCGAACTTCGGCCAAAGGTCTTTCGGCATGCGTTGCTCTTCTTCCCATTGATCAATATTGGGCATTACCTCACGGTCTAGGAAATCCCGTAAACCCTGTCTGAAAATCTTGTGTTCTTCTGTAAACATTTGTTTTTGTTTTTACCGCAAAGGCGCTGAGTTTTTCGCTGAGTTTGCAAAGAAAAACTTTGCGCTCTTTGCGATTTCTTTGCGTCTCCGCGGTTCGTTTTTAATTGTATTTCACTTCATCAATCGCCATTTTGGCAATAATCTCTTTCATTATTTCACTTGTTCCGCCACCAATTTGCCCCAGACGACTGTCGCGCCACATTCTGGCAGCTTGGTAATCTTCCATATAACCGTATCCGCCAAGAAACTGCACCACTTCAAAGGTCACTTTATCTGAAAGTTGAGTAGCTAATAGTTTCGCCATTGCTGCTTCTTTCACGATGTATTCTCCTTTGGTAAAACGGTCACATAGGTAATAGACAAACTGCTTCTGTTGTTCAATCTCAGCAGCTAATTGTGCTACGCGATGACGTAATTCTTGAAACTTAGTCAACGGTCTTCCGAACGCCTCACGCTCTCGCATGTAGCTCAATCCATATTTCAACGCATATTCCGAACCAGCAACTCCGCCAATGGCCATAATGAGACGTTCCAAGGCAAACTGTTGCATGATGTAATAGAAACCTTGGTTCTCTTGTCCGAGCAACGCATTGGCAGGAACACGCATATCAGTAAACGCCATTTCTGCTGTATCTGAAGCACGCCAACCGAGCTTGTCTAGTTTGGTTGCAGATAGCCCAACGGTGTTTCTATCTATCACAAACATGCTAATACCAGCCTGTTTTAATTCAGGGTCTGTCTTGGCTGAAATGACGAGGTAATCGCTTAGAACGCCATTCGTGATGAACGTCTTACTTCCGTTGATAATCCAATCATTCCCATCCTTAACGGCAGTGGTTCTCATGGCTGCTACATCTGAGCCACCAAATGGTTCAGAAATAGCCAAGCAACCGAAGATATCTCCAGCAATTCCTGGTTTCAGATATTTCTCTTTCTGTTCTTCAGAACCTTCATTATTCAAATGTGAAAGCGACAAATATGTATGCGCACCAATAGCCGCAGATGTTCCAGCAGAATTAATCTTCGACAACTCTTCTAGCAAAATGACATCATAGAAGAAATCCAAGTTCAGTCCGCCATGTTTCTCAGGGAAACGCAGACCGAAATAGCCCATATCGCCAAACTTCTTCCAAATGGAATCGGGGGGATTACCGACCTCTTCCCATTCATCCACAAACGGCACAACTTCCTTCTGCAAGAAATCGCGAAGCGATTGACGAAACTGGTTATGTTCTTCTGTGAAGTAGTTCATCTTTATTTCTTTAACCGCCAAGACGCAGAGTTTTCGCGGAGTTCGCAAAGAATAATTCTCTGCGCTCTTTGCGAAAACTCTGCGTCTCTGCGGTTCAATCTCATCTCTTCGGAATATCCAACATCTCTCTTGCCTCAGCGATACTAGCCACTTCTCTACCCAACATGCGGGTAAGCTGTGCGGCCGCACCAATTAGTTCGCCATTACTCTTAGCCATTTCGCCTTCA
>Ga0209702_10007592_pt1 | contig 13179 bp, 15 predicted proteins | sample FRY01_FD_187210 | JGI IMG/M metagenome (GOLD analysis project Ga0209702, IMG submission 187210) | Freshwater microbial communities from Lake Fryxell liftoff mats and glacier meltwater in Antarctica - FRY-01 (SPAdes) (version 2) | ecosystem: Environmental > Aquatic > Freshwater > Ice > Glacier... | reverse complement strand
ACATTAAAGTTCTTAACGATTGATTTTGCACCTAACGCATTGACATTTATTGTCGCCGCACCAGTATTTTTAGTATTCGCCTTAAATCGGATCACCATGCCAGTGGTATAGGCGGAGGGAGCTGGGGATAGAGTTATTACATATGTGTCAGTAGCCTCTGCATCGGCGGCGTAGATTGCATTACTAGTTTGTAATCCGCCAGCGAAGGCTAGAGGAGTAACTATTTTAGTGTTATTTGTTCCTGTAGTTGTTTCTGCCGCTGTTGCTACTGTTCCACCCGTTGCATCCTGCCATGTCGCTGCGGTTGGTGACGTTGCTGTTAATACTTGATTAGCACTAGGAGCAGTCGCCGCTGATACATCTACTGTCGTAGTAGCACTTTTAAGAGCTAAAACTGTAGGTAAATCGGCTGTACCACCCAAATGATTAGCAAGTTTAACCTTACCTTGTTTAGTTGTGGTAGCTGATGGTGTTGGTGCGCTCCCGAACGGTAAAAGTGTCATAATTATGAACCTATAACTGCTACTTTCTCCCCGTTAACTGAGGAGTCTATATAAATTTTATTTGTATTATCTATGGCGACTGAGGTTGATTGCCCTGCTTGAAGTTCTGCTCCAAAAACAGTAGCAGATACGGCTGAACCCCCAATATACATTATTCCTGTATTTGTTGAGGGGGCTTCTAAAATTATACCCGACACGGCATTGGATGCAAGTTGTACCCGTGTTCCCGCAGTTGTTACAGCTGTAACAAAAGCTATTAAGGTTGTTGGTGTTGTGGGATTGACTATTTGCCCCGAAGCTATATTTACCGTACCTATAACCTTAGTCGTTTCAGCAGTAAGCACAACTATACCGATGGAAGCAACTCCCGCTGCAAGTTTTCCTATCTCAGCTGTCCCTGCTTTTAATACAACTTCGTTAGCATTTGCGGTTGCTTGGTCTATCCCGACCTTGCCTATGAGGGCTGTACCTGCTACAAGAACAGGGGCAGTCGCAATACTGACTGGTTGTGTAGCTTGAAAGAAAGTACCCGAAACTGGTTGTGTTTCAGTAAGGTCAGCCTTTAATTGAAGTTCTGTAAGTAAAGTGTCTTGTTTTGTGGATGTGGCAAAGCCTGTTATTGCCGCTGGTGGTGTTAATGTTGCAATTGTGGCTGAGGGTAAAATTACTGGTATGGATGATGCTGCAAGTGCTTGACCAAGAACGGGTACTTTCCCGTCTATAGAAGAAAGCGATGAATTTCCAGTTGTCTGATTAGCACTCGTTGATGCCCCAGAGGGTAATACCGATGATTGTACATCCACATGAAGTCCATTGGCTCCAACTGTAGCCCTTGTATCATCAGTGCTATTTTTTATCTCAACAGCACCTATTTGTATATCTGAGGCTGTTAAACTTGTTGCCGACCCTGGCGACATTCTTCCCATATTATTTTGATTAAACTTTTTTAATTACTACCTACCAACTGATATATCACTCAATTCTAAAACTCGCACGTCTGCTGTACCTGTTGAGACACGACCATAAATTATCATGTCTTTTCCTGCATCAAATGAAGGGGAATATGTCCCTGCTGGAACAGGCACTCCGTTTCCAAAAGTCATTGCTGATCCCCCAATTTCTACCGTTACAGAAGAATTGTTATAAATAACAAGTCCTCTTCGATCTGCCAAAACCTCACCTGGAAGGGGAATTAACGCTGTTGTAACCGTTACTGCTGTTGATTTAACTGTTCCTGCCAAACTATTTATAGATATATGTGTTGCAGGCATAGCGGTCTTTGTTGGTGGAAAGTTACTTACCATAATACTCTTTGGAATAACAGCCTCTGGCATACTCTTTGGAATATCTTGTATAGCTTCTTTCAGTTCATTTAATGCTACCAATATTTTCTTACTTTCTATATTTGAGACTTCTTTTGGCTTTAGAAGAGATAATTTATCTGAAAGTTTATTTATAGTTTCAGTTACTCTTTTCATTTCTGGGTCAAAGGGAATAGATCTCACATCTACCAAGCCAGACACCTTTTGTACATCGGGAAATCGTACTTCTTTAGTAAAAATTTTATTAAGAGGAATAATCAAACTACTAACGGTATTCCCTATTTTATTGAGTGTTTGTATTTGAACATTATTAAGGGAGTTTGAGTTTTGAAGAAGTTGTATGATCGGTTGTAATTGCTCCAAAGAAATTTTGAGCCTCTCTATATTCTCAAGTGTAAGGCTTTCTAAATTAGCAACATTAAATCCTGATACTGACTGAACAGTAAATTGAGCTTTTCCCACTGTATCCCTTCTTGTAGTAGAAAGCGTTTTTAACGCTTGGGTAATTTGTGAAATTCCCGATGTAATTGATTCTTCATTATCTAGCTTAACTTTAAGAGTCTTACTATCAAACACTTTCTCCAATGTAGATTTCATTTGTTGAATAAATATAGAAAGAAAACGAGCGGATATATTTCCTTGGTTTGATTGTTTTTCTTTTACAAGAATTTTTGGATCAAATATCATATGTTTATGTTACCTCACCGCTATCATATACAGGTTAGCCGTCCCCGTACTTGTTGATGCGTGAAGTTTATGAAATGGTAAATTAAGCTCAAATGCTACATTTGCAGTCAAAAACGGGAAAGAACCATCGTCGGTTGGTTGATCGAAATCAACACGTACCGTTGCCGCATCTGCAATTAAATAAACCTTCCCTATCATGGGATGACCAAAATCTACTGCTTGATCTGCTGTCGTAACTGCGAGTTTTCGAGTTTCAACCTTTGTACTGTTTGCCATATTAAAAATCTATAATTTGTAATTTACTAATCTTATCTCTTATTCCTACATTATGCAATCCATTATTCATTTCTTTAACTCCTAGAGATACAAGTTCCAAATGCTCCAACTCTCCCTCTATTTGTGTTATCTTAAATCCTGCCTCTCTACATTTTGTAAAAAACCAAATATCTTGTCCCCCATATTTAGCTGGATTATCTATCCACTTATTGTCATTTAATCTTAGGGTTTTATCTGTTCTGAAATAGGGTTTTTCTAGTTTGTCAAATACTTGAGCTTTAACTAATGTTGCCCCTACTCCGCACCAAAGTATTTCCCCCTCTTTATTCCTAGCCGAACAAGAAAATCCATTTACGCTGTAATCAACAAATACAATATCTACATCTATATTCAGCATCTCTCTAAACTTATCAAGGGGAAGAACAATATCTTCTTCCAAGAATAAAATGTAATCTGGTTTATGTAAAAGTGCACCCTCTACCAAATCGTTAAAACAGTTCGGTATTGGTTTATCAAAACTCCTAAATACCCTCATGTCAAAGCTATCTCTTATCTCATCTAGTGCTATCTCAGACCTTGTAAAAGACAATGCTCTCGTTGGTCTGATTACTGCTATCATCCTTTTGTCTTTTCGTAACGCTCAACATCATTAACGTCTACGCTTCTTGTGTTTCCTATATCTCGACCTAAATTATCCTTGCTCCATTTTTGCTGATACTCCCTACCTTTTGATCCATGCAAAATCTCTCCTTCGTGAGTGGTTACTCTCGTTTGGATATCTTTCCAATGTGACGCCCGATCTTCTCTTTTTGATTTTCCTATATTAAATGACATATTCTGAATAATTAGTAATATCCATCTGGAGTAGGATTGCTCCTACCCCAGAAAGTTACAACTAATCATAGTTTAGAGCCTTAAAGCAATCTAAAACTAAGATCTAATTTCTACACCAAACGTGGGTCTTACCGTTTTAAGACCATAAATTGTGTCTGTGACGACCAAGTTACCTAAGAAATCAATACGATTCTCAGACTGTACACGTGGAGCGAGTTGAACTGCCAAACCGATAGCTTCCTTGTGGAACATCATGTTGTGACGTTGTGTTGGAGTACCTGCTGTTGCTACCACCTGTTGTGTGTAGTAAGTAGGCATACCATAAATATCACCCCAAAGAGATTCCGTTGGAGGCCCATCTCTAACAACTGTTGACGAATTTGCCATACCCATGTAATCGGTCTTTACGAATTTATCTATCTTCAAAAGAGCTGTCTTTTGAGTAGGATAAATTATAAATGAACGATCTTTCATGGCTGTGTTCGCCAAATCCAAAGCTTCAATACCCGCTAAAATCACAGCGTCAGTTATGTCAGATCCGTATGCACCCTCATCACTATTAGTGAAGTTGATGTACTCACTAAGTATAGCTGTATCAAGCACTCTTGCGACTGCTTCTCCAGATTTACTAGTGTACTCGGATAACAAATCATAATTTGACTGAACCTTAGCCATATCCTCTACGAAAAACGCTACGTGGTAGTGTTGATCTATGAGAATAGTGGTATCTACTTCCGTAACCGTTGACAATGTTACTGCTGTATTTGCAGACTTGACCGTAGCCGTGAGGTTCGAGATGTTTGGTAAATGGATAGTGTCTCCTTTACCAGTGACCATCGAATCATATCGTTTTACGAGTCTAGCCGCAACTAAAACATTTTCCGTTGCTCGAAGAGTTTCAGCTCCCCAAACTTCTGGAATAAACACATTAGAAGTTGTTACTGTTAAATGACCTGCGCCTAATCCTGCCATATATTATTTCACCCCCTTTTTCAATTGGACTTATAATTGTCCTTTTGTCATCATGTCTCGAATCTTGTCTCGATTCTGCTCATACTTAACTTTTCCCTCAGGGGTTTTAAGCCATTCGGCTATCTTTTCACGAGTAATACCCGCGTCTCGATCTGCCCCCGCTGTTGAGCCACCCTTTTGAACAAAAGGCTTCTTTCCTCGCCCAGCTTCTAACTTTTTCAGATTCCAGTCCAAAAGTTCATCTTCATGAAGCATTTTATATGCAATTTCTGGTTCCCATTGACCATGGTCTCGCATATACTTTTCAACTTCATCCTGATCGTATTTTGGTCTTCCATCTGAACCGTCATAGGAATTTGCAAATTTGGTATGTGCGCCGTCTAGTACAGTTCGGTCTTGAATACCCTTTAACTGACTTTCGACGTAATCCTTCTTCACAAACCCTCCTTTTTCAAGAATCTTAAATGCTCTTTCCATCTCTGGAGTCAGCTCAATATCATCGTTTACTCTTGGCACTGGTGGCGTCAATCGTGCATCGACTTTATTTAAGCGTTCTTCCAAAGTTTTATTTTTAGCAATCAACTCTTGAATACGTGTTTCCGCTGAACGATCCTTCCCAGTTGTATCTACCTCTCCATCAGGAGTTGCATCTACTTCTGGATCATTCCCATCTAACGAGGATGGATCGGTAATGTTGTCATCTTCCATAATTATTTCACCTACTTTCATTTACCATTTTTAACGTAGCCCCGACTTACGTCGGAACAACACCACTAAGGTGGGTGATCCCTGAAACCTTTGTTAAAAGGTCACAAGGGGGAAGATTGTTCCCCCTTAGAACACTTTTTTAAAGTGCTTGACTGAAAAGAATAAATCTTCTCTCTTGTGACCTCTAACTCAAGTTTTCTAAATTTTTAAAGTACCGTAACTAGTCCTGATCTTTTAATTTCCAAAAAACAGTTACATCATTTTCATTGGTATGAAATGATCCACCATCAAGTTCAAGTGGAGCATGTTCTGGAAAATTAACTTCACGAACCCAATCCTTGCCTGCTGCCGCTGTTGGTTGAGTGATCTGTAAAACCATATCAGTTGTTGAAACTGAACCCATACCAGAAGCATGTCCTGGAGCTACTCTTTTGTTATAAAAGTTAGTAATTCCCCCATCTGTTGGATTTCCAAAAACTATCTTTAAGACCTCTATGTCTTGACCCAACGCTCCTAAAACCTGAGCATCGCCTACTGCATTTGTCGACGCAACGTAAGTTACCATATCTCATTCACCCGCTTTCTTGATATAATTTGTAATAATTAGAACCCATAAAGCTCATGTATGTCCTCTTCTACTTTCTTTAAGTTCCCCTCACTCTTATCAGTGAATACCCTGTGACCATACATGTCCACAGGTATCTCTTCATACATCTCCTCCATAGTCATACTTCCACTCTTCATGTCCTCTCTGTGTTTCATCATTCGATTATATTTATCGACTGGTATTCTTATTTTCATATGTTTAATAACTTCGCATTGGACGCATTTCTTTTCCCTTACGTCCTTTACGAGAACTTTTAACCGATCTACTTTCGATAACTGTTCTTTTGACTGTCCTCCCTGGTACTGTTTTCTTTTGGTTAAATCGCTTTACTGTTGGTCTGCTCATAATATTGTTGGTTGATTTGGATTAAATGGTGGTGCTCCAGCGCCTACGGGCGGACTCATTTGAAATGTCTCAGGGCCTTGAGGCGGAGCTGGTGGCAATCCTCCACCGCCAAACATCCCTGCTAGTTCAGGAGGGAGCTCTTGACCCTGAGGTAAACCTTCTTGGGAGACACCCAGATCTTTTGGTACTGGTTGTGTCTTTCCTCTCGTAACCCATTTTTGATAATTCTCATGTTCTATAATATGCTCGGCTGTAAGTGGGTCGTTTGCCTGTTCTTCGTGAATCGTTATATGTACATCATGATCATCTTGTGCATGAGCAAATTGCTGTATACCATCTTTCATGAGCTCATTTTCTGCCATTGCAAGTGCCTGATCGTCAATATCTATGCCAAATTCCTTTTGGATACTCTCCGACTTCTTGCCACCCGATGACTGGAGAACCTGCTCCTCACGTGTCCTTTTTACAATATTATCTATATCTGCAAACTCAGCATGTTCAAGGAATGTCTTTTGATCTATTGCACCAAGCCTATAAAATTCTTTTAGCTTTTCCTGTCTAGCTTCTTTAGTATATGCAAGCCATGAGCCAACCTGTACTCGTACCTCATTCTCTCGCCCTATTACAGCAAGGGGTAATTCTTTTTCTCCATACTTGAATGTTTTCTTTTTGGCCTTTCCGTCCTCTCCTATTGCCATAAAATATTCAGGCTTGCCACCCAATCCTGTAACTGAAACCAATTTAGTCGTAGTCCAATTCTCAGCTACTAAATTAAGTATCTTCCTGCCCGCACGGCAAAGAAAGTCTTGCATGTTGTCTATAAGATCTGCTTGATTTGAGGCGTCATTTTGCTTGAGTTCTGCAAGTGCCGTGCCTGATCTCAGGCTACCAGGCATCCGACCAAATGACACGTCATGTAGCCCCGATATATCCTCAAATCTTCTTATCATACGATCTATCTGTGCTTCTGGGCTTGGAGGAAGGGGAGAAATCGGTAATGAGGTAACGGTTGAGCCTCTATTCTTCTCTATAATTTGTCCGTGTTCGTTTACAATAAGCCGTACCCCAGAGTTTTTATCGATAACAAAACGCCCTCTTGCAAACAGATGATTGTATTCAAAAATATGAGATTCAAGAGCATCTATTACTCGATTTATAGGAATGAGATTTTTGATCCAAGCCTCACCATACAGTCCTCCAGGGTATATATCACCTTGGAGTACCTCAAAAGGATATTTGTCAGTATCTAAAAGTGCATTTTGTAAAGGTTTTTCTACCTGATCTACATACGTTATCATCCGTATTTTGATATCTCCTGATTCTTGGCGCTCCCTTAGATACGCCTCTTTAACCATTATGGTTTGATTGTCTTCTTTATTCCCAGATGCTCCATCATTTTTAGTTACTTGAAGGAGGAATTGTTTATATTGTGCACTTGCAACCAGATTGTCAGCTTGGAGTCCCTCTGTGTTCTCGTACTCTTTATTTTTCAAGACAGCCTCTTTTGCTACTTGATGCGTAATAATTACAAATTCAGCTCCATCTTCTGGGTCTGAAATATCGGGACTGTTCAAGTTTGGATCAGCATAAAAATCAAACGGATCAACTCTCCGGATAATAACTCTCCCATTTTTAGCAATATCAAAATACCAAATACCAATAGAATATATAAGAGCATCGGTTACTGCTTCTTTTATCTTCCGTTTAATATGGGACTTTTCATAAATATAATCTAGGGTTTTACCCGAATATCTAGCATTATCAAATGCTCGCTCTGTCGTTATGTTTGGCAATACCTCCCATTTAGGCTCAAATGAGGTAACTTGATTTCTTACTCCCCTTAAATGTAGGGCGGTTAGGTTTATCGGAAGCTTAACCCCAGTACGTGAAGAAAATATTACGGTATTTGATTTGTCGTTATATCTTGCGAAGTGATAGCCTCTTACATAGAGCGTTCTGACCATCCATTCCCAATCGAACTTGCGCCTATTCTCAGTAGCCAAGGCTTCAAGATTAAAACACTTGAGCTTTAACCTTCTGTCGTCTAGGTCTTTTTTTTCTACTTCCGATAGTGATGTGTCTTGCTTTGCCATATGTTATCTAAAATCAGGGGAAAAAGCAGTATCCCCACCCTCTACCTCTATCTTAAAACCTTTTGAGATATTGAGGGGATTGTCTTCCGTTATAGGAGTTTCCCCATTCTCTTTTTGAGTTACTTCGTTGGGGGCCGCAGGATCGACAGTAAACAGTCCATCAAATGATTTTTGGAGTTTGTCTTGTTTTTGGGAGAGAATATAAAGACTCTTTGAAAGTTGAAGTCTTTCTTGTTCTATTATTCCCTTTATTTTCTGAGTATGTTGCTTTAATACATAGAAAGAAGCTAAGCAATTTACTATCAATAGGACTATTACTATACTTAATAAGATTTCCATATAAGCATAAAAAAAGCTACGGAATAATATCCGTAGCGTGATATTCGCTAACTAACTAAACAATAGAGTACCAAGACAATCCCTATTTGTCAATACATGCTACATCTTATCTTCTATCCTTTGAGCCTGTTCTACCAGATGTCTTACATGTATTTCGTCTGAATAAATGACATCTATTACTTTACCCTTTTGCACAGTTATGGTCATATGGACTTTTCCATAGCCAAATTCTTTAACTATCGTTTCTGTCTTTCTATCTAATGTCATTAAAAGCTGTGACCAAAATACAAGAGGTAAATATAACTCAACTTTTTCATTGTTCATAATAATAAATTAACCAATAATATCCGAATGGGCGGATTCTCCATAAAAGTTTCCAAGTAACGGATCCCCTCCTGAGTTTATAGACATAGGAGACGATAGTTCGTTTGCGTTAGCCCTGTCTAGTTTTGAGATCATATCAAGTGATGTGGGGTTACGAAGAGGAGATGGAAAACGTGATGTAATCACATACCTTAAAACGTCCACAGCGTGATCTCTGTTCATCATGGGGCGTTCAGGATCGTTCCTTCTAGCAGCAGATCTCATCTTTTTCCACTGATAACTCTTTATCTCTTCTATGAGATTTATACAGTTTTGGAATATATAAAGACGGGGGGCTGGATGTTCGTTGGTTTGTGGGTGTCTTCGCTCTTTAATCGGGGTTAAGAACTCTTTTACCCTGTTTATTCCCGCAATAAGCTCATTGTTGGCTGGAGTAAAATATAATCCAAAATCTTCATACTCTTGAAGTATTGAATACTCTATTCCATCCTTTTCTCTTGTTTTGGCTCTTGTTGACGGGTCAATGAGCCACATAGATATCTCATAGGGCTGTGTCATCGAATGAACGGCTTTAGCGTGTTGGGATATAATGCCAGGCTGATAGTATTCGTCGATTATAAAAATGTTCCCGTCATAATCTATGGTAGCAAGTAAACAACATGTTGGGTTTACCATCCCATGATCCAAGCCTACTAAGTACTCCCATGACTTTGGAGTTGTGAAAGGCTTTATTACGTGTATCCCCATGTCAAATTCCTTATAAATCTGATTCTCCATGACATCCCATCTTCCTGCCATATATCTTTTTTTCATCTCTTCGGGTAGGGTATCGGTGAGGGACTTCACATAATCTGGTGGGAGGTGAAAATTCTCTTGAGTAGATGAGTTTATCATCTTGAAGTCCGCAGGAAGTGTCCCTTGCTCAAGTGGTTTTTGAAACTTTTCATAAATCCACGTTCCAGGCTCAGGATTACAGGTAATAAACCCATACCGTTTAGGGACTTTATTCAAACGCAACCGAGATTGGAGGGTTATAAAAACATCCTCTGTAATCTCCTCAGCTTGGTCAATATAAAACCACCCAATGTTAAGAGAAAGTAGTTCCTTACTAGACATCGTATCTAAATGACGAAAGAGAATCTCTGAGCCATTGGTAAGAGTGAGATGATTCTCAGCAGGAGACCATCTGCCACCTTGTTTTGAGTCATAATATTCAGGGGGACAAAGATTAAAAAACTCTTTACGAGTAGTGTCCCGTAGCTCAGGATAGTTTAGGCGTCCAATTAGACCGATATTACCTGGCTGCTGTGAGAGGATTAGCCCTCTAAGACAACCTGCGAAAGTTTTACCAGAACCCCAACCACCCGAATAACAGGTAAACTTAGCGGTTGAAGTTAAAAACTCTTTTTGTTTTGCTAATGGCTCAATTTGAATCATGTGAGATAGGTTTTTGAATTTGCATCATGCCTGCATGACAATCCTTGCATGTTGCCTTTAATGCTCTTCTTCCATTTTTAAACGTAACGGGCTGTGGATTTTCAATTTCTTTATGCACTTTGCATCGTAAACAAAACATTTTCATATTTTCTCACCATCCTCTTTTACGCCATCTACATCAGAAGGCAGAGATTCTTTTTCTGTATATTTATAAGGAGAATTTTCATCTTCCTCTTCCTCCTCTTCTTCTATGTAGGCATTCTCAGGTAAAAATTCTTCTCCCTTAAGAGTATCGTCAATAAACAAATTATCTATATTTTCCTGAGGCACGCCTACTAAGAAGAATGGCTGCATCTTGACTTGAGGCTTGTGAATATTCAAATGAGGCGCAATAAGCTCAGCAAAGAATTTAGCAGCTTGAGTATCACCTTTGACTATCGCTTTATCAAGTTGAGCTGCAACGACATCAGGAAGCCTATCTATCATCCATTCCCAGAAATACCCTAATCTACGTTTTTGAAAGTCAGCACGTTTCGTAAACCAATGAGAATAATCTTTAGGTACATGATTCTCCCGCTCCCAAGCGATTTTCGTTTTAGGTTTTCTTTCTTCAGTGGGTAGCCCCGACCACCTACAGAAGATGTCATATTGAGTATCATACTTACTTCCTTTTTTAATTTTTGTCTTATGAAGCCTTGTAGTATATTTCTCCAAATGTTCTGTTGTGGGAATTGGAATATCAGCCAATTTATTAATGTTAAAGTCTAAATCTTCTTTAAAAGAATCTTTTCCAACGGGAGTTGTTTCAATAAACTTATTTGCCATATTCATATACTATCATACATTTTTTTGTATACAATTTGAAATCTACTTGTTAGTGCGGGAAATATGCGGTAATTAACACATATAGAACGGTACAACAACATAAATGTTATGCGGGAAATATGCGGTAATTATTCCAATTCTATGTGGTACATTTAATTTTATGGATCAATCTCGAAAATGCCGATTTTGTAGAAACTCACACCTCCCCTTCTATCTCCTTAATAAAAATCAAACAAGACATCTTGTTATGATTTGTCCTATTGATAATCAATGGTTATATTTTCCTTTTGAAAAAAATCTAAATATTAAGACATTAGTTTCAAGTAAAAAAGCGACTGCACCTAGTGAAGCCGAGATCGCTGGACAGATAAGTCTTGTCTAATCTAAGGAAAATGTTTTTACAAAGTGTGAAATAAGTTGGACTAGGCATGAAAAGCCTTATTTATCAGATATAAATAGCCAAAAAATCTGATCTTGTCCAAAAACTGAAATTCCTGAAAGCTCTCTTTAGCTTCAGGTCTAGTAGGACATATACGTTCTTTAACAAACAGGATATATAGAATGCGGTATCTACCGCCAAGATGGGAATTAAAACGACCGTCGTTATCATACAAGATGGGGATACTTCTTTTGAGGGCAACACAAACGACCTGTCCCGCTTATGATCAGTAATGATTCAAGCTGAAGAAGATCAAGGCACTGCTGAAATAACGCTGGTGGCCGACTAATAATACAAAAAGGGATATGTCCTGTTATTTTAAAATATTGATTTTAAAATAAATAAAGAACTTACTTCTTTAAATTGAGTTTTAACTTACATAGGGGGAACTATATATTCCTTATAGCGATAAGGGTTGGGGAGAGAGGAAGTCTCCCACAAGAAGACTCTACCGCCAGTGTGAGACACACAGGAGCTTTGGCATTTGAGATCCTTCTATAATCTATTTTTTTCTTTTTTTTAAAATTTTATGGGACTCTTTTTGTAATATATTTACTCCCCTTGGGTTTTCACACTAGGCTAATAAGTGGGTAGAATGTGTGGGGATAGATATATATTATTTGGGCGTAAGTGTAAGTGGGGGCTTCTGTAAAAGGTCACTACCTCCTTCTGTATAGTATGATACTATCATACACATTACTACATAGACTACTGCAACAATCTAAAGTATATAGTACCATCATATATATATAGTATGCCATCAATGACCTATAATTGTTATTGGTTACTCTGATTTGTTGATTATCCTATTGCAACAGCCTATATCAACATGAAGATACATCACTAATTGTATAATTTACGACGTATAACAGACGCACTACAAGTGTATGATATTGCTATACTGTAGTAGTATGTGCTGAAGTAACTAATCCCTCCCCCCCTCACCTATTCCCCGTCTTATCCCTCTTTTATGTACTTTTTGCTTTAATTCACATATACATTCACCATTATCTAGTAATATCAACTATTGAACCACTATAATTTGACATTTAAGGGGTCTCTCGAATCTTCAAGCTATATAACATCCTCTTTTTCATATAGAATAGGGGTATATAATACCCATACGTAACACATACGTATATTGATTAAGTCTACCATTGACAAGGGTATTATTATCTGATAACCTGATAATCAATAGGTTAATAATAACCCTATTGATTATTGTTTATTAATTATTAAATATATGACTTACAAAGTACACGAAAAAAAGACTATAGAAAATCCAGCAGACATCGCTAATATTATTCAATCGATACTAATTAGAGAAGATAAAATCGATCAAGACAAGGAACATTTTTATAGCGTGGGACTTGATAGCAGAAAACGAATACAATATATAGAACTGGTTTCATTGGGGACTCTTAATGCGTCTATGGTGCATCCGAGAGAATTATACAGGCGCGCGATT
>Ga0209702_10007589_pt1 | contig 13180 bp, 11 predicted proteins | sample FRY01_FD_187210 | JGI IMG/M metagenome (GOLD analysis project Ga0209702, IMG submission 187210) | Freshwater microbial communities from Lake Fryxell liftoff mats and glacier meltwater in Antarctica - FRY-01 (SPAdes) (version 2) | ecosystem: Environmental > Aquatic > Freshwater > Ice > Glacier... | reverse complement strand
CAGAAATGTTATTTATTCTTTGTTGGCTTGGGGTTTAAGTTTTTTATTCTCATTTATACCTTTATTTCTTATATTTCCTATATTTCCTATATTATCTATTTTAACCTTCTTACTTTTTATTGCTTCCATTGTATTTTCAATTATGGCAATCTCCAATATTAGAAGAAATGGATATGCAGAAAAAGGCATGTTTTTAGCTTTGTTTATTTTGATAATGCAAATCTTATCATTAATATTTACAATAATAGTCTTCTTAATTATATTTGCCTTGCTTTTATAAATCCATTTCTGCCTTTCTCGCTTTCTGTAGATTAACACACTACCAACGGTTAACATCCGCCCTGTGAAGGAGGGAAGCGATGTTTAAAAAACAGGGAGGTTAAAATAAAAAGGAAAGTTTTGCCATAAACAATTACTTTTGTCAAATACTATGAGATTAATTTTTGTAAAACTATTTCTGTTCACCATTTTGCTTTCTAGCTGTGGGGTAATTACCAAAGCGCGCTATGGCAATGGCTACAAACTAAACATTGAGTTTGGAAACGACAAAGAGCAAAAGCTTGCCCAAAAAACAAACATAGCAAAGCGCAAAGCACAGCTTAGCCCCGTTAGCGAGGTCCAAAATGGGGTAGAAAATACCGTTGCGCCAGTCGTTGATGCTGCAAAATTAGAAGAAAAAGAACACACAGAAACGGTTCCTGCTGCTATTCATAAACACGAAAACCAGTCGCCCGAAACCGTTGTTTTAAATAAAAAGGAATCGCTCAAAAAAGAATCTCGTTTTGTTAAAAAATTAAAGCAAGGTAGCAAATTTAAACCAAATAAAACAACAAGAGACCCCCGCCCGATGAACAAGTTTGTAATTTATGCTTTGTTGTCATTGGTTGTAAGTATTGTTTTTACAGCCCTACCAATTTTTCCAGCTGTGGCCCTTTTCTTTTACTTAGTTACAATGGTTTTATCAATTATGGCAATCTCCCAGATAAGAAGAAATGGATTTACGGAAAAAGGCTATTTTTTAGCTTGGTTACTTTTAATACTACACATCCTATTTTTATTATTCATATTTGTGAGTGTGCTATTAGTGCTTAACGCATTCTTATAACTTTTTTTCTTCGTTTCTCACTTTCAGCAAGCTGTCGAACTCCAAAGGGTTGACAGCCGTTCTGGGTGCTATGATTTTTATTTGGGGTTTGTTTTTTACAAAAATGTTGAACATTATGAGCGAGCCGCCAACAAACAATCCTAAGAAAAGGAGCATGGCTGTTAATTTTTTTCCGGAATTCATATTTTTTTATTATTTAGTTTTAAAAACTTCTGCCAAGCCCCACCACCCAGCGGCCTTGCACAAATCCTTTGTCGGAGGCGGGGGGTGTATTCAAAAACAAAGGCGCATCTATTCTTAGGCTCAGCGGACTGATTAAGTTTCTTTTTCCCCATTTATAGATATTGAAAACTGTGCCCACACCGGCATTCATTCGCAAAGGGCCGCTATCGCTTATGGTATTTGTATAATTTCCTAAAACACCAGCATCGGCAAATAAATAGGTGTCTATTTTCAACCAATTTCGTGTGAATTTTGGTTTTAAAGGAATAAATTTATCGAAATCTATTTCTATGCTTGCGCTTGTGCCCACATTTCCTTTATATAAAAAAACTTGGTTAATGCCCATATTAGTTGGTGCCAAATAGCCAGAATAGCCTCTTAAATTCAATCCGCCACCTGCATGAAAATGATTGGTAGAGGGACCAAACCCAAGCCATTCGTTAGGAATCCATCCTCTAGATCGGGTGAATTTGCTTTCTAACAATTGTTCCATATTTGCGCCAGCTAACATTAGCATACTCTCTTCGGGTATGTTTGTGCCATCCATTATTTGTGCAAAAAATCTAGTTCTAATTTCAAATTTACTAATATTAATGGTGTTAACCGCTTCCGTTCTTAAGCTCCCAAAACCAAAATCTCTTGTTAGACCGCTGCCACGCAAGGTTGTGTGAATGCGCCCATTCCCTTTTTTATAATTATAACTGCGAATATGATCAATATTAACCGTAGAATTCGACCTGTTTTCTCTAGAAGCAGAGTTGGCATAAGGCCAATAAATAGATTTGTAAGTAGGCATGCCAATGGATTTGTAATGAATAATAAACTTGTCGTTTTTAAATGTTTTTTCAAATCCCAAATCATCATAAAAGATACCATCCAAATATCTTGTGTCCCAAAAAATATAAGCGTTTTTTCCTACCAAATGTTTGTACAACAACTTGTAAGAAAACAAATCCCTTTGATGGTTAGAATATTTTTTCTCTGCACCAATGCCTGTGTTATACCAGGCCGAAAAATCCAAAACATGTTTCACTCTTGCATAATCTGAATGGAAATTAAACCCTGCTTTTATTCCATCTACAGCATTGAACCAAACATCCGGACGAAAGGTTTGCGCAATATGATTGAATCCAGAATAGGCAGATTTTCCCATATTCCATGAGCGTTCAACGGGCAGTTTAAAACTGTTTTTTACTCGCACATTGTCCATTCTGTTAACATCGGCCAGTCTTTGTGTTTTATCTATTTGCACCGAGCGAATTTTGTTGTCTAAATAAACAGTGTCTTTAAATGTTTGATTCAACAAGCCCCAGCCTTTCCATGTTTTTAGGTTGGTTTGGTTTTCATTTTTTGTGAAATAAGTATTAGGCACCAAATAGTTTTGCTCAATGTTTTTTACATCCCTAATTGTTAGGTCAATAGGCATTTGCATGTCGCCCACTCTTTTTAACCTTATTTCGTAGGCATATTTATTGGCAACCTTAGATTTAATGGATTTGTAAGGCAATATTTTATAATCTATTTTCTTGGTGGTTTCCATCCATTGGTCAAAAAACCAATTCAAATCCACTTTGCTGTGTTCAATAATTGCTTTTCTAAAATCTTCGGGATAGGGATGTGAAAATTTCCATTTATTAAAATAATGTTGCATTGCGCTAAGAAACAATTCATCGCCTAAAACATACTGAAGGTTATAAAGCATGGTCGCTGTTTTGAAATACACATGCCTGTAGCCTCCGCCATGTCCCGTTGCCGAACTGAAATCATCGCTGTGGGTGTTCAATTGCGCATCGTTATTATTCACCGCATCGTATAAGTAGCCATTGTAAACAGAGCCTTCGTCATAGGCACTTGCCGTTATCGGATATTTATTAAATCTTTTGATACTCCATGAGGTTAAAAACTGAGTGAACCCTTCGTCCATCATGGCTCGGTAGGTTTCATTGCTGCCTATCATCGCAAAAAACCAGTTGTGTGCCACTTCGTGTGCAATCACATATTGATGACCAGGCCAATTGCCACCGTTTAGTGTCAACATTGGGTATTCCATTCCGTCTCGGGCATCGGCTGCCACAATTTTTGGGTAGCCATACATACCAAAATCTGTGCTATATATTTCTACCACATTTGCCAAAAACTGGGCGGTTGGCCCCCAATAAGGTGCGTTTTGTTCTTGCGCAAGTGCAATACATTTTATGCCTTTCCAAACCACTTCGCCCATGCGATAGGTTGGATCTGCTGTGAAAGCAAAATCGTGTACATTTTCTGCGTAATAATGCCAGGTCTTTGTGCCTTCGGTTGGTGTGGAGAATTTGTAGCTTGTTGGTACATATTGAAATTTGCCGTTGCCAATGTCTTTTTTTGTTGAGTAATTGCTAATGTCCAAAGCTTTTCTTAAATCTGCTGGCAACACTTCGTTTTCGTTTTTTAAAGCGCCCGTTGCTTCCAAAACATATTTTGAAGGAAAGGTTAGTTTTACATCATAAACCCCAAAGTTGCCATAAAACTCTTTGCCCAAATGCTGATCGGTTTCCCATCCAAATTTGCTGTCGTAAACACATATTCTTGGATACCAGTGCACCCCGTCAAAATGTTTATTTACCCCATCTGGCGAAAAAGTTTTAAACCTTCTGCGCATGCTACCATTGTCCCAATAGGTTCTGAAATTAATGTTAAACACAACGCTAGCACCAGATTTTATTGGGGTTTCTAATTTAATGATTAAAATAGTGTTGTCCAATTTAAAAGAAACCGCCTTGCCATTAATCAAGATTTTATCCACTAAAGTGCCCATTTTTAAAGCTTCATATTTACCAAAAGTGGTGTTCTCGTGGTTCACCTCGTTTAGCGCATGGGCATAGCTACCCGGCTGAAAAGCATTTTGATACAAATGAAAATAAAATGTATTTAATTCATCGGGGCTATTGTTGTAGTAGGTAAGTTCCTCCTCCCCAACAATTTCGTCTTTTTCATCATTTACAGTTGCATTTATTTTATAATGAACATCTTGTTGCCAATAGTCGGCATGTGGCTTCTTGTTCTTCCAATAATCTTTATAAGAAAAAATAGTATTGTTTTGAGCATTAGCAAAGCAAAACAAAAATAGTGTAGCAATAGTGAAAAGAAGTTTCATACTTTTTATAATGCCACGAAAATAATAGATTTTTTTAACCTATGAAAGCATTAACAATCTATGCAATTCAATTTTGTGAGACTCTTGTTCAAAAAGACCACTATACTCCGAAGTGGTAGTACGGCTTGTATCGTCCTTAATCCCACGACTAGCAACACATAAATGCTTTGCATTAATAATAACCGCCACATTATCTGTACCCAAAATTGTTTTCAATTCTGTAGAAATTTGCATTGTCATGCGCTCTTGAACCTGGGGTCTTTTTGCAAAATACTCAACAATTCTGTTCAATTTAGAAAGCCCGATAACCTTTCCATTTGGAATATAAGCCACATGCGCTTTGCCAAAAAACGGAACAAAATGGTGCTCGCAGTTGGTGTAGAAATTTATGTCTTTTTCTATCAACATCTTCGTGTATTTAAATTTGTTTTTAAAATGTGAAGCCACCGGTTTGTTATCCGGATTCAAACCCCAAAACATTTCTTTAACATACATTTTTGCAACCCTTTTTGGCGTGCCTTTGAGGCTGTCGTCTGTCATGTCTAGACCAAGTGTTTCCATTATTTTATGGAAATAATCTTGAATAATTTCTATTTTTTGGTCATCGCTTTTTTCAAAAGCATTTTCCACCATCGGTGTGTTAATGTTAAAACACTCGTGGTCGTCTCCAATCGCATCTATTGTGTGGTTATCCATTATATTCTACAAAGTTTCGCTCAGTTTCATAAAGCCTAATGCCTAGGTCTAAATGGTTGGGCAGTTTATTTTTTATTAATTGCCAAATAACAATAACTATGTTTTCGGCAGTGGGATTCAGGGTTTTAAACTCAACGGTATCAAGGTTCAGGTTTCTATGGTCAAACTTATCCTCGATCTCTGTTTTAATAATTGATTTCAGAATTTTAGTGTCCATAACATAGCCAGTTTCGGGGTCAATATCGCCCGTTACTTTCACCTCTAGCTCATAATTATGACCATGAAAACTTGGGTTGTTACATAATCCAAAAATCTCATTGTTCTTTTCCTCGCTCCAATTGGCGTTGTGTAATCTATGTGCAGCATTAAAATGTGCTTTTCTAAAAACTGATACTCTCATGGTTGGGTATTTGAATAAACTACTTTAATGCTAAATAGTTTTAAAGATACAAAAATAAGCATCTTTTTTATAAAAGCTAATTTTGTTGCCATTTTAATGGTTATTGGTGGATTGGTTGGTTTATTGGTTACGACAACAAGCAGACAATGCAACAATTAACTTTTTTTTGTCCTAAATGTCAATTGTATGAGAAAATTACTTTAGTTTTGTTTTTTATTTAAATAATTTTGAAGTTTACAGATTTTAATTTTGACCCAAGCCTGCAAAACAGCATCGACAGCATGGGATTCGAAAACGCAACCCCCATACAAGAACAAGCCATTCCATTAATATTAGAAGGCCGAGATTTAATAGCCTGCGCACAAACCGGAACAGGCAAAACAGCCGCTTTTTTGTTGCCCATTCTCAATAAATTGAGTATTAACCCAACCGAATTTACAAACACACTAATCATAGTGCCAACAAGAGAATTGGCCTTGCAAATAGACCAAGCTTTGCAAGGGTTTACATACTTTAGCAACATCAGTTCCCTAGCAATATATGGCGGAAACGATGGCGTGGCATTTCAAAAAGAAAAGAAAGCTATGGTAGAAGGTGCCAATATCATAATTGCAACCCCCGGCCGATTAATTGCCCATTTAAACATGGGATATGTGAAATTCCCACACATCGAACACTTTATATTAGACGAAGCAGACAGAATGTTAGACATGGGCTTTTTTGATGATATATCTAAAATTATCAACCATATTCCGGCAAACCGACAGTCGTTAATGTTCTCGGCTACTATGCCGCCAAAAATCAGACAACTGGCAAATAAACTACTGAAAAATCCAGCCGAAATCAGTTTATCAATCTCCAAACCCGCAGCAGGCATCGCTCAATCGGCTTTTTTGGTATACGACAGTAAAAAGAATTATTTGATAAAACATATCCTTAGTATAAAGGAATACGCTAGCGTTATTATATTTGTAAGCACCAAACAAAAAGTAAAACAGCTTGAAATAGAACTGCAACGCGAAAGATTTAAAGCCAAAGCCATTCATTCCGACCTAGAACAAGTCCAAAGAGAAGAGGTTTTAAGAAACTTTAAAAGCAAACAACTACAAATTTTGGTAGCTACAGATATCCTTTCAAGAGGTATAGATATTGAAGACATTGGTTTAGTAATAAATTACGATATACCCAACGAAGCCGCAGACTATGTGCACAGAATTGGCAGAACAGCAAGGGCCGAAAGCAAAGGCGAAGCTATTACATTTATCAACGAATTTAACCAAAATAAGTTTGGCGACATAGAAAAATTAATAGGATACGAAGTTATAAAAACCCCCTTACCCGAAAAGTTTGGCAGAGGGCCCAAATACGATCCCAAAGCCCCGCACAACCCTGGGAAAAAGAAATATTAGGTTTGAATTAATAATTATGAATTGAAAATTCAATCTTCCTATTGCTATCTGAACCATTAACAATTCAACATTATAACAATTCAACATTATAACAATTCAATAATTAACCAATTACCAATTTGTAAACCTTTTCTTCAAACTTCAAAAAGTATATTCCTTTGCTCCATAACTGAAGATTTAAAGTATTTTCGCCTTCCTGCACGGCATGGGTTAAAAGCAACTTTCCGCTGATAGAAAAAACTTCTACAACACCACCTATCTTTGTGTTTATTGTAAAAATACCATTGCTAGGATTGGGGTATATTTGAAAAGAAACAGATGTGGGGGTTTGAAGGTTGGTGGATTGATTGGTGTTTAGATTAATAGAAGTAAAGTTTTTGCAACCATTGCTGTCTATGGCGGTTAAATTAACTTTATGGTTTCCAGCTAGACCAAGAGTTTTAGCCCAAAAATTATTATTTTTTGCTTGAGAGTTGTTGCTCCACACATAAGATTGAAAGTCTTGGTCGGCACTCAATTTCACAAATTCATGATAGTTGTAATTAGAATCTCCCAGAATTTTAACTTTAAAGCTAGGATAAAATAAGAAACTTATATTCTTCTCCGATTCGCACCCAAAAAAGTCTAAAAGCTTTAGTTTTACATCTGATGGCGACTTGAAATTGTATCTCAAATTTGCGGAATCAATTTTTAAATTAATGCTGTTGTTATTCCATTCATATTTTTTGATAGTGTTTTTTGGCATCAGGTAATTAGGACTAATTACAGAAATATTGTTGTTACAAATAGTTTTAGTATTAAAACTAAATTTATCAATTTCTGAAACTTTAATATCTATTATTTTTTCAAAAGGGCAATTAGAGTTATCGTTTTGAATGATTTTAACCTTTGTGTTATTTGAATATTTATAATCGAAATAAGGATAAAAAATACCAACATACTGATTGCCCAAACTCCAAAAAAATTGAGAGCTTGGCGAAGTGTTGATATTTTTTAATTCAAGTTTAAAAAATTTATATGCACAAACAACTGTGTCATTTTTAAATACATTCAAATCGAATCCATTTCGGGTTGTTAAAGTTGCACTTGAAATTTGTTGGCAGTTTTTATTATTGATGATTAGTCTTATGTTTTGTTTTGGTTGATTGGCTTTTATTTTTAAATAAGGAAATTGATAGTTGCCAATGGTTTTACTAAATGGAGTTTGCCATGTGTAGGTTGTAAAACTATCTGAAAAATTGGTATTCCCAAGTATGATTTCATCATTTTGGCATACGAGAGAATCTTTAATTCTGTTGCCTAAAACAGAAAGTTGATTGATTATTATTGTATCGAACACTATATTTTTGCAAAAGAAGTTATGGTTACTTATTTCATATCTTATGATGTATGTGCCACTAGTTATGTATTGGAAGGTGTCAGATTTTTTTGAAATATGTTTTATTATTTTATCTGGGCTATTTATATTCCAAATCTTATAATCATATTTTAAATCTACGATTGATTTAAATGAATCAGGATAAATGGTTGAAACTTGATAATAGTTACATCCCTTTATGTCTTTAGAATTTATTTTAAAATTTATTTTAGGGAACACATTAATCAATACACCTTTGCTTTCTTGTGTGTTACAATGTTTGTCAATGACTTTTAGGTAAATGTATTTTTGAGTAATTTGATAAGGATTGCCTTTTGCTTTCCATTTCAATACAGCCGTTTTTTCTCTTGCTTTAGAATCTAAATATGAAAAACTTGCGTTTTCTAAATTGTTGCTCCACGAAACTATTGTTGTGTCACTTTTTTTTTGATTAAGCAAAAATGGGTCGTCTTTTGTGGCAAAATTAAGCTTTAAAGAATCACCAATACAAATATTGTAATTATTGGTTCCACTTGAAAAATTGGGTGGATTATTATCAGGACATTGATGCACAATCAACAGTATTTGCCTGTTTACATAGCCAATCAAGTCCATTTTCTTTGTTTTTGAATTAAAACGCCATTGTTTTACTTGAAATTTTATAGCCCCAACTTCATCGCATACATTTGGAGTAAAAACAATGTCAGAAATTAAAGGATTAAAATAAAATCCTATTGGAGGATTCCTGTTTGGTGAAGGTCTGCAATTCACCACTGCTGGCCGTGGAGGACAAAAAGGCGACATTGGGATGGTTGGAATAAAATCACTCGTGTAAGTCACTTTTTTGTTGTAATCATTTAAAACACTTGCCAGTTCAAAGGAAAAAGAATCAATATCGTTGTGTTTTAATATTCCTGGGTTGTACCTAAATGCTTGATTGCAGCAAACATTAAAAAAAGGTTTATTATTAAATTCAGGGGAATGAATATTGGCATCAGGATGGCAAATATTAAGCATGGCATCCAAATATACATTGGGGTTCTGTATGGTTGTAAAAGCACCGTTCCAACCTTTAACATACACGCTAAAATAAACCTCGCAAAGCTTGTTTTTTCTAATAGAATCATAGGGAGATTGCGTGAAATCGATGGTGTCTTTATAAATGTGTTTTTCTGTGCCTTTGCCAGATGTTGTGTTGCTGGTTTTGCAGCCCGTGTCACAACTCTCAGAGATGTTTTCAATAGAAATCCGTTTAAAATTCATGGCATATTTGCCAGTGCCGGCATAAACAAAACCATTGATACTATCTAAAGAACTGCCTCTGCAATCCCTGTACATTTGCAGGGTAACAATGTATTTGAAACTATTTATCTGTTTGTAATAGATTTCTCCGCCCAATATCTGAGATTGCGCATTTAGTTTACCAAAACCAATAAAGAATATCAAACAAAACAGTAATTTTTTAGTCATATTAAGATCAAGACACAAAATTAAGGCAATTCGTGGTTTGATGGGTTAAAAAAACTTAGTTTTTCAAAGATAAAGTTAGCAAGAAAAAGCTTTCTTGCAGGGCAACAACGCTGTGAACGATGTTTGCATGCAAAGCTATCATTTGCCCTTTTTCGATAGTTGTGGTTTGCTCTTCGGTAATAAAATTTATTTTTCCTTCCAACACTTGAACACTAATAACGCTATTTGCTTTGTGTGGTTTAATTTCGGTGTTTTTGTGCAGCCCCAAAAGAACGATTCTCATTGTTTCAGATTTAAAAACAGTTACAGAATTGCGGCCACTATTTGCCCAAGTTTCTTCATTTTTAATTTGGTCAATAAATTTATTCAAATCCATTTCAACCAAATTAGCATCCAAAACTCTGTTTCCTTCTAGTCTTTGCGGAGTTGCATCATTAGATTTTTCTTTAAAATTAGAATTATCACTATGGGTTTGCAGTTTTTCAATCAAAATGGATGTTGCATCGTCTGCAGAAATGCCGTAACCATTTACAAGTGTTCCTTTCATCTTAAATTTGGTAGAAGAAATTGCATAAAGAATAGATTGGTCTTCTGGATTGGAAGCCCCTTCAAAACGATAAACTTTATCAATATAAAAATTCTCGGGCGAGAGCGGTTCGTTGATTTGATTGCAAAATAAACAGTTGTCTTGGATATTAAAATCGTGGGTATAACCAAGTTTTATTAAACCATTTATGGTTTCTGACAAGGTGCCATAACTTTCTTTTAGATTCAGTTTATTCATGGTTTAAAGTTAAGTCCTTTTCTAATAACAATTAGTTTTATTTACAAAAGAAAAAAGATAATTTATTGGAATATATTCCTAGAAAAAAAAATAATTATTCTTGACGCTCTTTTTAACAATGGCGACAGAAAAATTCATTGCACAATGCAGCATTTTAAAAAACGGATACAGTATATAATTGTTATTTATATTTGAAATATCAGTTCTAAGAAACAATATGTTCGTTTATATCAATCTTTATATCGATTTCGTCAGTTGGCAAATATCTATAAAACAATGCTGAACTTGCCATTAGCATAAATGCTGTGCTTAAAACACCAATAATTATATTAATGATTTGAACCACAACTATGTTTATCCAATTTATTTGTCCAATTTCGGATGGTTTAATGACTAAGTTTATTAAAAACACAAAAATTCCAGATACAATGGCCATTCCAATAAAGAAAACAAAGCCAAATAAAAGTAATAAAGCCGCTCTTTTAAAGGTAATGTTTTTGAAACTAAAGGCCATAGATTCCTGAAATGTCATTGACCCATGCATCAAAGCCGGAAAAACTAAAACCAATCGCATTAAAGTAAGCACCCAAAACGGTAAAGCCACTAGCCCTAAAATGATGCCGATTGCAATATGTATTTTTGAAATAAGGGCAACAATAACCATCACAAGCGCTAGTGAACCAATGATTAAAATTACCAAAAGTAAATATGCGTTAAATAGTCTTAATACCATAGAAAATGAGGTGCCTTTTAAGATTGAAGACATTTCATTTTCTTCTTCTTTTATAGCTTTTTCGTTGGTTTGATAAAAAAGAGTATAGAATATAATGTTTATGATTACAGCTAAAAAAGCTGTCAATGCAATGATTCCATAATTAATGTTCGCAAATATTTCTTTAAAAACCTCTATTGGATTTTGAGAATTTTCTTTAATTTGGTTGGCAATGGTTTTCATTTCTGCATTAAAATTAAGGATTCTTTCGATACTAAAACCTAAACCGTAAGCAAATAGAGGAATAATAATGGTGAAACTTAATATGGTTAATAAAATATTCAAAATGAAATATTGCGGTAAAACTTTTTTTGTAAGGGCAATTGTTCCCTCAAAAACCTTATCCTTAAAACTTTGTATTGTTGAATTCATACTGCAATTTTAATGTTTTTTTCAAAACTATTTATAATTTAAGAAAAAAACATTGGATTAATCTTTAATTTTGCAGCGTTTTATGATAAATAACAAAAAAATAGCAGTGGTGTTGCCAGCCTATAATGCGGCAGCTACTTTGGAAAAAACTTTTAATGAAATTCCGTTTTCAATTGTTGATGAAGTGGTGTTGGTGGACGACAACAGCAGAGACGAAACAATTGCAAAAGCAAAAGAAATTGGCATTAAACATATTGTAAAACATGAGGTGAACAGAGGCTATGGTGGCAATCAAAAATCATGTTATGCAAAGGCGCTGAGTTTGGATGCGGATATTATCGTTATGCTTCATCCTGATTATCAATACACCCCAAAATTGATTGAAAGCATGTGTTATATTATTGCTAATGATTTGTATCCTGTTGTTTTTGGTAGCAGAATTTTGGGCAAAGGCGCGCTAAAAGGAGGTATGCCTATTTATAAATATATAGCCAACAGACTATTAACCTTGTTTCAAAATATTCTGATGTCTCAAAAACTTTCTGAGTATCACACAGGTTTTAGGGCGTTTGATAAATCCATTTTTGAGATGATAGACATTGAAGCCAATTCTGATGATTTTATTTTTGACAACCAAATGATTGCCCAAATTTTTAATGCTGGTTTCGAGATAGCAGAAATTACTTGCCCAACAAAATATTTTGAAGAAGCAAGCAGCATCAATTTTAAACGCAGCAGCATTTATGGATTGGGGGTTTTAAAAGTTTCTATTCAATATAGATTACAAAAGTGGGGTTTGGCTAAATTAGCTTATTTGAAGATAAAAAAATAGCCATTATCGCATCAAAATAAAACACTGGTTGATGGTGTTTGTTTCGTTTTTAATCCAATAAATACCATTCATTAAATTAGCAGGCAATTGCACCTCATCTTTATTTTCTGTTTCTAAAACAATGCTTCCTTTGTTATCAATAATCGTAAGTTTTTCGTGGTTAAAAATATCCGAATTAAAATATAGGATGCCATTGTTGGGGTTAGGATAAAACAATTTTGTGCTATTCAATTCAGTGTTTAAAATAGAAGTTTTTTTATTGAAAACCACCTGTGCCTGGTTTGTAATTTTTGGTTTTTGATAATCAAAATATATGGCAGCAGAATTTATAATTGTATCTCCAACTTTAGAATCTTCGTTTGTGTAGGTTGTGAAACTCACGAACCCTCTACTTTTCTCTTCATTTTTTGCTTTGGGCGCAAGCTTAATATTCTTAAAATGCCATCTGAATACATTGTTTTCAACACTGTAAGTATATGGATGAGATGCTCCGCCAATCACAACTTTTCTTAAATCTAAAAGTGATCCAAATGTGTCAATAACCGTTATGTTTATGCTGGTGTCGCTTTGCGTATTTTGAAAATAAATGTGGTAACGAATCTTGTTTTCTCTTTTATTAATGACATCT
>Ga0209702_10007586_pt1 | contig 13181 bp, 17 predicted proteins | sample FRY01_FD_187210 | JGI IMG/M metagenome (GOLD analysis project Ga0209702, IMG submission 187210) | Freshwater microbial communities from Lake Fryxell liftoff mats and glacier meltwater in Antarctica - FRY-01 (SPAdes) (version 2) | ecosystem: Environmental > Aquatic > Freshwater > Ice > Glacier... | reverse complement strand
CTAACCTTATATCTGGTCTTGACATCTGGTATGAGGGTCAACCACTTGCTTTCCAGCTAACACCAGAAACACTAGGTGACCCTGCTGCTGCTGCCGAAGCTACAAGAACTGCCATATGGAGCGACACCACCACTTATACTGGAACTCAAAAGGGTAAGGTAGTAGTAGATACCAACAAGCTGGCTAAGTCTATAAGATATAACAATGTATAGGAGTATACTAAAAATATGAGTAAGATTGAAATAATAAGAGGCGATGATATTACACTAAACATGACGTTTACTAATGATGATGGCTCTGCTCTAAATTTAACAGGGTCGACAGTATTTTTTACAGTTACAGCCGATAATACAAAAGCTAATGATAACAACGCTATAATTACTAAAGATATAAGTGTCCACACAACACCTTTGGGTGGGCTTACTACAATACAACTTTCTGATACTGAAACTTCGGTAGCAGTAGGCGATTATAAGTATGACTTTCAGTTAAGAGATAGCGGAAACAAAATTAAAAGCACTAGGACAGGCACATTCTCTGTATTGCAAGATACTACTAAAAGGATAATATGACAGATATTGATGTATCTATTGCTACTACACAAATAGATGTTGCTGTTACAGTGCCTAGTAATAATGTAGCAGTTACAATGGTTGGCAGTAATGGGGCAACAGGTGCAACAGGAGCGACTGGCTCTACGGGAGCTGTTGGTGCTACGGGTTCAGCAGGCTCAAACGGAACAAATGGTACTAATGGAACTAACGGTAGTGATGCCCTAGCCACAACTAATGCAGCCGACCTTACTAGCGGTGTACTCGCTAACGCTAGAGTTCAACAATCTAACGTAACTCAACATGAAGCGGCACTAGCTGTATCAACCGCCCAACAAACAGCCATAGACGCTAAAGTAGCAGACGCAATAAACAACAACATCACTACCATAGCCCCCTCACAGAACGCTGTATTTGATGCTTTAGCACTAAAAGCCGACGATAATGCAGTAGTAAAGCTAACAGGCGACCAAACCATTGCAGGAGCTAAGACGTTTAGTGATGCAGCAACTATTCAAGGTCTAACTGTAAACAGCACTGGCGGTACTGGTTTTAGGCTTAACAGTACTGTCGGGGCAACGGCTCTCATAAGTAGTGCATTAACAAGTGAACCCTCAGAATTAGGCTTTGGATTTGGCGGTACTAGATTCTGGCACATGGGTAGACAAGCCGATGGCTTATTATCATTCGTGGAATCTGGCGTTGCTGTAAGGTTTTCTATAAATACAAGTGGACATCTTATTCCTGGTGCAAATGCCACCCAAAACTTTGGTTCAACCACTCGCTACTGGCTTAACACCTACACCCAAAGACTATTCCTTAACGCTACAGCAGATATAAATGGTAGTGTGGCAGGACAACTTAATGTTACAGGTGCGTTAGGGGTCGGCACTAGTACTGTAACTGGTTTGTTTGAAGTAAGGGGAGTATCTAATGGTGCTATATATCTCACAGATACAGTGGCGAATGAAGCTCAGATTGTTTTCTCAAACACTACTGGCGGTACAAATCCATTTACTAGGGTAAGAAGCGTTAGAACTAATAGCCCGAACGCATTTGACACAGCTCTTGCATTTGACACTAGGCTAAACGGCTCAGTAAGAGAAGTGGTTAGATTTGATACTACTGGCAACATAGGACTTGGAACTTCCGCCCCAACCCACACCCTAACCCTACCCTCTACAGCTACAGGTATAACTCTCTACAATACAGCAGACCAAGTTACTAACTTTGAGCGGTTACTTGCTTCTTGGGGAAGTAACGTACTTAGTATCAGAACAGCGTTTGGCGGTACTGGTACTGGCAGAAATATGATAATCGGCACAAGTAACGTTACTCTTACGATGGCTAACGCTGAAACGGCAAACGGTACATTTCAGCTTATCCGAAATACAAATAGTCCAACTACCGTTCACACCGCTCTAAGTGGTACTGCCACACACTCCTCTGGCTTGTTTACAGGTCTGTCAATATCCAACGTCATCAACCAATCCTCAACCGCTGGTTACACAATGCTCCTCATAAACCCCACTGAAACCACTACAGGTTCAGGTGTTAAGAACCTCATAGATGCTCAAGTAGGTGGAGCAACAAGATTCAGAGTAAGTAACGTAGGTGCAACTTTCATAGCCAACCAATCAGCCCCATCTACCCCTACAGGCGGTGGTGTAATGTATGTAGAGGCTGGTGCATTAAAATACATTGGAAGTTCAGGCACAATCACAACGATTGCAAGTGCATAGTATAAATAAACTAATAGGAGAATATTATGGAAACAATCAAACTAAAAACCCTAGACGGTCAAACAGTACAAGTAGTAGACTCAACACAGACTCAAGATGTGCCATTTAGTGCAGAAGAAATTAAGCGACAAATATCTCAACATGCTGAGGTAATTAACAATCTACAGAAGCAATTAGAAGCAGTACAGAGTTTTGAGTCTAGTGGTGTCGCACAACAAACAGTAACACTAGTCGAATCCACTAAACCACTCATAGATGTAGTAGAGTTAGAAAAAGTAGTCAAAGTAATAACAGAGGAGATTAAATAATGGACATTTCAAGAATCGAAGATATTCAGCAACTCAAGAGCCTAGCATACGAACAGGTAGTCGCACTAGAAACTGCCCAGACCAATCTACGAGCATTACAAGCAAGACTGCAACAATTAGAGCAAGATAGTGTTAAGCCTGTTACTAAGAAATAAAGCAATGTATGATAGATGTACGTTGCAAAAAATGTAACAAACTTTTAGCTAAAACTACTATGATGGTGGCTGCGATTAAATGCCCTAGCAGTAGATGTGGTGCAATCTTTGAATATCATATATACACGAATACATTGCATTCCGCTTCCGACTATGATACAACTAATTCAGAACCGCAAGACGGTCAGGCTTCACAGAGAAGCCGTACCCCTGTAACTAGGGTGTAGTGTCTTGTGGTATTTTTAATTTAGAGGGGAACAAATGCATATTAAAGCAGATGGAATAATCGAAAAGGCTAGTAAATTATCTGAGGGAGAAGTCGAGTTTGTTGTATCTACTAACGCACTTGATGCTCATGGCGAACGTATCAATGTAGAGGGTATTGATATAAAAGATTTTAAAAAGAACCCTGTTGTTTTGTGGGGGCATGATGGCTTTAATCTTCCTATTGCTAAAGCTACTAAGGTATGGAAAGAGGGTGGCAAGCTAATGGCTCGTGCTACTTTCTATATGAAAGATGATTTTGCTCGCAAGGTATATGGCTATATTGTAGATGGCTTTCTTAATGCTGTATCAATCGGTGGCATGGTTCAAGAATGGGCTGATGATGGTATAACGATTAACAAGCTACTTATGAAAGAGTTTAGTGTTGTATCTATCCCTGCTAATCAGGAAGCACTTGTTGCATCTAAGCAATTATCGGGTGAACAGAAAGCAGAGCTTAAAGGCTTGGCAAATATGTACGCTCGCAAAATGCTAGATACTGAAATTGGTACAAGTGATTTGCAAAAAGATGTAAAAGTATTAGAAACCCTTGTTGCTACTTTAAAGGAATTAACCGACATCGGTGAAACCCAAGAGTTACAGGCTGACAAGATATTAACAAGGCGAGTAATCCTGAAACAAATTCAGGTGGTCGACAAGCAAGCCGAAAAAATAATAACAGTCGTAAAGAAAGGAGTATCAACTAATGAGTGATACTACACAAAAAATCGAGATTGACGAAGAAGTTATTGCTGCAGTTGCAGAAAAAGCATCTAAGTCTATTGTCGTACCTACTGCTGATGAAATTACTGCAAAAGTAATGAACGCACTAGAAGCTAAAGAAGAACTAAAAGAGAAAACTATCAAAAAAGAAATTCATACTGATGCAGTTGTTAAAAGCGGCTACGGTGAATTGTCTAAAGAAGCTCGCTTTGCTAAAGCTGTTAAAGCTTTCACAGTAGGCGATACTAGCGGTATGAAAGAATACCAAAGCTTTACTGCAAAAGCATGGCAGCAAACTAACAAAGCTAACTATCAGAACGTAACTACTGCTGCTGATGGTGGTGCTTTAGTACCTGACCCAGAGTTTATGGCAGAAGTAGAACGACTTACAGATGTATACGGAGTTGCTAGCCGACTTTGTGATGTAAGACGAACTGACCGTGATAGTGTAACGATGCTTGCTGGTACTAACGAAATTAGCTTTACTAAGACTAATGAACTTACTGCACAAAATGCACAGAAGCTAACCTACGGTGCTACAACTGTAAGTCTTGACAAGTATATTGCTACTCTAGTAATGACTAGCGAAATTGTAGAAGATAGTGCTATTGATATGTTTGCAGATGCAACTAATCAAATTGCACAAGCACGTGCTAAGTTGTTTGACCAGTTAGTATTTACTGACGCTACTTATGGTCTACTAAGTCCTACAATTGCTAAGGCTTACAAGACACAAACTGTAGGTGCTGCAATAGCTAACTTTACTGCAGACAGTGCTATGGACTCACGATACAAAGTTTCTTCAAGTGCTCGTGCTAATGGTCGTTATTTTATGCACCCTACTGTATGGAATGCACTACGTCAGACTAAGGAAGCTACTACTGGTGGATACCTATTTGGTGCTGTCGGTGGTTCAGTAACTCCTATGATTGATGGAGTACCTGTCGAACTAGTTGATGTTATGCCTGAGCGTGGAACTATATCTGCGAATAAAGCTTTTGCTCTATACGGAGATTTAGCTCGGATTAAGATTCACGTTAAGAGACTACTTGAAACTAAAGTATTCGATAGCGGTGTCGTTAAAGACGCTGGCGGTGCTGATATAAACCTAATCACACAAGACGCTTGGGCAATGCGTGCAACACTTCGTGCTGTACCACAAACTCGCTTCAATGGTGCTTTTGTAATAATCGGAACTGGTACAGTCAGTTAACCAAACTAAAGGAGATAAACTATGGCAAATTTAAGCAGTCTATACGTAGCCGCTGGATGCTTAGTTACCTTTGGTGGTGTTGACTTAGGTCATACCGTAGATGGTGCGGAAGTTGAAATCGAACGAGAGTTTACAGAAGTTAAGACCGATATATACGGAAACACACCAGTGGACTACGTACTAGCAGGTCAAAAGGCTTCTATTAAGCTCAAGCTCGCAGAGATTACGCCAGGTATATTAAGCTATGTTATACCAGAAGCAGACTGGGATGTTGGTTCAGCTAACAACCACCTTCACTTTGGTAGCAGAGCAGGATATAGCCTACGAGATGATGCACTACAGTTAGTGCTAACACCGTTAGGTAAGAACGCAGACAATTCAAGAACTATTACGTTGTTTAGAGCTGTTTCTACAGAGAACGCAACTGTTGCTTATAAGATTGACGAACAGTCAGTTTACGAAGTAACATTTACGGCACTAGTAGATGAAAGCCGAAATTCAACTGATGGTCGCTTGCTTGGTCGTATTGGTCCAGCAGCTATTTCATAAGAGATGGCTCATAGATATAGCAAGGTTTGATATAATGTCAAGCCTTGCTTTTCTAATTTGTGGTATTATTAGCTTATGTTAAGCGGTTATTATAACTCAGCAATATTAAGAGTAAGGGAGCATGTAAATGGCGTTGATAAACTCAGCAGACTTAGAGGCGAGACTTGGGAGGAGTTTAACGAGCGAAGAAGCCAACGCCTTTGCAATCATAAACAACTCAAATCAAGCATACGTAGAAAGAATGATAGGAAGCTCACTAGAGGACGTAAGTCCAGCAACTAGATACTATGACGGTGGTGTACAGCATTTATCTATTGACCCTTGTACTAGCGTAACCTCTGTTAGATTAGTAGATGATGATGAGAATCTAATCGACAATTACGATACCTCGGATTATACTGTCGAGCCTAGAAGTAGAACTTTAAAGACTATGCTTCGTCACCGCTCTGGTGGGTTTACTACAGGAATGAATAATATATCTGTTACTGCTAAGTTTAGTATCTATGATGATGCAGATGTGTCTGCGATTATAAAGGACGCACTACTTAATGCAGTGGAGAATGAGGTTAATAACACTAGTAATATTAAGCAAGAGAGTATCGAGGGGTATAGTGTTACCTTTGCAGATAGCCAAACTAAAGATGCTCTCGACAAACTAAAGTATTTATTCCCAGGGGTATGATGTGAAGCCACCTATGTTTCAGACAGCATACAAATTAGCATACACTCGTAATGCATATGGTGATTTTATTACATCAAGCACTACAGAGCTGGCATGTCACTTTAGATTAATTACTCAGCAAGTATCTGAAACAAATGAACAAGTAAACTCAGATGCTATGGCTTGGTTTGAACCTGATAGCGGAGTAAAACGAAAAGATATAATTAGGTTTGATGGTGAACTCTACAGGGTCGAAAGAGTTACAGAAGCTAGAAGATTAAGGCAAACGCAAGTGCAATTTATTAAAACTGAGTTATTGAAGTATGGAAACATATCATGAGTAGAATTACTTTTAAAGACAGGATGCCACAGTTTAAAAGAAGTTTGTATAACGTACTAGATGACGCACTAGCAGAGGCTGCAAAGGACACTTTAATAGATGCTAAGAACTCTGCACCTTTTAAGAAAGGTGGGCTTAGGCGAGACTCTGTAGTGTCACAGGTGGCTAAACTAAGGCATAGGGTTAGCTTTAATGTAGAGTATGCTAGATTTCAAGAGCTTGGTGGAGACAATAAAAGAACAGTTAGGAACTATACTACCTCTGGCACAGGTAAATCTTTCTTAAAGAGTGCTGGAGATAAACAGATAGCAAATCTAAAAGTAACGATGCGTAAACACGCTTCGAGGGCAAGAGCATGAACATAGCAGAAGATTTTGCAAAATATATAGCTGATGCAGGGTTCGGGACATTAGGGACTGACATTTTCGTAAGCCAGATACCTGATAGCACAAACGGTCTATGGGTAGAGCGAATGGGCGGACAGCAAAACAACTATGTACCTATAGAAGAAAGTGCTATAAACATCTACTCTGCTAACACAAATGCTTCTAGCTCTATATCTGTGCTAGAAGATATAAAATCATTCGTACATAGAATGCATACAACTACAACTCAAGATACTTTTGTTTACACTATGCTTGTTATTGGAAACATAGAAGAAGTAAGCAGAGATTTAGAGTATATGAAGATTTATAAATTAACAGTACAATTAGTGTATCGCAATACATCATTAATAAGCTAAGGAGTACAACGTGGGATTATCAATAAACGATTTACAGCCAAAAAAGTTTGAAATAGAGTTATCGGTTACAGGTGAAACTGAAAAAGTTATAGTAATGTGTTTACCTCTTAGGCTTTCACATGCATTGATAGTATCAAAGATAGGCGATGTGTTTAAAAATGTAGGCACGGCTACTAGTAAAGAAATTAAAGACGCTGAGGCATCTGTGGATGATGTTGTTGCTGAGTTAATACCTGAGCTCAAAGACATAAAGCTAGATATGAAAAATGTTATGGAACTTATAACTGCTATGATGGGTCAAATAGAACCAGAAGATAATAAAGAACTTAGCGAAAGTGGGGTTAAATTCGATACAGACCCAAAAGTAGAGACGATTGGCTAATTATGCTACCCCAATTTATTAGATTTTATGGATATACTGCACAGCAAGCACTTGATGAATACGCTGTACGTTTTTTTTCACTAGTAAATTACATGCGTAGACTAGAAGCTACTGAATTACTAAATGAATTATCTATTTTGTCATCTGCTTTTGCTGGTGGTAAAGAAGCACGACCACTTGTAGAGCAATTAAAAAAGCAAGCTAAAGGTGTGCAGGGTATAGTTCAAGAAGTAAGAAACGTAAAGAGTAACCAATTATGAGTACATCAGTTGGAAGCATCCATTATGAACTTGGCATGGTTAAGGATAAGTTTGACGCTGGTGTTAAAAAAGTAGGCGAACAAACTGATGGGTTGGGCAACAAAGTTAAGGGCGGCTTTACAAAGATTGGTCATGCAGCAGAAAAACTAATGATTGGCGTTGCTGCTTTGGGTACTGGTATGGCAATATTTGGTGCTAAGAGTGTTGCTGCATACAATGAAAGTATTACCGCTGGCACCAAGTTGCGAACAAACCTATTAAACGTAAAGGGGGCAACAGAAGAAAACGTGACTAGCTTGGGTAAGTTAGCAGGTGCATTACAGAATGTTGGTGTCATAGAGGATGATGTCATTATTGCAGGTATGTCACAGCTTGCGACATTTAACTTGCAGGGCAAAACGATTGAAAAATTGACACCAAAAATAACAGACATGGTTGCACAACTGAAAGGTCACAACGCAACAGCAGAAGATATGGTCGGTATCAACAATTTAGTTGGTAAGGTTATGACTGGGAACGTTGGTGCGTTAAGTCGTTATGGTGTTACGCTTGATGATAACAGTACAAAGATATTGACAAATGGAACAGAGGCTGAAAAAGCGGCAGAATTAGTAAAAGTGCTTGGTCAGAATTACGGTGAAGTCAATAAGGCATTACGTGATACACCACAAGGACGTATTACTGGGCTAAAAAATGCATTTGGTGACTTGATGGAAATCGTGGGTGGCAGCATAACTGCTTTTATTAATCCAATTGTAAAAGGCTTCGACAATTGGCAGAAGTCAATGGGCGGTGCAGAGGGTATCATGGTCAGTCTTGGCAACGCATGGGCGTTGATTTCTAAGGGCGATTTTAGGGGCGGTATATTTGGATTGCAAGAAGATAGTCCAGCGGTCAATGCGGTATTCGTAATGCGTGAACAATTATCAAAACTGAAAGATGTTGCCGCTGGTATATACAATTTCTTGTTGCCGTCATTCGTTGCGCTTGGGAATACAATCAAAGAAAACATTATGCCGATTATGGCAGCACTGAAACCTATATGGAAAGATATTTGGGTTGTCGGTGGTACATTGCTTGTTGGAGCAATTTGGTTGCTTATAAATGTTATGAATTTTTTGATTCCTGTTATCAGGACACTTGTAGAGTGGATTTCAATAGCGTATGTATGGTTTAAGGACAATATTTTGCCAGTACTTATGCAGGTCGGTGCCTTTATTGTAGGCGTATTCATTGGTGTATGGAATCAGTTGACTGATGCATTTAGGAGTATTCAGGAAACACTTGCACCATTCATGCCTCAAATTATGATGGTGTTAAAAGTTTTAGGAATAATTGTTGCGGTCATCGTTGGTGTTGTTGTTATTGCATTAGTAAGCTTTATAGCTGTATGGGTCGCAGTGATTGTAGTAATTGCTAGGGTCATCGGCTGGATAGCACAGTTTATTGCCTGGTACGTTAATCTTGCTGTTCAGGTTGCTGGAGCAATGGCTCGCTTTGTTGGTGCTGTTATAAATGGTATTAGTCAGGTTATAGGCTGGTTTCAAAGACTACCAGGTAACATAGGTAGTGCTATTGGCAACGCAGGTCATATGCTATGGGACGCAGGCTCGGCTATTATGAACGGCTTATGGAATGGATTAAAACAAAGATGGGAACAAGTTAAAAACTGGGTAGGTGGCTTAGGTGATAAAATAAAGGCACTTAAAGGACCGCTGAACAAAGATAAAGTCATGCTTGTTAAAGAGGGTGGAGCAATAATGGAGGGGCTTAACAAAGGTCTAATGAGTGGCTATAAAGATGTAGCTAGAACACTTAGTGGTATGACTACTGATATATCTGGCTTCTCTCCGTCGGGCTCAACACAAAACAACTCTACTAGCAATACAAGCATTGGCAACGTAAATATAAACAGCAGGCAAGATGCTGACTATTTCTTTGACAGAATGAATAGAAACCAGGACTTACTTGGTTTTGGTCTTGCAAGTAATGGGGGTGCATAATGGCTATTATAGGATTAACAGATTCAATATTGTTTGATGGAGTAAATCTATTGTCTGTAACTGGCTGGCGAACTACAGGAACAGACACATACAGATACCCTAAAAGAGATGTTAAGGTTTTAAACCTAGCTAGTAGTAATGACACAGCAACAACTTCTGCGTTCTATGCTGGGCGTTCTATTAATGTAAGAGGGGTTATAGCTCGCTCAAGTCGTGAATTGCTTGACGCTTCGATTACTGAATTAAAAAGAATACTAGAGAAATATAATAAAACTTTAGAGCTTCCTATATCTGGTGAAAGACGGCAGTTCTATAAAACTACTGTTACAAATATTATGATTACAGATGTAGGCGGCGGCTTTGCTAAGATAGATATAGAGCTTGCTACTACTGAGCCATTTAATTATGAGATTACATCTACTACTTTGCTGAATGTAGCTAACTTAACTAGTGGCAATAAAAGCTATCCTGTAACAGTAGATGGCTCGGCTGACCAAGCACCTCTGATTACTTACACAGTAGACTCTTTTACTACTGGCACAAACAGAACAGTTACATTTAATAACCCTATTACAGGATTGTCATTATCTATTGAAAGAACATGGACGGCTGCAGAAGTTATGATTATAGACTGCAAGAATAAAACAATAACGATTAACGGAGTTGCAATAGACGCTACAGGCAACTTCCCTGTATGGGCTAAAGGTGCTGGGTTTATAAACTACATTGATAACTTTACTGCTAGGCAAGTTGACATTTTAGTCACATATATTAAACGGTACTACTAATGAATGGCAAAACCTACTCTTATAAGTGGTATACAGGAGCTGTATTTAATGGGTTACTTGATAATGTTTCTAGTGCTTTTAACTTAACTCAAGAAATTAATACTGCTGGAAGTCAAATAGAAATAGAACTTGCTAAGTCGTTTCAAGACTCAAACCCACAGATTACAACTGATTTGCTGATAACTGAAACTGGTGACTTTATAGTATCGACTGACCTTGAAAACATAGTTGTTGGCTCAGATATATCTGTATCAGGCATTCCAGCTTTAAACGACAGAATAGAAGTGTGGGAGTTTAGCGATAGTAATATAAACGGAAGTATCATATTTAATGGGCTTGTGTCTAGGTGGTCATCTAGCTATAAGAATAATATTACTAGAATTACAGTACTTAGCTATGGCGTACAGCTTGATAACTTCTTGGTGCAGATACTACCGCAAGAGTCTATTGCTCAACAGCTTACACAAAATGCACAAGAAATAATCTACGGTGAGTTTAAAACGCCAGTCTATGACAGAGTTATATCTGTTAGCCAGACATTTATTGCACCATCTACAACAGATATATCAGGAATATATTTACAGCTTTATAAATCTGGTAGTGGTACTGGGGGTGGGCTTATTGCACAATTGCAGGTAATTGAGGGTACACCGCTTCTTCCTGGTGCTGTGCTAACTACAAAACAAGTGCTTGTAACAGTTGATACAATAGATTTATCATTGTTTACTTTTAGCTCTGCAGTATCATTAATTCAAAGTAGCACTTACCACATAAGGGTTACTAGTCCTTTTGGTAGTAATCTAAGTGAATCATCTTTACTTATTATTGGATATGATAGTGTTGGTGGCTATGTAGATGGTCAGATGTTTGTTGAGCGAGATATTGCAGGGATAACTACGCCAGGAGATGATATTTACTTCCAGCTTCTAAGCGATACTGGCGGCATTGGTAATGTTTTTAATAGCTATGACCCTGGAAATATTGTTAAGGAGCTACTAGATAACTTCGTTTCTCTTGGCGGTCTTGTGACTTATGACGATAGTATTAACTCTGTATTAAATACAGGAACAACAGTAAGCTATACATTTAAATATGTAACTTATATGGACGCTTTAAAAAAGTGTATTGAACTATCACCGCAGAACTGGTGGTGGTATGTTGACGCTAAAAATGGAACGGTGTATTTTAAACCGCTCAGTCAAGTAGTAAGCCATACGTTTGTAAATGACAAACACCTTTCTGATTTAAATATTACTTACTCTTTGGAGCAAATTGTTAATCAGTTTTACTTTAGCGGTGGAGATATTGGCGGTGGTGTTAATCTATTAGTTAATAAAAGTAATCAAGATAGTATATCAAGCTATGGCACATGGTTAAAAAGCCTTTCAGATAACAGAGTAACTACTGAATCTACTGGAGAAATAATATCTGAGTCGTTAGTTAATCAATTCAAAGACCCTAGATTTAATACAACTATTACAATTCCATCAAACGTATATGACATTAGTACAATAAATATAGGTCAAATAGTAAGCTTCTCTAATTTTAATAGTCTTATAGATAGTCTTGAGCTACAAATTATGAGGCTGACAACTACCCCAGATGAGGCAACTATTGTATTAGCTATTTTACCGCCTACGCAATCTAAGAGAATTGAAGATATTAAACGAAATCTTGACAAAGTAAACACAGTTGATAACCCAGACCAGTAACTTATGGTAAACTAAAAAAGGAATATACAATGGCAGATAAAACAATCAAGCAATTAAGTACAGAGATAACGACACCATCTGCTGATGATTGGCTTCTAGTACAGCGTGATACTGACAACGTAACAGGTAAGGCTCGTGCATCTAATGTCTTTGCAGGTGGCTGGAATCCACTTGGCTCTACCCTCTCCGTAGCATCAGGCTATAACAAAGGTAACAAAGAGTTTGATATCACTTCTAGTGCTGACCTTACCACTGTCCTCTCTCCTGGAATGCGACTTAAAGTAACAAGAGGAACAACTCCGCCTACACAATCTACTTCGCTTAACGGTACTACGCAGTATTGGAGTAGAGCTACACCTACAGGACTTTCATTCACTACTACGTTTACAGTTGGGGCGTGGGTATATCTCACAAGTTATGCAGGGGGTGGGATTATTGCTCGAAGAAATTTGGATACGGAAGGTTGGTCGCTTGGAGTCAATGCAAGTGGACAAGTCGTAGTATCGGCTCTAAGAATAGCTGTTAATAACAAATCTGGTACTAGCAGGCAGTCTATTCCGCTTAATAAATGGACACACATAGCCGCCAGTATGGATGTTTCGGTGGCAGGCGATGCTTCTACTGTAATATATATAAATGGAGCTGTTGTGTCTAGTTTTGTATCTACTACGGGAACTTGTACTGCATTAGTCCAGGGTGTCACAGCTTTGGTTATAGGTGCAGAAAAATCAGCAGGAACAAATCCATTCCCTGGCTTCATAGCTCAAACCTTTGTATACTCAGCAGTC
>Ga0209702_10007585_pt1 | contig 13182 bp, 8 predicted proteins | sample FRY01_FD_187210 | JGI IMG/M metagenome (GOLD analysis project Ga0209702, IMG submission 187210) | Freshwater microbial communities from Lake Fryxell liftoff mats and glacier meltwater in Antarctica - FRY-01 (SPAdes) (version 2) | ecosystem: Environmental > Aquatic > Freshwater > Ice > Glacier... | reverse complement strand
CTGGTGTTTTCCATTGATTGGATCGTGTTTGTAATCGCGGGAGCGATCGCGTTGCTGTTCTGTCGTATTCCGCAGCGAGAGCCCCTGGTGCTTTTTAGCCGATCGAATAAAAAGGTTGTGAGTTGATTGTGACCGTGAAAGATCTTGTCAGCCGGGTCCTCTTCAAGGTGAACCCTTACTGGGACGAAATTAGTTGGAATCGTGAGCGTGACAAATATCTCAAGTCTTCTGGAATCAATCCTAGGAGGTCAAAAGGCATTAATAAGTTCATGGCGAGACCAGTTCACGTCGTGGTTGTCCCGCAGCATGGACCCGGAGATTTACGGTACGCACCGGCCAAATGGAATATCTATTTCGAAGCGGAAAAATCTTTAATTGAGGTCCTTGGTGCCAGTCACGTATCAGTTCTTGGTGTTGCGGAAAACGAGAGTCAAGCTGTCTGGATTCCTCGACTTCTGGAGCACATTCAGAAAACGCATGCAACTCACATACTCACTCACATTGAGACGGATCCAGGAAATCAAGTAGAGAATTGGAACTGGGATGTTGTATTTCAAAAACTCCTTTCATCCGGCTGGGACGGCGTACTTCTTGGAGTTAACTTTGACTCGGCATATAAGTGGATTCGGGCAAAAAGTCGAAGACTAGCGAGAAGTTCACCGCAATTTATGGCGGTGGATATTTGCATGCCGCTTGACGGGCAATTTGTCCAAGATCGATCCGAGGTAGGTCCCGTGAACATGCCGATTTCACGGGAAACTGTAGGAATTGTTGATCAGGCTCTGAGCAATATCGAGAAGAAATTTGACGTGTCCTTTATTGGCGCTCTTTACCCTTATCGAGTCGAATTGATAGACGAATTGCGTGCTCGCGGAATCGATGTTGCCGTGAATCCACATCGCGCTGATGAAACCGTTGACTTGGCTACGAGCCGCGCAAATCAACCGACGTGGTTGGAATATATGCAAGGTTTGGCAAGTAGTCACATGACGATTAACTTCAGTCGATCCAGCGCTGGGCCCTTCGAGCAACTCAAGACTCGAGTGATCGAAGCCGGTTTGGCCGGGACGTATTTATTAACCGATGACAAAGACCGGACTCGACTGTTCTTCCCACCTGACGAGTTCTCAACGTTTGACTCGGTTGAGGACCTTCCCGACTTGATTGAGTCGTTGCTGCGTGATCGCGCTGACCTTGATGTTCGCGCTCGCAGGGCGCAAGTTCGTGCACGTGAGTTGGCCGTGACGAACTTTTGGTCAGGGATTGATCAAGGGTTGGTAGCGCGAGGCTTGCCGCCTATTTTTCCTAGGTAGTGATTGGTGCAAGGACCTTCACGGGTTAGGGGTTTCCTGCGTTGCCGAAAGTTCCGGCTAAGACAATGAGGGCGCAGGTTTCAATTCTGGCTCAGGCACTGGCGTGAGAGTCGGGTTTGGTGCAGGAGTTGGTGGCGGTTGCGGAGTGGGCGTTTTCACCCACTTTGACTTAACCGCGGTACTCGCGCCACGGCCGTTAATCGCAGTGACCGTGAATTGGTAGCGAGTGGAGGGGTTGAGCCCCAAGACCGTGCATGACAGAGATTCCGTGGTGCATGTGTGTGAGCCGCGTGTGGTCGAGACTTGGTATTTCAGAATGGGAAGTCCACCCGAGTTGGAGGGGCGTTTCCACGTGAGAAGGGCTGAAGTGCCTGCAACTTTGACCTTAGCTTTTCGCGGTGGTGAGGCCCTCTGGGTATTTTTACTGGGCTGCGACGGATTGGATGCAGGGCTCACGCCGGCTACGTTTTTCGCGGTCACCGTGAATGTGTAGGTGACTCCCAGCGCAGCATTGGGTGCGGTGCACGACTGAATGAGTTCTAAAGTGGGTGCAGCGGAGCAAGTTAATGAGCCATCAGTGCTGGTTGCTTGGTATCGAAGAACAGGTGCACCACCGTCATTCTTTGGTGCGATCCACGTTGCCGTAGCAGTTGAGCCCTTGAGCGTGAGTAGAACACTTGACGGGGGATCGGGAACCACGATCTGCGCGGGCACCACACCGAGTTTCTCAAATTGTTTCGCTACGACGCGCTTTGCGCAGTCAACAAGTTCACTGGGAGTAACAGGCTGCCTGCTGTAGGTCGAAGTTGATGAATTCCAAAGAACGGCTGGATCGCAGAAAGCAGTCACGAACCACCCACCGGAGACTCGAAAAGACCAACCGACGGGAAAATTCCCTCCGTGATCGTCGAAGCCTGATATTTGCAGGGGTAGGTTTTCAAGGACACCGAATGTGCCGCGACTGCTGTCTAGCACACGAAATGCGTCGTCGGGGTTGGGATTCCATCGGACCGTTACACCGCGCGGCAGGGCAACGGCTGGCCACGACACTCCCGCGCGGGCTTCGTCCCAGCTCCCGCCACCCCAGTTATCTCTACAGGTAACACCTTGATCAGGTGTCGCCGCGCAGAGTCGATCCTCGCCGCCCGATGCCATAGTTAACCCAGGAATACCAAGAAGTCCAGTTGCGTCTTCTGGAGTGAGAGTTCGTTGGAGTAGCCACTGGTTTTGTTGTTCCCAAGGGAGTCCTACCGGGTCACTTGCTGCACTTGCGGTCGGCGACAAGACACTGACCAGAAAGACAGAAATAAGTGTAGCGAATTTTAGGCCCGCAACGGTGACTCTACGTTTCAAGTGCTCGCCTTCTCCCGATAATTCACAGTTTCGTCTCGTGAAATCATATTGCTGCTCTCACGCCGTAAGAATTCTGGACCTTATCGAAGTTTGCTTCACATTTAAAGTCAGCAGGCTTGCGGGCACGCGGCAAACAACAAGACATGGGGGAAATGAAGATCTTTAAAAAAATTTGCTTGGTGATGATCATCCCCTTTCTTATTCCGATCGCACCTGTTGTCAGCAGCCCAGTTCAAGCAGATTCTTTTTCCGATGTAAAGGAATCCTGTGATGTCATGTTTGGATACTTTCCACACAACGATTGCTATGACATGTTTGTCTCGGCTGAATTGACCCCACAACCAAGTTCAATGATGGTTTCTTGGGTTCCCGCGCGCCAAATGATCACGTTTATGTGCCCACCGTCGAACAGGATCTCAGACTGTTATGTGAGCGGCTATCAAGTGAAGGCGTCATACGACCCTGTGACTAAAACAGGGGGAGGTACCTGCACGACCACGCGACTTGGTCCTTACAACTGTGTCGTCACAGGCTTGCGAGATGGTGTTCAGTACACATTCACTATCTCAGCACTTATGCCGGGTTGGGACCGAGATACAACCTTCACAACACCGACAATTGGCCCAGCGACACCTTGCTGCTCACTTCCTGCGCCGCAAAGTGATGTAGTCGCCACTGTTGTCGCGGATTCGCTGGATGTCACATGGGCACCATCACCAGAGTGGGGAGGGGCCACAACATTGGCGTATGTCGTGACGACAGACCCACCCTCAGTGACATGCACAGCCGAAATCCTCACCTGCCGTTTAGAAGGTTTGGACTATGCAAAGCCGTACCGCGTGTTGGTGAAGTCACAAAATGGAGCTGGTGAAAGTGCGCCAACGTTCAGCAGCGCAATTTACAGCATTGCATCGAGTTCACCGGAATCACCAGCAATCACAAATGTGAAATTCGGTTTGAAAAATGGTGCGAAAATCACGTGGTCAACTCCGGTTCGAGACGGCGGATCACCAATATCCAGATACACCGTTACTGCGCAACCTGGTGTAACAACTTGTATCGCTCAGGCTGCCAAGTCAGGTTGTGTAATAAAGGGCAATACTGCTGGTAAGTCTTACTCGTTCACAGTCAATGCATCCAATAGCAAGGGAACGAGTAGTCCCTCTGCCCCTTCTGTCGCTGGGAAACTTGCTGGCCCTGCGTATCAGGTGAAGTCTCCTTCCGTTTCCGCGTCCGGAACAACTGCGCTTGTGAGTTGGGCAAAGCCCTCCCGGAAGTCTGGAGGGATGCTCGTTGCTTATGTTGTTCGAGCGAGTGGGAACGCGGGTACCTTCACCAGCAAATCTATGAGTTGTCAGATTAAAGGTTTACGGCCCGGCGCAAGTTACACGTTTGCAGTGACAACTGTGCGAACAGCTGGAGCAAGTGAATCGGTCACTATAAGTAGCATCATCATGCCCGGACCACCAGTACCGCAGGCACCAGCACCGAAGCCGGCTCCCACGCTTGAGTGATCATTGAGGTACTGCGGAGAATACATCTGCCGCTATACCTGCGGGGTTAATCGCACTGCCTTAGGAGCGACAGATTTCGGCACTACGACCATTGGGGCAGGTGGCGCCATCCCATTGAGCTTCATTCGCATTGGTTCCAAGGCCTGTTGCTCGATTGAGTTTCGAGTTTGAGAAGTCAGCACCTTCAAGGTCTGCAGCGATAAATGACGCCCCAATAAAGTCGCTATTCAGGGCTCGAACGTCCTTCAGATTTGACCTACCGAATCTTGCACCCGTGAAGGTAGCGTCGGTCATTTCTGCCATGATCATGGTTGCGTCGGTGAAGTTTGTTCCCACGAATGAGGCTCCCGTCAGGATCGCGTTATCAAGATTTGCGCCGACAAGTGATGAACCGTCGAAAACGGCGCCGGTGAGATCGAATCCGGAAAGATCCACACCGTCTAACGTGGTGTTGGTAAGCGAAATCTCAGTCCCAGACAATCCTGCGAGATCGGCTCCCGTGAGGTCAACCCCGGTGAGATCGGCGCCTCCGTCGAGTAGGGCCTTAACTGAAACACCCCCAAGATTGGCTCCGGCGAGTTTCAATCCGGTGATATTTGCCCCGCTGAGATCGGCATCAAGCAAGTCGGACCTTTCAAGTGATGCATTGGTCAAGTTTGCATTGCTCAAATCAGCACCAATGAGAGAAAGTCCGCTCAGGTCGAGTCCCGTGAGATCTAAGCCACTGAGATCCACGAAGTTCATGGTCACTTGGGATAGATCGATTTTGCTCAAGTCGAGTCCCTTAAGAATTGATCCACTGAAATCAGTGTCCTTCAGAACTGAGCCTTCAAGATTTACATTCGACAAGTCCGACCCACTCAAGTCAGTATTCGTGAGGTTTGCGCCGGAGAGATTTGCACTGGTGAAATCGGAACCGGAAAAGTTTGCGTCTGTCGCATTGGCCTTGGTGAGACTTGCGCCAATAAATAGTGATCCGGAGAAGTCGGATTCGATCAGTTTCGCGTTATCAAGTTGAGCACCGGACATCACGCTTCCCTTTCCGGCAACTCGTGTCAGAGTGGAGCCTGTAAAATTTGCCCCACCCGCGTTTGTCCCGGTGAAGTCCGCTTCGGTTGCCTGGATCCCTAAAAGATTGGCGCTGACGAATTGCGTGTAGGTAGCATCTAGGCGAGTAAAATTGGACTCACTCAAATTGGCACTTGAAAAATCGGAGCCTGAAATATTCCGATCTCGTAAATCAATATCGGGCGACTCAATCGAGGTGGCGCTCAAGTTGCGAAGATCCTCGCAACGATCAAGTTTGACTCCTGCATTTGCATAAGAGCATGCTTGAGATGCTACGACGGCGGAGGGCACACCCATGACACCGATGGACAGAGCCAGAACGAATACACCGGTCAGTAAGGAGATCAGTGTTTGTTCGGATGAGTCAGCGGTCTCCACCGCGAAACTTTTTTCCGTGTTTTCTAACGCTGGCCAGAGTGAACTTTGTGTTGGCTCACTGCGGTTTTGAAAGGCGGATTCCCACTCAAGGAGAGTCGCCTGCTCTTGCTCGGCTCGAGAAATAATCACGGGATCGCCCCAGATGTGTGCTTGAGCTAAAGAAAGTTCAACAAGTTCACGATAGCGCCAGTAGGCATTGCCAATTTCCGTATTCAGACTGACACGAGCAGCGTTAATGTCTTGGTCTGGATCAAGGGAGAGGGCACTAGGTAGCTCTTGGTCGCCCTGAAACGAGTCGACGGAGGCCAAATATGAGGTTGCTTCTTCCAACGTAACTTGCAAGTCGAGAGCAGCGATGCTTTGGGCCCAGAGAAGCGGCGGATGTTCAGGGAATTCGGAATTGAACTTGGCACTGCTCCGCCAGGCGAAGATCGCTGATGCGACAGCAAATCCGATAGCTGAAAGTCCAATGATTATTGCAACTGCAGTAAGTGAAGCGCCGCGTGAAACGAAAAACGCCGTGATCAGTGTGGCTAAAGCTGCGGCAATGAATGCCCAAGCTCCCACTTTCCAAGATGCGTAACGCCACCAGTGAGCATCCCTCGTACTCAACTCTGCGTTCATCGCAACAGAAATATCCGAGTTCGCTTGTGGCCCGGGTCCGACGAATTGCAGCCGCACCGTAAGTTCATTCAACTTGTGTCGAATTGCCAGGCTCTCTCGCAGCTGGCTGAGTCCGCTTTCAATCTCAAGTGGACTGAGTCCATCGAATTCAAGTTGTCTGCGTAAAGTCGAGTTTGATGCAGAATGCGCTGCTATTCCTGAAGTGGAATTTAAATCTATGATTGCGAGTGAGGGATGAGTGCCATAGCCACGCTCACGTATGAAATCTCGCACCGCAGGGTTCTCGCGAGATAATACGGGTTGGGTGGGAAAGGTCGGTGTTTTTGTTTCTAACTTCATCTCAGACACCTTCCTCAGTGGTTACGGCTTTTGTTGAAACGCAGAGATCAACGGAAGTACCTTGGAAACTCGGTGTTTCCGGGAATCTCACTTGGTACGCCCGACACGTTGTCCACCCTTTGTCTGTCCAGTTGAGGGTAGATTCGGCTTCTTTCGTGCCAATCAAAAGATTGACTGAGCCACCAGGACACCGACCACCGCGCTCTGCAGAAGCCCTTGCCGAACGGACGAGTACCCAGTTCCCTTCTTTACGCTCAAAAAGTTGAACGCGGCTGAGGTACCTGCTCTGCTCAAGCTGAGTGGCGCCTGAACAAATATCTGCCTTCCACTCGAGCGAATCGGGAAATTCGGTATTGGGAATCGCGGCAGTTTCGTATTCCACTCGGGTTGAGAAAGTACGAGCCGTCTGTTGCGCTTGTTCAGCAGTCTCGTCAAGTTGTTCTTGCTCATCCACTTGTCCAGCCACGGGATCAGCGGTAATTACCAGTAGATCCTGATTCCAAAATCCGATACTGGGATCAACAAGTATGCCGGCTTTTGTGACCGTTTTTTGGGCAAAAACCATAAAAGGGTTCACTCCGTCAGCATCTGTTTCATCTGGATATTTCAATCGAATTTGGTCATCAAGGAGCCGCGTGCAGGTGAACTCGAATAGCTCAGACTCGGGCACAGCAATGTCAGACAGCACATCACGCAGGGCAGTATCCGAGCCATAAGCACCTTGCCACTGAGCAATCTGGTCCTCAGCCTCCCCAATCGTGACTACTAATTTGAGGTCAGTGGCACTCTGCGCGATCCGTGCCATCTGAATCTGCTGGTTTGCTACGGCCAAATTCCAGTCTTCACGTAGTCGCGCCGCGGCGCCACGTTGCTGATTCTTTACTTCGTCAACGAGCTGATCGAAGTTTCCCTGGGACAACCCTCGCTCACCTAATGAAAGCGCCGGACTTTCACTCTCAGTGGAGTTGAATTCCTCGAGGCAAGGTTGGGCGAGGTGTCGAACCTCCGCTTTCTCGCCAGCTGTTGCCACCTGCATGCTCGCGGGAAGTACAAGGAGTGAGAGTCCCAAAATAATGGCAATAATGCGCTTTGTTTCAAACGGCACTTGTGAAATAGCGTTTCTATTTCGCACAATGTGACTGCTCATCGTGATTGACCACCAAATTCCAACGATCGGAAGCGCCGCCAGAAATGCATGCAGCCTCCGTTGCCCGAAACGCTCAGCAATTAGCAGCCAATATGCACTCAGTGTGAAATAGCGCAACACCAAAATCAGGAAAAGTATTAGGGCTTGAGAAATTGTTGAGCCGGTAAGAAAAATGACGTCACCAATAGATTCAGGACCGCTGGATCCGAACTGAGCTAAAATCCAGAGAGTTGAAAGTAGAACGCCTTGAACAGCCAAGGGCCCCAAGATTGCTATCGAAATAATCGCAGCCGAGTCGCGAAGAGAAAACCTCGCCGCGATTGACCTACTGTCCTCAAAATTACTCATGTTATTAACCCCCTGTCCAAAAACCAGTTGCCAAAGCCAATGACTGTTGCAACAAGATGAGCGGCCAGAGCGCATTGAGAATCGCTATGACGATCGCTGTGGCACTGACTATTCGACCTCGGCGTGGTTCTTCCGTTGAAACGATTCGTTCATAGGAAATGTGCCCGATTAAAATGGCGGGGATAGAAAGCAGCGGAACAAATGCCAAAATGAAGGCAGTCCCAGCCCACGGGTCAAGTGGTGCCTCTGCTGAAACTGGGAGTTCACGGACTACTACCGGCAACGGTGGCTGTGCATTCCACACAAGAACCAAAATGATTAATGCGAAGGTCGGAATGAGTGCCCACGCAGACACCAAATTTGGGGACAGTCCCGTTGCAGTGGACAGGGTGACTCCTTCGTACCAGTTACCCGAGTCAGCGAGCCAAGAGACCTGCTCAGTGATCAGGACGAACACCGTTCGTACGAATGGTTCCAATATCAACACAAGTGCAAGTCCGCCAATAGCCCAGAGTGAGCCCACACCCGTACTTCGTAAGGCCAAACTCATGACTAGGACTAGCGGGATCACCCACGAGAGGGTGATCGACAAGGCACTGAAACTGGAATAGGTGCCAAGTCCTTTGAACACCGAGTCTGCCGTGAAACTTGCAGCGGCTACGAACATGAACAGGAGCACGAGGACTTCAATGCGAAAAGCAGACCGAGGTACTTGTGCTCCGCGAACTGAGATGAGTCGAATAATTGGCGTCGCGATACTGATTCCCAGGAGAACGGCAGCGATGAGCAGCGTTGCGCTCCCAATCCCTACAAGTATGTTTGCCACTAATTCCGAGAAATCAGGATTGTTCACGGAAGGGTTGGGCCACAGCGTTGGTTCGCCGAGCCAACGCAACCGGGCAGCAGAGGACACAATTGTTGGTCCAGCAATCATGGAGCCAAAAACAGCAAGACCGATACTTGCGCCGGCAGAGCGCTCACCACTTAGGAATCGAACCGAGTAACCGAAAGCGATCACAATGAGCCAAGGGATGAAGTCAATCCACACTCTGCTCAATCCAGTCACGCCGAAATACCCCAAAGCGATTGCTATTGAACTCGCGGTTCCAAGAAATCCCGCCACGATCGCGTACGTCCCGGTATGTCGGATTCGACGAAATGGCGCTGAGGGCATAAGCGCTGTCATCGCCACTGCATACCACCAATATTGATCGAGTCGTAACCCGTCAGTGATGCATAAAAGATGTTCCGTTGAGCAAGCGTTTGCAAGATAAACCCCCGTTGGCTATACGTACGAGCTGGAATATATCGGTCTCGTAAGCACCTTGTGCACTTTTCCGCCCATTTACTCGGAATCTGTGATATCACGACTGAAATGCCATAACTTTGCATATAGTTCATCTGTTCGTGTGCCATGCTTACTAATTTTCTGGGGGAGTAATGCTTAAAAGAGTCGGATATTCACTAACTCTCGCAGCAGCTTTGATCGCTGGGTTGCTGTTGGCGCCACCAGCTGCTAACGCGTACTGGTACGGACCTGCACAGAATTTATCGAGTACTGATCTGGGTGGCGGTCGGACACAATTCACTTGGGAACCACCGAATCCGGCAAATTACAAGGGAGTCGCCCCGAGCGTGTACTGGGTCAGTGCGAGTGCCGGGTACAAGTCTTATTACTGTGATGGCAGTTCGTATCGTGTCTCGGGAACCAGTTGCACCATCTCTGGATTGCCGTACGGGGTGAGCGTGAGTCTTAGCGTGAAACCGTGGGCTCCCTATATTGGTGATGAAGCTGTCAAGCAGTTCGTTCTTTGTTGCTCAGTACCAGCGGCACCAGCGAGCGTTGTGGCGACGGCTTCTAATGGTTCGGCATCGGTTGCTTGGACACCACCTGCAAATGCAGGGGCAGCAGGTAATGCATTTACATATGGTGTCGAGATCCGGCCCGGTGGTGCTATCTGCTCGACAGATCAAAATACGTGTTCGATCGGTGGGCTCATTAATGGTGTGAGTTATACGTTCTACGTTTCCGCCTCGAATAAATCTGGTAACGGACCAGCAGCTTCTAGCCAGGCGATTGTTCCCATTGGCCCCCCTAGTGAACCTCTATCTGTACAACCGTTCCTGGAAAAAGGAGGAGCATTGGTGACTTGGCAAGGGCCAAGCTCAACGGGTGGGACTCAAATTAACCGATACGTGGCCGTTTCAGAGCCAGATAATTTTACTTGTGAGACAACTGGTGCACTCGAATGTCGTGTCGAGGGTTTGTCAAATGGAAATACTTACACCTTCACTGTGACGGCATTTAATCAAGCAGGCCAAAGCCAGCCATCAGCGTCCAGCAAACCAGCAAAGCTGCTTAATGTGACAAGTTCACCGACTCGGATCAAGACTTCTCGAAGTGGGTCAAGTGTTGCGATTAGTTGGAAGCCCCCGAGCTCCAGTGGCGGATCCAAGGTCACGAGGTACCTCGTGACTTCCAGCCCTCAAAATATGACCTGCAATACGAAAAAAACCACTATGTGCCGAATCAGCGGGCTCAAAGTGGGTGAAAGTTATGTGTTCAGTGTTCAGGCGGCAAACAAGTCAGGGCTCAGTGCGCCCGCTCGATCAAAGGCTGTTTACGTGCCGGTGCCTCCAAAGGCTCAGCAATCCATCTCGTAGTTTCAGCTGAGCAGTCGCGGGTGGGAGTGATTGTCTGTGAAAATATGGTCTTTCCGGGTTATTCCGCTGCTGGCCTGTGGCCTGTTCCTTTTAGCCTTCACGGTCACAGGGTGTAGCGAAAGTGTATTCACGTCGGCTCGGCAGCTTCCGAGCGAAAGTAGAAGTCTGCCCACGCAAGTATCGGAATCTGGTCAAAGCAGCCTTCCCATTGCTGTCCTTGGGAAAACAAGCTGAGTGTTTGTTGGGGTTGAAGTGGAACTTGCGAGTGAGTCTGAATCTGATCAGATGATCGAAGTTGTGGTCACGTTCTCACAAGATTCGGCTCCGTTTGCATTGGGAGCCGAATTCACTGCCCTGGCTGTTGGATCGACTTGAGGACCACCCGTAAATGTATGCCGCGTGCAACGCGATTGGCCCGACGCTGGGTATCGGTCCAGAAACGCTACGTCGGTGGACTCTTTAGGCTCAGATGATTCACTTCAGAGCATCTGTACTTCGGCACAATGGCGGGTTTTGTGGCCGTTCTTCACCGGGGGCGGTTCTGAGAGCGAATGTCGCTCAGTCATTGACTGGTGGTGGCAGTGTGCCTGAGATGTTTGAGGAAAGCTCCTTTTTATCGGTTTGAGTGATTCCTGAACCGACTGTTATCTGACTGAAGTTTGAGAAATAGGTTGAACGTTGCTAGTCATGATTTTGATTTCTTTTTCGGGGGGCACGCCATGCGGCTTTAAAGTTCCGGGCCTTCACTTCGAGTTGTATGAAGGAAGCTAGCTGATCACGGCTTCCGGTTTGAATGATTCCGGTGGTGAAATTGATGTGACTGGCCTTGGCGGAAGCGGTGTACTTACAAATGGGCTTTGTCGTGATGTGGCTTTTCTTCCGGCCCGCCACGATGTAACTTTGAAGCTATATTCTTTCCCAGGAGACCCAGCCTCAAAATTACAGGTAGTTTTGTTAGTTCTGCAGGTGTATTGGGACGGACTCGAAGTCACAACATAGGTGATCTTTTCACTTGTTGGTGGTCCTATTGGCGCCTTCCATCTCACAACGAATAGGGGTCCAACCTTTCGAACTCCGACTGCCCGAGGAGCTTTGACTCTTGGGCCTTCAAGTCGTTCCTGTGAGGTAGTTGATTGCGGAGACGTGCCAACCGAGTTAACTGCGGCAACGCTTACCGAGTAGTCGCGATCTAATTCCAGGTTACTAATTGTGCACTGATATTCCGATGTTTGACAACCCGCCGATTCAGGCACCGTGGTGACAATAAAAGTGGGCTGTTCGCCCCCGTAATTCAGGGGACCCGTCCAACGAACGCTCATCCGTCCGCTTCCATTGTCAAATAGTTGTGGTGTTCCGGGTGCTGATGAAGGAATTGTTTGCAGAGGGATTTGGGTACTCTGCCAACCCGCGCCTCCACCAAAATCTAGGTTTTGCAAACTGAGGTTTATCCACGAGTATTCAGGATCACTCGGATCAGCTGGAGCGTTCTGATGTTCCTTGCCAAGCCAAGCATTCCCTGCACTTGCATCATTGGGAGCCTTCCAGAATGCCCATTCCATGCGAAACCCGGAGATGCTAGGACAAGCCGTCGTCCATGAAAAAGTTGGAACTCTAAATCCAGGACGGTACTGGTAACTAATCACTGGACGATCTGTGGAACCTGGCGGAATTGGGCAAGGTGCCCCTAATGGTGTCGTGGATGAGACTGGTTGTATCGCGAATACATTCGTCCCCAAGATCACGATGAACAATGCGATTAGGCAAACGATTTTGCGGTAACTAATTTGAGTGGCACCCACAATTAGTTCAACTCGGGTTGAATTTCAGGTGCGAAGGCGGGCGCACTCGGGCACGTTGGGTTCCACGGTGTGTACCTTGCATATATGACGAGCGCCTCAGGTTGAAATTTGTATCGTGATTCCACGAAGTAAATATAGCTGGTTCTTGGCTTGAATTCATTTAATGTGAGTTTGCTCCTGTATTTCGGAAAGACATTCCTTTAGAACAGCCCTCGCGGTTTTGATGAGGGCTAGGTTTGATTCCGATGCGAAAGGACCCAACTCCGACGGATTCACATCTCATCTATATGACCAGTTCACGAAGCGTGGCGGCTGCTAGATCGGATTGTTCGGTGAAATAAAATCCCATGTCGGCGCGAGGAAGACCGAAATTAGAATATTGATTCAGTTAATACGATTTTTCTCGATGGCTGTGAAATGCTGGTCTTTGTTTTTACAGTACTTCTGGGAGTGGGCAAGGCAAACTGAAATCCATCAGGTGCTACCAAAGTTCCGGATCGATCACTTGCACGAATTGCGGATAGGGGAATTCTTCGACGGTGCAACCTTGACCACTTGATTCAATCGTGAGTGTTGCAGTGTTTGTTGGAGCTGTGTTAAGTGTGACTTCGGTTGTGGTCTTGGGGTTGATTTCA
>Ga0209702_10007583_pt1 | contig 13183 bp, 19 predicted proteins | sample FRY01_FD_187210 | JGI IMG/M metagenome (GOLD analysis project Ga0209702, IMG submission 187210) | Freshwater microbial communities from Lake Fryxell liftoff mats and glacier meltwater in Antarctica - FRY-01 (SPAdes) (version 2) | ecosystem: Environmental > Aquatic > Freshwater > Ice > Glacier... | reverse complement strand
CCAACGTAGCCGCTAGCAAGAACAAGAACGCCACACTCCATAATTTATTCATAGCATCAACTCCCAAATTTCCCAGATTGTTCCGATTATCCTCACTACACGCTGCAAAAGAATACGCCGATTGACGCCTTGTAACAACGCGCAGTGCATGCTACGGTTGACCTCCGGGTGTTGCCGCCGATGACATTTTACCCAGGGTCAAAAGCGTGTCGGCGACAACAGTCAGAACTAAAGGGGCCTGACATTGCGCACATTTTCTAAGTCCAAGCTGCTTGCCATGCGCCAGTGCCCCAAGCGCTTGTGGCTGGAGGTTCATCGCCCCGACTTGCGCGAGGACTCCGCAGCGACCGAAGCGAGCTTTCAGGTGGGGCACCAGGTGGGTGATATCGCCCAGCGCATTTACGACCCCGAAAATCGTGGTGCACTGATCGATGTGAAAAGGGAGGGCTTTAGCCGCGCCTTTGAGCGCAGCGCGGAGTTGCTGAACACCACGCAGCCCATCTTTGAGGCAGGATTCTCGGCTGGCGGGGCACTGGCCTTCGCCGACGTCATGCTGCCCGAACAAAAAGATGGCAAGCAGGTTTGTCTCGACATTCACAGTTTTGTCGAAAGCAAGTTCAGACAGTGATTCTTTGGAGCGGTTGCCGAATGCCTGCTTTTTTTCCGGCGCATCAATGCCGGACAGTCGAATCTTGTGCTGCACCTTGTCGGCATCCAGCACGGTGATGGTGTCGCCATCCGCCACGCCAACCACGCGGCCCGTGATGGTTGCGGCATGGGCAGTGAGGGTCAGCGCCAGCAGAGCAGCCAGTAGGAATCTTTTCATCAACTCATCACGCCACGGTGTCACCCAATCAAACGGGCTACGGGCTTGACCCCGGCATCACCGCATCCACCGTGCCACCGACGACTTTGCCAGCAATGCGCACAGTGCCAATTGCAGCATCTGCAACCAGACCAACCGTGCCCACCGCCACGGTGGCAGCCAAATCGGCGACAGCCAGCACCGCGCAACCGGAAAGACCGAGGAAGACAGGCACATATGCCATCAACAAGAGATTGGTTTTGGTCATTTTCAGAAAAATGGGAAGGGGATCGTTGCCACATTGTCAGTCAGATTGAAATGGTCGCAACCGTTCAGGCACTTACGCGCGCTGCTCGCCGAAGCTGCTCGACAACCTCGTACAGCTTGTCAAGGGCTAAGCCGTTGGCACTAACTGAAGGTGCAGACTCACGCGATATGTGGAGAAAGCATGTCGGTGTGTTGGCTGATCATCTGACTGTTTTTTTGAGCACCGCCCGCAAAGCCAGCACTGCTGTCACTTTTGCGGTTTATACCGGTGGTTAGCCACAGCGTAGGGCACCGAACGCAGGGACAACTAGGCTAAATTTTCCCGGCATGACCGCGTTGGTGGGTGATGGCAGTCCCGCTCGCGCGCCGGAGGATCGTGGATGTCTGCCGTCTTCGATGCCTGCTAGGCGGGCGGCACATTCAATAGCGGGGCGATCACTTTTCGGCGTTGGTTGCAAGGACGCTTTTCGATGCCATACTTGGCCGCATGCGGTTGAATTTCCTTGCTTTTTCAGTTTGTCCATTTCTCGAATGTTTAAGGTAAATACTCGAAAGACAGACGATTGCATCTCAAGCACACTCACAATTTATGACGACCACAACCCAAACCACCGACAAGCCCGACGGACTCCCCGGCCCCATCAAGCTCCTGCTGAACATCGGCCACGCCGTTGACCACATGTTCCTGCTGATATTCGCCACGGCCGTTTCCACCATCGCCGTCGAATTCGGCTTTACCAACTGGACCGAATTGATGCCCTACGGCGTCGGCGCTTTTGCACTGTTCGGTCTGGGCGCACTTCCCGCCGGTCGCCTGGGTGACCTGTGGGGCCGCCGCATCATGATGATCATTTTCTTTTTCGGCATGGGTATAGCCGCACTGCTGGTCGCCGCGACGCAAAACGCCTGGCAACTCGCCGCTGCACTGACATTACTCGGTGCGTTCGCCGCGATCTATCACCCGGTGGGCATACCGATGCTGGTGCAGGGCGTGCCAAACCCCGGCGCCGTGATTGGCCTGAACGGTCTGGTCGGCAACCTCGGCATCGCCGTGGCCGCGTTAGTTACCGGTTTTCTGGTGCAGTGGATCGGCTGGCGCACCGCCTTCATCGTGCCGGGCCTCGTCTCCATCGCCTGCGGCGTTGCCTTCATGATGGTCTGCCCCAAGGAAGCCGAGGCGCCCTCGAAGCGTAAAGGTGGCAAAGCCAAGGTCACGCTGTCCCCGCAGATGCTGATGCGCGCTCTCGCGGTCATGACCGCTGCTGCTGCAGTCAGCACCATCCTGTTCAACTTCACCACCAACGGCAACGTCCACCTGCTTACCGAAGGCTTCGCCGGCGTGCTCGACGACCCCGCGGTTATCGGCATCATGCTGGCTGTGATCTACACCATCGCCTCATTCGCACAGATCGTCGTCGGTCGGCTGATCGACCGCGTGGCCTTCAAGCCGCTACAGGTATGGATGTCGGTGGCACAGATTCCGCTGCTGATCTGGGCTGCACACTCACAAAGCTGGGGGCTGTTCATCGCACTGCTGGCGGTGATGATATTTGTCTTCGGCTCGATCCCCTTCACCGACGCGATGATCGTGCGTTATGTCGATGACAGGATGCGCTCACGCGTGGCAGGCATGCGGCTGACGGTGGCCTTCGGATTCAGTTCGCTGGCTGTCTGGGCACTCGGCCCGCTGGTTAAAACCGTCGGATTCTCGACCTCGTTGTGGATACTGGCCGGCATTGCCGCCCTCAAAGCAGCCATCGTGTTGCTGCTGCCGGAGGAACCGGCCGGCGCCGACCGCAGAACCGGCACGCCTCTGACCTGACCCTGAACCTGCAGCTTGAGTGAGTCTCGGCGGCTCGGCGGGGTGCGGCAACACTGGTCAGCGGCCGTCGCAGAAATGGAGCACGATCTCTTGGTGGAACGGACACAGGCGGGATTGCAACGGGCCAAGGCCGAAGGCAAGATACTGGGACGCCCCAGCAAAACGTCGCCAGAGCAGCGCAAAGCGATTCTTGATGAGTTGGGCCGTGGTGAGACTGTGAGCGCAATGGCGAAGCTCTACGGGGTATCCAGGGCGAACATTATTGGCATTCGAGCCAGAGAGCTGGGCGCCTAATGCTTAACGACTTCTCCTGTGCGAGCCACGCATGGTTCAGCAGGCATGGCTCAAAATCGGTTGAGTCATAGGCAAAGCGTTCAAAAGTCACATTGTCCGGGTTACCCAAAAATGTTACTTTTTGAACCACGCCGACTACCCGGGCTCTCGAGCTTCAGTAAGGGTGGCGCTGCCGCGCCCTCGAAGAAGGAGCAACCCCAAGATGCGATACTTTGTTTGATGCGGTTGAATTTCCCATCTGTAGTTTCGTTATTTTTAACCTTCTGGCGCCGCGAGCGTTAACCCTGACATGAAATCAATCGTCTACAGCCAGACCGGTGACCCGTCCGTGCTTCGTCTCGTCAACCGCGAGCTACTCGAACCTGGGGCCGGTGAGGTTCGGGTGCGCATTGTTGTCTCGGGCGTGAATCCCACCGATTGGAAGTCGCGACGGGGTTCGGTAGCCGGAGCGCCGCTGCCCTTTGCCGAGGTCGTGCCGAACCAGGATGGAGCCGGAATCGTGGCTGCGGTCGGTGTTGGTGTCGAGAATATCAAGGTGAGCGACCGGGTGTGGCTCGCGCTCGCCGCGTACCAGCGCGCGAGCGGCGGCACCGCCCAGGAGTTCGCGGTGCTCCCCGCGGAGCGAGTCTTTGCGCTTCCGGATGCAGCGAGTTTCGACCTCGGCGCGAGTCTTGGCGTACCCGCCATCACCGCCTATCGCGCGCTCACGGTCGCGGAAGACGGACCGAGGCGCCTGCACCCCGGGGCCCTTGCCGGAAAGGTCGTGCTCGTGGCCGGTGGGGCCGGAGCAGTGGGACACGCGGCCATCCAACTCGCGCGCTGGGCGGGCGCTACGGTGATCACCACGGTCAGCGGACTGGCCAAGGCAGTCCTCGCTACGGCGGCCGGCGCGCACCACGTCGTGAACTACAAGGAGACGGATGCCGCTACCGAGATCCGGCGGATTGCGCCAGAGGGCGTGGACCTCGTTGTGGAGGTCGCCCCAGCGCAAAATGCCGAACTCGATCTCGCTGTCATCCGAAACCGGGGCTCCATCGCGGTCTACGCCAACAACGGTGGCGACAAGATGACGCTCGACGTGCGCAAACACTTCAGCCTCAACGTGCGATACCAATTTCTGCTGCTGTACACGGTGGGGGAAGATGTTCTGCACGCGGCGGCCGATGCCATTAACGCCGCGATTGTCGACGGCGCGCTGGCCGTGGGCGAAGAGGCGGGCCTGCCGCTGCACCGCTTCGATCTCGCGCACACTGCCGATGCCCATGCTGCTGTCGAGGGCGACGTCGTCGGAAAAGTGCTCATCGACGTGACCACGCAATGACGCGATGAGCCGCCTTGAGTAGCTTGAGTTCTGTCGCCAGTCGCTTGTCGGGTGTGCTGTTTAGCGGGTTATGGCCGGTCGCTCACCCATCGCCGCGCGCCATCGCAGCAGATGCTGCAGGTCCTCTGCGGGCTTGAGCCGGATCACCCGCGCAAAGTCCACTGCCACCACCGCCGTGATGTCTGCGATGCTGAACTGACTCGCGGCGATGAAATCGCGTCCGGCCAGGTGTTTGTTGAGTGTCACAAAGAACTGCTGGACCCGAGCCAAGCCGCGCTGACCCAGCTCGGGAATTTGCGGGTAGTCCAGCGGGCCCGGCAAAGCGCGGTTCACCATGGCCGGACTGCTGTTGCGAAAGCCGTCGGCCACCGCCATCAGACCTTCAAACTCGACCCGCCACTGCCAGCTGGCGATCTCCGCCTTGTCTTGCGGCGTGCGGCCCATCAGCGGTGGCTCAGGGTAGCGCGCTTCGAGGTAAGCGGCGATGGCGGCATTGTCCGTGAGCAACGCGCCTTCTTCAGTGCGCAGCGCGGGCACGGTGCACTGCGGGTTGATCTGGCGGTAGGCCTCGCCCATCTGCTCGGCGCCACGCAGGTCGATCTGCACCGTGTCGTGAGGCACACCTTTTTCAGCCAAAAAGATGCGGGCGCGGCGCGGGTTGGGCGCGGTGGCGCAGTCGTACAGGGTGATCATGGCTGGCCCTTGGCGGAAGCGGCCACCTTGTCCTGGGTCTGGGTATCGAAGTCACTGGCGTCATGGCGCTCGAGCAGCTGGCTCGACGGCTCACCCCAGGCACGGTTGACCTTGCGCCCACGCTGCACGGCTGGACGCATTGCAATCTCATCGGTCCAGCGCAGCACATGCTTGTACTCGTGCACGCTGAGGAACTCGCCGGCCTCGTAAAGCTGGCCCTTGATCAGGGTGCCGTACCAGGGCCACACCGCCATGTCAGCGATGGTGTAGTCGTCGCCGGCCAGGAAACGGTGCTCTGCCAGCTGGCGCTCCAACACATCAAGCTGGCGCTTGACTTCCATGGCGTAGCGGTTGATCGGGTACTCGAACTTGGCGGGCGCGTAGGCATAGAAATGGCCAAAGCCCCCGCCCAGAAATGGCGCGCTGCCCATCTGCCAGAACAGCCAGGACAAGCATTCGGCGCGTGCCGCGCCACTGGTGGGCAGGAAGGATTGAAACTTCTCGGCCAGGTACTGCAGGATGGCTCCGGACTCGAACACCCGCACCGGTGTTTCACCACTGTGATCCACTAGGGTCGGGATCTTGGAGTTGGGGTTGGCTCCCACAAAGCCACTACCGAACTGGTCACCGTCATTGATGCGAATCAGCCAAGCGTCGTACTCGGCGCCGCCGTGGCCCAGGGCCAGCAGCTCTTCAAGCATCACCGTCACCTTGACGCCATTGGGTGTAGCCAGCGAATAAAGCTGCAGCGGATGGCGTCCCACTGGCAAATCCTTATCGTGTGTGGCACCAGCAACAGGCCGGTTGATGCTGGCAAACTTGCCGCCGTTTTCTTGGTCCCAGGCCCAGACCTTGGGTGGGGTGTACTCGCTTGCATGGCTCATAAGGTCTCATTCATAACGTCACTCAGTTGGGCGGGGCATCAGACTGTGCACACCGCAGCCGCAATGTCCAGCGAACGCAGCCGCAAGGCTGGGTCGTACACATCGCATACCAGGATGAACTCGTCTGCGTCGGTGGCTTGCGCCAGTGCGCTCAAGCCCTGGCGAACGGTCTCGGGGCCGCCAATCACGCCAGCGGCCAGAAAGTCGTCAATTGCAGCACGTTCTTGCGGATGCAGCTGCGCCAGGAAATTCTCCACCGGCGGCTGTAGTTCGCGCCGCTCGCCCGTCAGGATGCCCAGCACGCGCTGGTAGGTGCTGCTCGCCAGGTATTGGGCTTCCTCGTCGGTGGGCGCAGCAATCAGCGGCACGCCAATCGTCACATAGGGTTTGGCTAGCGTGGCGGACGGCTTGAAGTTTTGCCGGTACAGCGCAATCGCCTGCAACAGCAGGCGCGGCGCAAAGTGCGAAGCAAACGCGTAGGGCAGGCCGCGCTCGGCGGCCAGCTGCGCTGAAAACAGGCTGGAGCCGAGCAGCCAGATCGGTACGTTGGTGCCTGCGCCCGGCATGGCGATCAGGCGCTGGCCGGGTTGCGCCGGCCCCAAGAGGCGCTGCAGTTCCGCTACATCCTGGGGGAAATCGTCAGCCGTCTCGGTGCGTTCGCGCCGCAGCGCACGCATGGTGGCCTGATCGGTGCCCGGCGCGCGGCCCAGGCCTAAATCAATGCGACCCGGGTACAGTTCAGCCAGCGTGCCAAAGGCCTCGGCCACCACCAGAGGTGCATGGTTGGGCAGCATCACCCCGCCCGAGCCAACGCGAATAGTGCGCGTGCCGCCAGCGATATAACCCACCAGCACGGCCGTGGCTGAACTGGCGATACCCGGCATGTTGTGGTGCTCGGCCAGCCAGTAGCGCTTGAACCCCAGCCGTTCGACATGTTGGGCGGTACGCAGAGAAATGGCGAGCGCGTCGGCCACCGTACCGCCCTCACGGACGGCGACCAGATCAAGCATCGACAGGGCGATATTTGTGAGTGCTTTCATGGGATCATTTTCATGGCTTGCTAGGATCTTCGCTTGGCTGGGGCTTTCGGGCGTCAGCTTCAATGCCCTGTTGCAGATTTTGACTTGCCTTTTCGGGTGTTTATGGGCTGCTAGAAATAGAGCTGCGAAATCATTCAATCGAATGCTGGCTGTTTCCGGTTCCCTGCATCGTCATCAATAATCAGCCGCATGAGTTTGTCCGCAACACCATCGCCGCTTGAGCCAGCACCCCCGCCGCCCTGCCCGCCCATGCGTGTGAGCGCGGCATTAATCCCGACCTGCTGGAGGCGGCTCTCCAGCATTGCTGAGGCATTGACCGAGCCCGACGAATCCAAATCCCCTCCCGAGCGTGAGGAGTAAACCCGTGCTGGCGTTGAACTGGGGGTATACCTCTCACAACTGGCCACTCTGGACAAACTGTTCAGTGCCTAGGCCACCCATGACAAGGTGCCTTGGGCCAAGTGGTTGGAATGGGCCCAAGATGCGGGTGGCACCACGCCCGATGCAGGCCACGCGCGACACGTCAAGCTGTTGCGCGGCTTGGGTCACGGTCAGCCCCAGCGCGGGCAATACGTCATCCTTGAGCGTCAGGCCGGGATGCGGTGGGTTAAACATGCGTGCCATAGTCGTCCAGCAGGCCGCGCTTGATGCTGTCGAATGCAGTGCTCATGCCGTAACCGGTTCATTGTGCTGGCGCGTTACCGACAAGTGCAGCCCCGACGCGTTGAGCACTGCCAACAATGTTTTGATGGTCGGGTTTCCCTTTGGCGATAGGGCGCGATAAAGGCTCTCGCGCGGAATGCCTGCCTTTTCGGCCACAGCGGCTATACCCTGCGCTTCGGCAATGTGGCGCAGGGCGGCCAGCAGGGCGAACTGCCCGCCGGGCAAGTCAGATTCATCGAATGCAGCGGCTAGGTAGGCATCGGCAAACTCGGGGTCTGCTCGCAGCATTTGAACCACGGTTTCATCATGCGGGCGGCTTGCGGGTGTCTTGGTACTTTTCATGGTGATTTCTTTCGCTGTTGCCATTCTTTCCAGTTCAGCAGTGCTGCATCAATGTCGGCCTGCTGCTTGCGTTTGTCACCACCGGCCAGCAGCAAAATCAAACGCTTGCCAGCTTGGGCGTAATACACGCGGTAGCCCGGCCCATGGTCAATTTTTAGTTCCCACACACCGTCCTGTATCGGCTTGCAGTCGCCAAAATTGCCAGCGGCCATGCGTAAAAGGATGCTTGTAGGCAATCTGTAGGCAACTTGTCAAAGTGCAGCACCGGAACCAGAAAACAAAAAATCCAACTGGTTAGGCTGGGCTTGAAATGCCTTCGCAGGCTCCGCACTCAGGTCGCGACCGCATCATTGGTGAAACTCCCTGGACCTACTTGTACCGGCCAGCAGTAAGCTGCAACTCTTGTCCAACCCAATCGGAGTTATTCCATGCGCGCTTCCCTTTCCGTCCTTGCCTCACTGGTTCTGTTCGGCGCTGCCACGCTGGCCCATGCCGGAAGCTGCCCGACCCACATGAAAATGATCGACTGTTGAATGCCAACCAGAATTGACCTCTTAGAGGTCAGAATTTTCATTCAAATTTGACCCCTGTTAGAAGTTCTGCGCGTGCGCATCGGGTGTCGCACCCAAGCTGACAGCCATGAAGATGGCTGCCGCCGGCAGAATGGTTCTCAGTTTCCAATTCATGTGAAGGTCTCCTCGAGGTGATGGACGGATGCCCGTTACAAAAGTAATTCGTGACAGCACTCGGCGACTAGGGTGCGCCCACCGGTTCATACAATTTGAATATCGCGGCCGTATCCAGTTCGGAGTACCCGAGGTGGACAAGCATCCGATATAGAGACAAGGCCTGGCCTGCCATTGGCATTGGTGATTTCAGACCACCGGCGAACTCGTTCAGCATCTCCAAGTCCTTGAGGAGCTGGCGCGCATAGCCCTGCGGCGCGAAATCGCGCTTGACGATCCGTGGGTACAACTTCTGCAGCATCGAGCTGTCCGCATACCCCCCGGCCAAGCATTCGGGAATGCGCGCCGCGTCGATGCCCGCTGCTTCGGCCAGGACCACGGCCTCCGCCATCACGGCGTGGGTGCAACCGACGATCAGCTGGTTGATCATCTTGGCGGTGTATCCGGCGCCGGACGGCCCCATCGGCGTGAACTGTCCGGCGATGTCCGCCATGAGTGGGCGCACCCGTTCGATGTCAGCTGCGTCGCCGCCGGCCATCACGGTCAACGTACCTGCCGCACAGGCCGGCGGACCACCCGAGACTGGCGCATCTATCCAGCCGCAACCGGTCTTCTCGCGCAGGCTGGCGGCGAACGCGCGCCCCTTGTCGACCTTGACGGTGGAAAAGTCGACAACTAACTGCGGCGGACGGATCGCGGATGCGACCCCGTGCTCGCCGAACACCGCCAGACCGACCGCATCGGTGGTGGGGAGGTTGAGCAACACCAGGTCGCTGCCGCGCGCCACCTCAGCTGGCGTAGCGACCACCGTAGCGCCTGCCGTGCGCGCCTGGTCCGTGCGTGCTGCAACGATGTCGCAGACGATGACGTCGTAGCCGGCCTGAATCAGGCGACACGCCATCGGCAGACCCATCAGTCCAATACCAACATAGCCGATCCGTAGTTTGTTCAATTGCTACTCCATTGCGTAAATGCGAACGGCGTTGTCGTGAAACAGCGCGCGTTGTTCCAAGTCGGAAAAATCCGAAACGAAACTGCGGTATCCCGAAAAGATCGTATCGAAATTGGCACAGAGGCTATCGACGGGGAAATTACTCGCGAACATCGCGCGTTCGACGCCGAAGGCCTCGATTGCCGTCAATACGATGGCCCGGTTAGCGTCCACGTTCCACGTCCGTCCAGGTTGTCCCAGGCCAGATATTTTAATCACCGCGTTGGGACACGCGGCAAGTGTCGTGATTGCGCATTTCCAGCCGACGAGCGCCTCGGCGTTGCGATCGCTCGGCAATCCCGTATGATTAAGAATGATCCGCGTGTCAGGAAAGTCGCGCGCAAGGCTCGCGGCTTCAGCAAGATGCCACCACGGCGTTTGCAAGTCGAAGCGCAAGCCCAGCGGCGAGAGCCGCGCAAAGCCGGCGCGCCACCTCACATCGGTCATGCCGCCCGGGGCTGCCTCATTGGGCGATACGTTCGCTCGTGGTTTGTGGCGAATGCTACGCATGAAGTCAAACGAGCTTAGTTGCTCCAATACCGACACACAGTCATCCCGGTCAAGCCAAGCCTGTCCAACCATTACTGTTGGGAAGTTCGTATCGTCGCGCAAGCGCGAGATGTAGCGGGCCTCCCCTACGGGAACGTTCGGGTCCCATTCGGCCTCGACATAAACCGTCTTGACGACATTGTGCGGTACCACGTTTGCGAAGTAGTCATCCGGCAGATAGCGTCTGCGGATTGCGCTGTAGTCGCCGTAGCGAAACGGAATAGGCGGCTCATCGCACAACCACGGGTAGTAGTTTGCTTGGATGTCCCAAAAATGCTGGTGCGCATCGACGATCGGGAAATCTTCACTCATGTTGAGGCGCCCTCTCTCGAACGGTCAGCGAACACTTCGAGGCAATATTCTCTTCAGCGGATGGGAATAGGTCACCGCCAAAGACGCCTTTCAGCGATTCTTGCATGTCTTCTACGTGGGCGATAGCAATCGGCCCAGCAGAACGCCAGAAATCCTCGATTGTTTTGAGAAAGTCTTTTAGATTGCGACTGAGTTCGGCAACTGTCGAGGGAGTTCTCGAAAAGGCGACACCAGCATCGTCGGGAGTCAGCCCACGGTCAATCATGGTCTTGAAGAATTGGCCAAACTGCTTCTCCAAGAACTCGAAGTATGTTGTTTGTATCTCCGCGAGGGACGCGGACTTCTTCATCTCTTCCCGGTCATGCATGGCTTCCACGTCAAGAGCCATGGAACGCACGGAGCCATCCACGGTAGTTAGATCAACTGTGCCATCGGCGGTGTGGCGAACGCGCTTCAAACTCTCGATGACTTGGAGCCCTTCCGCAATGCGAATCTTTCCGGCTTCAAATTGCTTTTTGAGAATCTGAAGTCGACGCTGCAAGCGCGCCTCGTAGGCCTGCTTTTCGTCGGGATGGTCGTCTGACATGTGCTTGTGTGGTCTATCAATCAGCGTTTATCCGCCATGCCGTAAAGCCAACACAAATCAAACACATCAATCGCGTCGGATAAACCATGTTGAACCGCCTGTGCTGCGGTCGTGTTGCGGTAGTTGAACTATAAGGGAATTTGAGTCAACCGCCCTACTGCTTTACAGACCCATAGAAGTCTCTGGTGAGGTCGTCGGCTATTAGTTGTGCCCACTCCATGAATCGGAGTTTTTTAAAGTCGCCACGGGTCTCCCGTCCATAGATGCCGAGCCCTCTACTGATGAGCGCTTCGCCAAGACCAGTCGTAAGCTGACCGCCGTGGCCCGGGAGGTAGTAGATTTTCTTGGGCATTAAAAATTGACCCACTCTGAGAAGTCGCGGTCGTAATCCGCTATTTATTCAATAGCGACCGCTGCAGTGCTGCCAGCATGAATCTCTGCGTCGAACTGCCAGTGATGAGGTCTTGCACCTGCGTCTTGGCGCGTTGGACATCGCCCCCGGTGGTGTGCGTTACGGTAATCAGTGCATCAAGCGCCTCCTGCACTTCCCCGACCGTAATCTCATAGCCATGCCCGCGTGAGATCCAGCGCAGTGCGGCCAGGGCGCATTCACCAGCGAAGCCAGGTTGGCTGGTGAAAAAGTCTTTGGTCGCACGCGTGCCCGTCAGAACCAAGGCTAGGTTACGTGAAGCGGCCAACGACCACATGGCGATGCTGGAGCAAAATCCTGAGCGGGTAATGAGCTACTTCCAGGATCGTCGGGTTCGCTATGCGGCTTAAGACTTCACAGGGCCGGAGCAATAGGATGAAAACTTTGCACTTTGATCTCTGAAAATAAATTCCGTTTTGTAGCCCAAGCACCACTGCAGGCGTGCACAACTTGTTACCCAAAAACGTACTTTTAAAACCACGCCATAATTAGCAAAAGATTCATCCAATGACAACACCACTATTTGACCTTTCCGGCCGAACCGCACTGGTCACAGGATCGGTAAGAGGTATCGGGTTCGCACTGGCCCAGGGTCTGGGCGAATCAGGTGCTACCGTGATCGTCAACAGCCGTCAGCAAGTGGCGGTTGATGAAGCAGTTGCGAAGTTGAAAAGCCAAGGTCTCTCAGCTCATGGCTGCGTTTTTGATGTGGCCGATGAAGCAGATGTACTTGCCGCGTTTGAGGCTCTCGATGCGCAGGGATTGGAAATCGACATCCTGGTCAACAACGCCGGCATCCAACACCGAAAACCCATGCTGGAACTCGAACTCAAGGACTGGCAGCGTGTAATCGACACCAACCTGACGGCCGCCTTCATTGTGGGCAAGCAGGCCGCGCAGCGCATGGTGGCGCGAGGGCGCGGGGGCAAGATCATCAACATCGGCTCCCTGACCAGCCAAGCCGCCCGCGCTACAGTGGCACCTTACACAGTAGCCAAGGGCGGCATCAAGATGCTGTCCAAAGCCATGGCAGCCGAATGGGCGCCATTCAATATCCAGGCCAATTCCATAGGGCCTGGCTACATCCTGACCGATATGAATGAAGCGCTGGTCAACAACCCGCAATTCGATGCCTGGGTCAAAAGCAGCAACCCGACTGGGCGCTGGGGCAAGCCCGAAGAGCTGGTCGGAACCGCCATCTACCTGGCCTCGGCCGCATCGAATTACGTCAACGGTCAGATCATTTATGTCGATGGCGGCTGGCTGGCCGTTCTCTGAAAAACCTGAGCACGAAGACTCTTGTAGCGACAGAACCTGTGGCCACGCTGTACCGTAATTGAGCTTGCCAAATCGAGCCGCACACACCATGAACCGAGATTGTCCATTAGAAGATTTCAAGCTGTATTGAGGTTGACTGGTTCACCCGCATTGGTCCACAGTCCCTCGAACCATTGCCGTCGTTGGCGTGCTACTGCAACGCGTAGCGTCGGTCTGTCTA
>Ga0209702_10007582_pt1 | contig 13184 bp, 14 predicted proteins | sample FRY01_FD_187210 | JGI IMG/M metagenome (GOLD analysis project Ga0209702, IMG submission 187210) | Freshwater microbial communities from Lake Fryxell liftoff mats and glacier meltwater in Antarctica - FRY-01 (SPAdes) (version 2) | ecosystem: Environmental > Aquatic > Freshwater > Ice > Glacier... | reverse complement strand
TGTCTGCTGGGTAGTTGAAACGCGCCCGTAGGCAAATGTTGCTGACATATCGATTCCTTATGGTGTTGGAAAACGGTGTCAGAATACTTTAAATGTTAGATAAAGTAAAGGCTATTTTTATAACAGTCTTTAAGGATGAATCGACAGGTGTTGGAAAACGGACGATTTCTGACGATAGAGGAATACCCGAGATCGTCACCAAGACGACCATTCGACGGCGGCCACGCGCAAGGTGCTGGCGACGACGACATCGAAGCGCATCGCTTCCCTGCCCGACGTGCCCACGGTGCGCGAACTGGGCTTCCCGACGATGGAGATCGAAGGCTGGAACGGGCTGTTCGCGCCGGCCAAGACGCCCAAGGACATCATCGAGCGCCTACACCGCGAGGTGGTGGTCGCCGCCGTGCGCCACCCCGACCTGGTCAAGCGCTTCGCCGAACTCGGCGCGGAAAGCGCTGGGTCGTTACCAGCGGAACAGGACGCGATCCTGCGCCGCCAGATGGACCAGTTCCGCGGCGTCATCCGCGACATGAAGCTGGAATAACGCGCTCAACCTACGGCTTTTCCGCCCTGCCCCAGCCACCAGACCGGAAGTTGGGTGCAGTCGGCCTGGTCCAGGCCTGCGCCGGCGGCCCGCTCGAAGCAGCCCAGGGCAAGCGTCGTCAGCGGCAGTTCGCGCTCCAGCAGCCGCGCCAGGTCGAGCATCGCTTTCATGTCCTTGCACATGGTCGCGACATCGACTGTGACCTGGGGGCTCTTCGCCCCCGACAGCGCCTGCGCGATCATCGGGCCGCGCACCTTGAGCATGTTCGGGCCGCCGGATGTTTCGGAGAAGATTTCGACGACACGCGCCGAGTCCAGCCCGAGCGGCTGGATCAGCGACAGGGCCTCGCCGAAGGTCTGCCAGTACACCATCAGCGGCAGGTTGATCGCGAGCTTCATGGTCGCTCCCGCGCCATGCGGCCCCACATGTTCCAGACGACGACAGAGCTGGCCGAGGACCTCGCGGGCCCGCTCCAGGTCGCCGGCTGTGCCGCCGACGAAGCCCAGCAGCTTGCCCTCCTGCGCCGGACCCACGCTGCCGCCGACCGGGCATTCGAGATAGGAGGCACCGGCCGCGGCCACCTTGGCTGCCATCTCCTGCTGCTTGGCCGGCCTGACGGTACTCATGTCGACGAACAGCTTGCCCTTGGCGCTCCCGGACAGCAGCCCTTGTTCGCCGAAATAGACGTCGTCGAGCGCCCGCTCGTCGGTGAGCATCGTGATCACCAGGTCCGCCTTGTCCGGCAGCTCGCCTGCGCTCGCGACCTGTGTCGCTCCCTGGGCGATCAGGGCCTGGGCCCGTTCCGCAGTCCGGTTCCAGACGGTCACCCCATGCTGGCAGCCCAGCAGTCGCCTGGCGATGGCGCTGCCCATTTTTCCGGTTCCGGCGATTCCGATTTGCATGACGTGTCCTTTGGGATGGTTGCTCTGTGGACGGCATGATAAGTGGTTCTGTCGCTATAAAGTGGAAAGTCCCTTGTAGTGACAGAACCGAATAGACGGCCACTCCAAGGGCTCCGGTTCGAGCGTTGCCATTTCAGCAACAGTATCTGGAAAAAAGTGCGCTTGATAACACGGCTCGTTTTCAGTAGTATGGCCCTGCGTCAGAATTCGTGCATGTGGATGAAGCCCTGATCGGATCATCCGGCTGACGCTCAAGTACTGTATTCCAACTCACTGGAGGAAGATATGCTGATAAACCGTATTACCAAAACTTTGCTGACCTTGGTCATGGCCTGGTGCGCTCATTCGGCGATGGCTGCGGATCCGGTCCGAATCGGCGCGCTGTATCCCTTGTCAGGCCAGGTCGCCAAGTCGGGCGAGGACACCCTCAACGGAATCCGCTTGGCGATCGACATCGTCAACAACCGCATCCCGGATCTGCAACTGCCTTTCGCCACGGGCGAAGGTTTGCCGGGCCTGGGCAATGCGAAGATCGAACTCATCGCCGCGGACCATCAGGGATCGCCAGAAATTGGCGCCGCCGAAGCCGAGCGACTCATCGTGCAGCGCAAGGTGGCGGCACTGATCGGGGCTTTTCACAGTTCCGTGGCGGCCACTTCCAGCCAGGTAGCCGAGCGGCTCGGCGTGCCGTACATCTCCGGAGAATCCGAGGCCACCAACCTGACCGCCCGGGGCTTCAAGTGGTTCTTCCGCACGACGCCCACGACCCGCACCCAGGTCCGCGACTTCTTCCTGTTCCTGCGCGACATCAATAAAGGCTCGCCCAATCCGATACGCACGTTCGCAGTCGTCAATGAGAACACGTTGTGGGGTAAGGAATTTTCCCAATCGGTCCAGAGCTATGCCGCCGAGTTTCCTGAATTCAAGGAGGTGCTCAACATCACCTATCAGCAGGGAACGCCCGACGTGTCGAGCGAGGTGCAGCGACTGATCGCCGCGAAACCGGATGTCGTCATGCATGCCTCCTACGATGCCGAAGCCATACTGTTCGCGAGGACCTACAAGCAGTACAACTTCGTACCACGTGGAATCATGGCGATCGGCGCAGCCTTCGGCTCCGGCGCATTTCGTAACGCCTTGGGGCCTGACGCCAACTATTTTCTGGTGCGGGACCATTGGTCACGCGATCTGGGCGCCAAGATGCCGGTGGTGGCGCAAGTCGCCAAGAGGTACCGCGACCGTTATGGCCGGGACATGGATGGGACGGCAGCCAGGGCTTTCACGGCCATGATGACGCTCGCCGATGCCATCAACCGTGCCGGCTCCACCGATCCTGGCAAGATCCGCGATGCGCTGGCGGCGACCAATCTTCCTGCTGACAAGCTGATCATGCCGTGGAACGGTATCAAGTTTGATCAGACCGGGCAGAACACCCTGACGAGTGCCATCTTCATCCAGATCCAGAATCGCGAGCCGAAAATGGTGTGGCCGGCAGACAAGGCGACAGTTCCGGTGGTGTGGCCGCGCCCGGCCTGGCAAAAGTGAAGACAAAGGTCTACAGGTCCTCCAAATAAAGCCGCCTCTGCGTGTCTGAACAGCTGCTGCTGCAACTCATCCTGAGCGGCCTCGGGATGGGTTTCATTTTCGCATTGGTTGCCATCGGCCTGACGCTGATCTATGGTGTGATGGACGTGGTGAACTTCGCGCATGGCGAGTTCCTCATGATCGCTATGTACGCGAGCTACCTGAGCTATCGCACGTGGGGGCTGGATCCGCTCGTGACGCTCCCGTTCATCGCCGTCGCAATGTTCATCTTCGGCGTCTTTGTCTATTACGTTCTCATTCGGCGCGTTATGGGGGCCAAAATGAACGCACAGGTTTTCGCCAGCTTCGGCCTCATGGTGTTCCTTCAGGCACTGGCCCAGTTTGTCATGGGGGCGGATTATTTCGCCATTCCGAACAGCCTGCTCTCCGGCGTGGTCAATATCGGCAGTGTCATCCTCCCTGTGCCCCAGTTGGCGGCCATTGTCGGATCGTCCATCGCCACCGCGCTGCTTTACTGGCTCGTTTTTCGCACCAGGACCGGCCGCACCCTGCGGGCGGCGGCGCAGGACCGCCAGGCTGCGGCGACGCTGGGTATCAACGTTGATCTGATGTACGCACTGGCGTGGGGCATAGGTGCAGCGTGTGTTGGAGTCGCTGGCTCGTTGCTGTCGAACTTCTATTCCGTGTTCCCGCGTGTCGGGGCCATCTTCGTGCTGCTCGCCTATGTCGTGGTGGCGTTGGGCGGGTTCGGCTCGATTCACGGCGCCTTGGTCGCCGGCATTCTGATCGGTCTTCTTCAGGTGTTCGCCGGATTCTTCATCAGTTCGGAACTGAAGTTCGTCCCGGTGTATCTGCTCTATCTGTTGGTCGTTCTGGTGCGGCCACGGGGCCTCTTCGGACGGATCTGAGACACCATGGCGTCGCCGGAAAGAAGGATTCTGCTGGGCACGGTGCTTGCGGTGCTGCTAGCTGCGGCACTGCTCATCGCTCCTGCCGGTCTGGCCGAGCGGCCGTTCGAACTGCGCATGTTGACCATGCTGTTTCTCTATGCAGTGCTCGCTCATGGCTGGAATATTCTCGGCGGGTACGCCGGACAGACGTCGCTTGGTCATGGCCTATTTTTTGGTGTCGGGGCCTATGTGTCCACTTTGCTGGTGATCAAACTTGGGCTTAGTCCGTGGCTTGGCGTGGTCGCAGCCGCCGTCACGGCCGCCGCTCTGGGCGTGTTGATCGGCATCCCCTGCTTTCGACTCAAGGGCCATTATTTCGTGATCGCAACCCTGGTCGTTGCGGAGTCGGCCTATCAGCTTTTCGGCGGATGGGATTGGGTGGGCGGAGCGATCGGCCTGCAGCTGCCAATCGGCCAGGAAGGCCTCCGTAATTTCCAGTTTCACCGCGACAAGGTGGCGTATTACTACATCGCGCTTGCGATGCTTGTCCTCGTGACGACGGCGGTCTGGTTCATGCAGCGATCCCGATTCGGATTCATCCTGCGTGCCATCCGCGACGACGAAGAGGCAGTGCGCAGTTTGGGTTTTTCAACGCTGTATTACAAGCTGGCCGCCATGGCGTTGAGTGCCGGCCTTGTCGGCATCTGCGGTGTCTTCTATGCTCAGTACGTTCTCTTTATCGATCCGCACAGCGTTCTTTCGCTGTCCCTGTCGGTGTTGATGGCGCTGATCGTGATTCTTGGCGGCGCCGGTACGGTTGCCGGCCCGATCCTGGGTGCAGCCATTCTCTTGCCGCTCTCGGAATACTCGCGTGTGATCTTTTCCGGGAGCGGCCGGAACGTTGACCTGCTAATCTACGGCCTGATGATTATGGTCATCGCGGTCTACCGGCCGGATGGATTGATGAGCCTGTTTAGCTCGCCCGGCTGGACCAGGCTGGCGCGGCGCATGGGGTTGCTCCCGGCTGTGCCACCGTCCCGTACGAATGCCGATCAATGGAAAGACAATTAGGAGAAAGAACATGACATATCTTGAGTTTCAGTTTGAGCGTGGCGGTACCTTGCGGGCCAAACTGATCGACAAAACCGCCAAGACCATAGCCTGTATCAGGCGCGATCTGCCCGCGACAAAGACGGTGTTTCAGGCGCGCTGGTCGGGCCGCGAAATCTTTGTTCCCGTGCAGTTGAGCGAGAAGCCGCCGCGCGAGTGCCAGAGCATCCGCGCCGGCATCGGCGACGTGATTTACTTTTTCGAGTGGCCCGACGGTTACGACCAGACCGGATTCGAGGCCATCGGCATGTTCTATGGCAACGAGATCGTGCGCGAATGGCGCGGTGATTCGGCCGTGAACGTGTTCGCGCACATCGATGAGTCCCAATGGGATCTGATGCGCGAGATCGGCGAGCGCGTGTGGCGAAAGGGCGGTGAGTCCATTGCCATCCGCATGGTTGATAACGAGATTTCGTGAAACCCATCTTGTCCGTCCGCGACGCCTCGCTCTCGTTCGGCGGCCTCCAGGCGCTGCGCGGAGTTGGTTTCGACCTTCCAGAGGGCTCCATCCTGGGCGTGATCGGCCCCAACGGTGCCGGCAAGACCACGTTGTTCAACGTGATCGCCGGCAGCCTGCGACCGGATCGTGGGCAGATCGTGCTGGACGGCAGAGACATCACGGGCTGGACGCCGGAGCGCATCGCCCAGGCCGGGCTGGTCAAAACATTCCAGACATCCCGGCCGTTCGCATCGATGAGTTTTCTCGATAATGTGGCCGTTGGCGCGCTGGCCCGTCTGGGTGGAGTTCGGCCAGCTCGCAAGGAAGCCATGCGTTGCCTCGACCTGGTCGGGCTTGCTGACAAACATGACAGCCCGGCCAGCGGTGCCAGCACCGGCCAGCGCAAGCGGCTCGAGATTGCGCGCGCACTCGCCACGAGTCCGAGATTGCTGATGCTGGACGAGCCTTTTGGCGGAGTCGACATGGCCGCGGTGGAATCGCTGGTGGGCCTGCTGAAGCGAATCCGTGCGCAGAAAGTGACTGTGTTGCTGATCGAACATAACCTAGAGGCAGTGCATCAACTGGTTGACCAGCTGATCGCGATGAATCTTGGCCGGAAGGTGAGCGAGGGTTCGGCCGAAGAGGTGACCGGGGATCCGCGCGTTATTCGAGCCTATCTTGGCCTCGACGAAGAGGCCGAACATGCTTGAAGTCAGGCAGATATCGACCGGGTACAACGACACCCAGGTGCTCTGGCAGACTTCCATCCATGTCGATGACCACGAAATTGTAGCGCTGATGGGCCCGAACGGATCCGGCAAGAGCACGTTGATGAACAGCATCTCGGGCCTCGTTCGGCTCTGGAGCGGACAGATCATTTTCGACGGCGTACCGGTTCATCTGCTGCCGCCGTACCGCATGCTCGCACTGGGCATATCGCACGTGCTGGAGCGCCACCGCTTGTTTCCCTACATGACTGTGCTGGAGAATCTTCAACTGGGCTGCGGGCCGCGCGGCACGCAGGCGCAAATCGAGCGCGGGCTGGATCGGGCGTACCGGCTCTTTCCGCGCCTGAAGGAGCGGCAATCGCAAACTGCGCGCCTGCTGTCCGGCGGCGAGCAGCAGATGTGCGCGATCGCGCGCGGATTGATGAGTTCGCCGAAGCTGCTGCTCGTTGATGAGCCATTCATCGGCCTGTCGCCCCACATGCGGGAGGAAGTCGCCAAGGTGATCCAGGCAGTCAATGCCGACGGCGTGGCCGTCGTCATGATCGAGCAGAACGTCGAGCAGGCGCTTGCCCTGAGTCACCGCGCTTATGTGCTGCGCGAAGGGACCATCGCGTTGACCGGCGATTCGCAGCAACTGCGGGCCTCGACCGCGGTCCAGGATGTGTTTCTTGGCAGGCGACGTGCTGATCCTGTGCCGGCCGCCTGATCCGGGATGCCGCAGCTCACAATGACCAGCACCAGAACCAAAACAGTCCTGCTCGAGGCGTCATCCGTGCGCTATTTCAGGGAGGCGGCGTTGGCAGGATCGATCAGGCGGGCTGCTGAAGCGCTCCATGTTTCACCGAGCGCTTTGACGCGGCAGATCGCCCAGCTGGAAAAGCTGCTGGGAACCAAGCTCCTGGAACGGCGCGCCCGCGGGGTCACACTGACGAAGGCGGGCACCGTCGTGCTGAGCTTTTCCCAGCAGTCGCTGTTCCGGATCAGCGAGATGATCAGCGCCATCGACGACTTGCAAGAGCTGCGCACCGGGCAAGTCAGCGTCGCATCGGTGGAAGGGGTCGCCACAACCCTCCTTTCCGAATGCATCGTCGCCTTCCAGCAGGCCCATGGCAACGTCAGTATTTCGGTGTCTGTACTCAGCTCGCAAGCAGTGGTCGAAGCGGTTCTGTCCGGTGAAGTGGAAATCGGCCTAGCCTTCGAACCGCAAAAGCTGCGTGAACTGCGATTCGTTCAGTCCGTCGTGCAGCCGCTGTGCGCCGTAGTACGGATGGATCATCCGATCGCGAAGAAGCGCAGCCTCGAAATTGGTGAGATAGTCAAGTATCCCTTTGTGTTGCCCAACATCTCCTTTGGATTGAGACAGATATTCGACCGCACGACAGCGGCGGCGGGTATCGTAGTCGTGCCCGCTGTAGAGACGAACTCGATCGAGACGGTGAAAACGCTCGTCAAGAATTCAGCCACCTTCGTGACGGTCCTCCACCGCTTCGTGGTGGGGCCGGAGATACGCAGAAACGAACTTCGCGCGATCCCCATCAACGAATCGCTAATGGCATCGACGCGCGAGGTGCTTCTGGTGCGCAAGGACAAGTTTCTCTCCCAGGCGGCCCTGCAATTCCTGGCCGACCTGACCCAGCGCATGAGCGCCGTACACAGCCGCTAGGCGAGGGGTCTCAATGACACGTCAACCCGACCCATTCTTTAAGGATTCGTATCATGGCTGAAGTTCTTTTCTTCCCCGACGGCGGGTACCGCTTCATTCGCGGCGTTTTTCAGTATTCGGCTGGCGTCGCCGCACAGCCGGGCTTCGAAATCGAGCGCGTGCGTTTTTTCAGACCGCTGCCCTTGGCCGAAGGTTTTCAGGCCATCCGGGGTCATCTCGATCGCCGCGGAAGGAGCCTCACCGCGCTGTGCGCGTGTGAACTGCGTTCGCCCGCTCCTGTGTCGGAAGCCGGCTTCTCCGCCTTCAACGCGCTGTATGTCGATCAGCTAAAAGCCTGGAACATCTACCGCAACGACGTCAATCCGGTGGCAAGAAGCAATGTCTGCCCTGCGAAATTCCCGCCGTCGGAGCCGAGCATTTACGCCTTTTCGTATACGGTCCCGGCCGGCAGCGGCGGGCGCGGCACGTTTGTGGTGGCCGGAAGCTCGGAAGTGGCGGAAGGCAAGGCGAGCTACCGTGACCACGCGGTGCGCCTGGGGGACGTTTCCGCAGATGGCATCCGTGAAAAAGCATGCTGGACCCTCCAGGAGATGGAGCGGCGCATGAGCGCACTCGGTTTCGGATGGGGCGACAGCACCGCGCTGCAGTTATATACGGTGCATGACACGTGGCCGTTCCTTGAGAAGGAAATGGCAGAGCGCGGCGCCATCCTGGCGGGTTTGACCTGGCATTTCGCCCGCCCTCCTGTGATCGACCTTGAGTACGAACTGGACACGCGTGCCGTGTTTCGCGAATTCGTCCTCTGACCTGTTCGGGCCGCCTGGGTGACCGCCGCGGGCCGCGGAGCGGTGCGGCAAGGCGGTGATCAGGCGGTCGAAGCCGCCGGGGGTGCCGCGTACCCGATAAACCGACCGTCGCGTGCGCCTCTATGGGCATGTGCTTCGATCATGACGCGCGCCCGTTGATCAGGAAGAACGCCCACAACGGTGGCGCGCGGCGGGTAGGGCGACCTGACATAGGCGCCGTAAGCGGCATTGAAGGCGCCATAGGAGCGCCAGTCGGTCAGCGTATTGGTCGTGTGCAGGATGTCGTTCGCACTCATACCCGCGGCGGCCAGGAGTTCCATGATCCGAGACCATGCCTGGTGCGTCTGCGCTTCCACTGACTCGTCCTGAGAGCCAGTGCCCGAAAGGCCTGTGAGGCCGCTGATAAAAAGTTCATCGCCCGCCAGCATGGCTGCGGAAGCAGGCGCTCCTGCGATGTTCATCCCGGCGCCATCGATCGGACTTCCACCCCCGGCGACGGCGATCGAATCCACCGAAAACAACCACCGTGAATTCACCAGGCTTGTTCCCGACACCGTCCGTGCCGGATACGGCGGCCGCACTCGTTGCCGGAAGACCTGGTCGAAGGCGGACAAAGAGCGCAGATCGTTCGTGTTTACATTGAGCATGACAACGTCACGCAATTGCAGGCCTGCGGCATCGAGCGCGATCTCGAGATGATCCAGGCAGCGCTGCGCCTGAGCCGCCGGGTCGGCCGGCAGCTCCGGCACGATCGGGCCGGCGGGGCCAACCGTGCAAAAATGGCGACTTCCCACGCGCACGCCGGCACCCGCCCCGTGGGCTGGAGCGGGGAGCAAGCGCGGCGAATCGGGTACTGTCCGGCTGCCACCGATGATGGCGATGAGTTCTGCCTCGACGGCGGCCTGCGGGAGTGGAAATCCAGCGCTGCCAACGAGGCTGTGGCATGCCGAGACATGCGGCCAGTGCCGTATAAAGGCGGCTTCATAGGCCGGCAGGTCACGCCAGTCATTGAGCCAGCTTCGGATGTGGACGACATCCGCAATGCCGGCACCGAGCAAATTTAGTGAAATCGCGAAGTTCTCGAGCATCTGCCCGGTTTGCGCCGAGACATCCATCAGACCCGGGTTGGAACCTGCCATCCGGCGTGCGGCGTCGGTCCCGGCGGTGGCGCCGATACGAACCACATCGCCCGCGCGCATTCCGAATGAAAATTGTGCGATCGGCTGCATGAGAAGATCTGTTGGAACAATCGTCTTGACCATATGAATCTAGAGCTCCGGTGTGGGTGCGGGGATCAAGGACCCGCAAAAAAGTGGCCAATGCCTGGGTTCTCCAGCATCATTTCATCAGCAGGTTTGGAAGCCACAGGGATGCGATTGGCACAAAGACGAAAAAGATATACACGACCATAATCACAGCGATAAATGGGATGAGTGCACGGCTTAGCTGCGTAATCGTCACGTTGCCGATACTGCTGCCAACGAAGATGCACAGTCCGACGGGCGGCGTCATCAGCCCGATGACCAGGCCAAACACCATGACCACGCCGAAGTGCACCGGGTCGAAGCCATACGCCTGGGCCGCTGGAAAGAGTACGGGCGTGAGAATGATGATGGAGCCGGAGGTCTCCAGAAACAATCCGACTATCAGCAGCAATCCGATCACTAGGAGCAGGAACACCCATGGCTTGTCAGTCAGCGCAAGGAAGGCGCTGGCGACCGCCTGCGGAACCTGTTCAAAGGCGAGCACCCAGCCAAGCAGATTCGCGGCAGCGACGATCAACATGATGGTGGCCGACATCAGCGCAGCGGCGCCGATCATCTTCCACATGACCTTGAAAGTGAGCTGTTTCATCGCGAAACCGACGGTCGCTGCGTACAGGACGGCGACCACCGATGCCTCAGTGGGCGTCGTCACACCGCCGACCACGCCACCCACAATGATGATCGGCATGAGCAAGGCCACCAGGGCAAGCCGGAAGCTTCCAATGAAGTCACGCCTTCTTACTGTCCATGAGGTGGTTTCCAGCGGCGTGTGCTGCACCGGCATCTTCCGCAGCAGATAACGGTTCAGCGCCATCAGCGCCAAGCCGACCGCGACGCCCGGCGTAGCTCCTGCAAGGAAAAGGGCGCCGATCGATGTGCCGGAAGACACGCCGTACACCAGCATGGGGATGCTGGGCGGAATCAACGGGCCGCACAGCGAACTGGCAACGGTCACGGCCGTGGCGAAGTCACGACGGTAGCCCTGCTTCTCCATCGCCGGAATGAGGATGGGACCAAGAGCGGCCACATCCGCCGTGGCGGCTCCCGTGATGCCACCAAAAAACATGCTGGTCAGGACATTCACCTGCGCGAGCCCGCCGCGCCAGCGTCCGACCAGATGATTGGCGAACTGGATCAACTTTTCGGTGAGCTTGGCTTCATTCATCAAGGCGCCGGAGAGAATGAAGAAAGGAATACTCATCAGCACGAACTGATCGAGTCCGGCGAAGAAGCGCTGCGGGATCGCCGACAGCGGCAGCGCTTCCACCGTCATCATGTAGACCGTTGCCGAGATGCCGAGCACGAAGGCAACAGGTACGCCGAGGATAAGCAGGCCGACAAACCAGCCAAAAAGCGAGGTCAAACCGATGTCACTCCGGAAGATGGGTGAGGGCCTCGCCAAATCGCCTCGAGCGCGACGATGATCATCAACGCCCCCCCGACCGGAATAGCGAGCTGGATCCACGCGATGTCCATCTCCAGGGCCGCAGTCATCTGATTGCGGGCGAACGAGCGCATGGTCAATGACCAGCCTTGCCACGTCAGCAGCACGGCAAAGCCAAGTATCAGCAGGTGCACCACGCGAACCGCCAGCGCTTGCAGCAGCGCGGGAAGCCGAACCACCAAGTCGGTTACGGCCACATGACCCCCCTGACGGTAGGCCACGGCCGCGCCAACCATCGAACTCCACACCAACGCATAGCGGGCGACTTCCTCAGACCACATCAGGCTGTCGGAAAACACGTATCGGAATACCACCTGTGCGGCCATAACCGCAAGCGCCAGTGTGAGTGTTGCAGCAGCCACAAAAGTCGCGATGCGCTCGAACAGGAAATCAAGTGCATCACTCATGGCCATGGGTTCGTACTGGTTACTTCCGAAGTGCCTGAATTTCAGAGAGCAAGTCTTCGGCCTTGAGCTGGGTCGCATACTTTTGCCACACGGGGCGTAGCAGCTCGACGAACGCCGCCGGAGCATCAACCTTGTTGATTTTGACGCCACTGTCAACGAGCTTCTTGCGGATTGTGGTCATTTTCTCGACGAATACCTTCCGCTCGTACACCGCGGCTTCCTTCATCGCGTCCTGAATCAGCTTCTGGCGCTCCGGCGACAGACTTGCGAAATACTTGGCGCTCATGATGACCGGACGCGGTTCGGACAGAAACGTGATTTGCTCCCAGTCCGTCATGTATTTGATGACCTCGCCGACCTTCAGGGTGTCGACCGATATCACATCCAGATGCGCACCCTCGATGATGCCCTGCTTCAGCCCGGTGTACACCTCGAGATAGGCCATTGGAGTAGGGCTGGCGCCGAGCGCACGCATGGCGTCGATCAGCACGGGCGCCTCAATTACCCGAATCTTGACGCCAGCGAGGTCCGCCGGTTTAAAGACCGGCTTTTTCACGGTCTCGATCGGACTGTCCCCGGTGCTGAACCAGGCCAGCGTCTTCAAGCCGGCCTGTTGTTCGATACGCTGAGCCAGCTTCGCTCCGACAGGGCCGTCGGCGATCGCTGCCATATGGCTCTGTCCCTGGATCAGGAACGGCATCTGCACGATGTTGTAGATCGGCGCGAGCGCGGCCATTGCTCCAGCTCCGACGCCGATCTGAACCGAGCCCTCAAGAATCGCTTCGTTGATCTGGCGCTCGTTGCCAAGCTGTCCACCTGGGTACAGGAGGACTTTGATGTCGCCCTTCGATCTTGACTCAACAAGCTCCTGGAACTTTTTTGCCCCATCCATGTATGGAAAAGTATCGGCGGTGATCATGGCGAAGCGCAGCGTTAGGGCTTGCCCGATAGCAGCCGGCGCGCTGAATGCGGCAAGAGCCGCGACTGTGGCGAACGTCAAAAGTTTGGACTTAAGCATTGAGACACCTCTTTATGTATGAACGTCAATCGGCAAGGCAGGAAGAGCCAGTATCACTGGCCGGAGTGAAGTTTAAAGTGAATTCAAATATTTCGGGCGGCACTTTTTGAGGTCAACACCGTTGCCGAAAATAGAACACTCTAGCGCATCGGTCGCAACGAGGGTTTTCCGAATATTCTGCGCGCGCGCAGAATGCGGGCCAGGGCCGTTTCACATGGACTCAGAGATCGAGAGTTTTTCGGAAACCAACGGGGCTGACGGGCGGGCCGAAGGTTTTGGCGATTTCATCGACACGCCGATGTGCCAAGCGGTAAATGCGCCTGATCGACGCTGAATACGTTCTGGCGGGGCTCATTTTTAGGTTTTTGTCGTCTTCTGGCCTCTCATGCGGCCTGTGCGGTAATTTTGGACGGAGCTATCCCC